>Ga0307380_10001526_pt1 | contig 33784 bp, 30 predicted proteins | sample UN3MG_FD_202239 | JGI IMG/M metagenome (GOLD analysis project Ga0307380, IMG submission 202239) | Soil microbial communities from Risofladan, Vaasa, Finland - UN-3 | ecosystem: Environmental > Terrestrial > Soil > Coastal area > Acid sulfate soil | place: Finland: Risofladan, Vaasa | collected...
TTCTCTTTGGAGCTGCTTTTTTTGCTGCTGTTCTCTTTGGAGCTGCTTTTTTTGCTGCTGTTCTCTTTGGAGCTGCTTTTCTTTTAGGAGCTGCTTTTTTTGCAGTAGATCTACGTTTAGTTGCAGCTTTTCTTTTTATAGCCATTAGTGTTTTCCAATTTTCATCGTTATTCTATTATTAAACTAAAGAAAATTACACAAACTGATTACAATTTGTCAACGAAATTTTATCCAAAAAAAAATAACATGATCGGAAAATTAAAGTTTATTTTTTTATTTATCTATTTGAAAAATAATTTTGATTTTTTTGGTAAATTCTAACCTAAATCATCTTGAAAATATCACTTTCCGCCAATTTTCCTTTGTGATTTGGTTATAATTTACTTTGAAATTTTAATTTGTGTTCGTTAAATTGATCTAATTTCGTAAAATTATTTTTTTACATTCCGCGTTTTTTAATTAAAGTTAATACATCTTCATCCAATAAAACATGGGTTAAGCCCACTCTTTGTCCTCCGAATTTTACACTTTTCCCCCAAACCATTCCAAATCTAAATTGTTTTTTTAAATTTCTATGGAGTTTATTACAAATATCTTCTACTGTATCTCCTTCTCTTGCTATTAACGGTTCTTTGAAATCAGTTTCTTCGCCCTTTGGTCTCATGTAAATTCGAATGAAATTTAATTTTTCATAAATTTTATCTTTAAGTAATTCGATATTAATATCTGAATTTGCCGATACTTCAATAACATCCGATTTTATTTTTGTTTTTAATTCTTTAAGAAATTCTTTATCCACCAAATCAATTTTATTTAAAATTGTCAAGGATTTTGAATAACTAATATTTCCTGCAATATGATCTGCTACTTGTTCGGAGGTTACATCTTCTCGAATTACTACCCTGGCGCTAACGATACCATAGATGTGTAAAAGATCCTTTAGATGTTTCTCGGAAATTTTAGTTAGTTTAACTTGTTGGGCTATTGCTATTCCTCCCATTGGTGATTTTTCAATAGTGATATTTGGAGGAAGAGTGTTCAATCTTATCCCTATATTTCCTAATTCATTAACCAATACATCTTCATGAAAAGGTTGGAATACATCGAGCATAAGCAAAACCAAGTCTGCAGTTCTTGCAACAGACAAAATTCTTTTTCCTAATCCTTTACCTGAGGATGCCCCTTTTATTATTCCCGGGAGGTCAAGTACTTGAATTCTGGCGCCTCTATGTTCCATCATTCCGGGAACTACGGTTAGTGTTGTAAATTGAAATGCACCAACAGCAGATTTTGCATCTGTCATTTTGTTAAGTAATGTTGATTTTCCTACACTTGGCAATCCTATGAATACAATTGTTGCGTCTCCTGATCTTCTTACATCAAACCCATCTTGTTTTATCCCACTTTTTTTTACAATATTTTCTTCTTGTTCTCTTTTTAGCTTTGCAATCTTTGCTTTTAATATCCCTATATGATGTTCTGTAGCTTTGTTAATTTGGGTTCGACTCATTTCATCTTGAATGGCCTTAATTTTTTCAGGAATACCCATCTTTAATCATTATCCTGTTTGGAATTTTTTTTAAATAAATTGGTATTATTTTTTCCAATCATTATAATTCTAAAGGTAGGTATCTTTTGAAAATTACTGAACTCTTTGATAAACTTTGGGAATGGTGTTTCTTTCATTTTTTTAAAATATCTAAAAAAAATCATATGCTGATTTGATTCTCTAGAAACTCTTGTTTGGCTAAAAATTTCCTCTCTAGTTCCTTTCCTTACCATTACTTTCATTTTTTGAGAGTACTAATCAATATTGGGAAATTTTTTTCGTAGCAATTATTATCTGGTTATTCAAATCAATCTTATGAATCCAAAAACTTTTGCCGTGGATATCGATGGAACAATTACAGAAAATGGAGGTGGGAGGATTCATCTAGAGGCACTCGGCGCACTACGTCATTTAACAAACATTGGACATAATGTGATTTTTGTAACTGGGCGATCTTCAATTGAAGGATTCTTGCTATCTGTTTTTGGAGGGACTACTAAAATCTCAGTTGGGGAAAATGGAGGATGTATTACGTTGGGCTCAGATGAGCATGTTTTGTTAGGGAATTTAGAAAAATGTGAGGAGGCATTTCAGTTAATTCAAAATAAGATGGATAACGTAGTAAAAAAACCAGTTTTTCCAAGGATGACTGAAGTAGTCTTGGAGAGAACATTTGATCTCGACAAGGCCAAGAACATTCTCTTAAAGGAAAACCTCGATGTTTCACTATCTGATAGTCAATATGCTTTTCACATTAACTCGAGTGGAATAGATAAGGGTACGGGGTTTAGAGAAATAATGCGGAGACTTTCAATTTCTTCAGATGATGTAATCGCAATTGGCGATAGTGCCACAGACATTCCATTATTCAAAATTGCAAAAACAAGTATTGCCTTAGGAAATTCATTTGATGATGTAAAAAATCAAGCAACTATGACTGTATCTGGCAAATCTGGATATGGGGTAATTGAGGCACTAGATAAATTGGCTCCACAAATATCGGGAGTATAAAGTTGGCCTTCAAATCAATTATAGATGAAATTGAAAATAATTTACACAAAATTATTCTTGATCTAAACCTACCTGAAATTCCATTTACTGTAGAACCTGCCAAATCGGGATTTGGAGATGTAAGCTCAAATATTTCTTTTTTGGTGGCAAAAAATTTGAAAAAAAGTCCACAGGAAATTTCCAAAATAATATTTGAAAAATATTCTAAATTCAATCACACATTGGTGTCAAAAGTAGAATCTCATCCTTCAGGATATCTTAACTTTTTTGCAGATTGGAAAAAATTAAATCAATTAATCTTGTCAGAATCTTATTTAGATGAATTTGGTTCAGTGGATTTGGGGAGAAATTCTTCAGTTGTAGTGGAACACACTAGTGTTAATCCAAACAAAGCTCTTCATATTGGACACATCAGAAACATCATAATTGGCGACACTATTTCCAGAGTACTTAAAAAATCAAACTATAGAGTCAACGTCCTAAATTATGTGGATGATTCAGGTCTTCAGGTAGCTGACATTATAGTGGGATTTAGACACTTTGGAATTTCTTTAGATCCTCCAGATGGCAAGAAATTTGATCATTATTGTGGCGATGATGTGTATGTTAAAACCACAGAAAAGTATGAACATGACTCTAGTTTGGAGGCTGTTCGCAAGAATGTTCTCAAAGAACTTGAAGAGAGCAATTCTGATACTGCTCAGTTTGCAGATAAAATTACAGGTAAAGTACTTGAAAATCAACTAGAAACCTGTTGGAATCTGGGTGTTACTTATGACTGCCTAAATTATGAATCCCAGATAATTCGCTCTGGTTTATGGGGTAGAATCTTTGAAAAACTTCAAAATATGAAATTAATAGAGTTTGAAAAAGAGGGGGAGAATTTGGGATGTTGGGTAATTAGAGGCGAGGGAAAAGAAGAAGATAAGGTAATAGTACGAAGCAACGGCACTGCCACATACATTGCCAAAGATATTCCATATGCGGCCTGGAAACTAGGATTATTGGAGGATCCATTTAATTATAAAAAATACAATAAAGTACAACCTGATAATCACACTCTTTGGCAAACCACACTTGATAGATCAAGTGAGCCAAAACAAAATTTTACTGGCAATAAAGTAATCACAGTGATTGATTCTAGACAGGCAAGATTACAAAAAATAATTACAACACTAATGTCGAAATTCAAATCAATCCCTGATGCATATATCCACTTGGGATACGAATCTGTAACACTTAGTCCGGAGACTGCAAAGGTCGTAGGATTTGACACAGAAGGAAAACAAGCTCAGATGTCAGGACGAAAAGGACTTTATGTTAATGCAGATTGTGTATATGATTTATTAAAAAATAAAACGATTGAGGAGACTGTAAAACGACATCCTGAGATGGATTCCCTTGAAATAGAAAAGACTGCACACCAAATTTCAGTTGGGGTTTTACGATATGAGATGATAAAACAAGATCTTGATAAAATTATTACATTTGACCTCTCAAAATCCCTTAGTTTGGAGGGTGACACTGCACCATACATTCAATACACTCATGCAAGAGCTACTAGAATCATTGAAAAATCTGAACTACGTCCATCAATAGATGTTGACTTTTCTCTATTGACTGATCCTAATGAAACTGGTCTTGTAAGGATAATTGGTTTATTTGATCTTCAAGTGAGAGATGCTGCACGAAATTTATCTCCAAAAGTAATTTCCAGATATTGTCACGATTTGGCTGTTGCATTCAACTCTTTTTACGAAAATGTAAAAGTGTTGGATATTGGAGATAAGAATCTTGAAAAGTCTCGGCTATGTCTTGTTTTTTCATTTAAACTTACAATTGAGAGAGCGTTGGATTTGTTAGGTATTATTGCTCCGGATAAAATGTAGTCCAGAAAGGCTCAAAATTTAATTTTAATGCCTTTCTGGTTGTTGGCATGCAAACCATCTTTGATTAAAAAATGCTATTGATAAACTTGTTTTTTAATATTTTAATAGATTTTTGGGGTGTGATGAATTGATAAAAAATGGTTAGTGGCTATGTCCGCATCCACAGGAGTCATGACCTTCATGTCCTTGAGATTCTGTGCCTGTACTGGTACACCTGGAACATTTATCTGAACCTGTTGGGGAAAAGAAACCAATTCCACATGATACACATTTCATATTTGCCATGAAAAATCTAATTCTTTACTCTATTTATTGATTAGCGATAAAAATAAAAATTTTGAAATATGGATTATGTATTCAGTACTTGGAAAAAGTCTTTTACAGTTTGGTGGGTCAAAATCTCTTTCATATTTTCAGAAAGAGAATTTAAAATATCAGGATACGAATCCCCAAAAAGATCTTTTAGTATGTTTCTCAAATATTCTGGATTTTCATAACAATCTTCTAATGTACAACTGTGCTCTTTCTGAAGAAGAGACACGATTTTATCATATTCGTGAATTCCAAGCTCCAAAAGAGTATTCTTGATTGCAAGTGTAACCATTATTTTTTTCATGTGATTTTCTGAATCAAGTGATGGTGCACAAAGTTGATTTACTTTTTTAATTATTTCATTTACATCAATTGGTTCTTTTATTACCGCTGATGGTCGTAACTTGTTTAATGCGATTTGGGCATTAATTGTCATTTGATTTGTGGTGATAATTACTACGGCATCTGGATTCATTTCTCTGATTTTTGTAATTCCATAAATGCCATCATATACTGGCATAATTACGTCTAAAAAAATCACGTCGGGTTTTAATTTTTGATACAGAAATGCTCCTTCTTGACCATTATACCCCCTTCCTATTACTTTGATATTGTTACCTTCTAGAATCTCTGAAAAAAGAACTACTGTATCTTTGTCATCATCTACTACCACTGCTCTTATCATAAAGAAAGAATGTCTGTGTGTTTATTAAAAGAATTGACAAAAAGTTAGTGTATATTGGTTATTTTAGGCACATTTTTCCCAAAATTTTTACAAATTCAAAAATCGGGTACATTGTCTTCAATATCAATTCAAATGTGAATCGTAGGTGCAAACAAGTCTATCAACTATAAGTAAAAAATAATGATTCGATTAAAGCCAATTTCTATTGACGTAATTGAAATTTTCTTTTACAATTCCCACAAAATCTTTACTTAGTTTTCCCACTTTCGGTGCCTAATGCTGAGCCATATCTACCAAATTTTTCTTTAACCATTTTTTATTTTCCCATTTCAAATTGCGACTCTTAATTTTCTCTGCTAATCTATACATTCTTGTTTTGATCTAATATGAGACCCTTGTATCGATTCCTGATAGTTACCTCCGTAACATTTGCAGCTTCGGCAATATCTCTCTGAGTAATATTTTCACCATTCTTTAACGATGACAAATACAATGCTGCGGCGGCTAAACTCATGGGATCCTTTCCGGATGTTTCCTTATGTTCTTGTGCAATTTTTAGTATATTGACCGCATAACGTTTTGTTTTTTCTGTAATTCCAAGTTTACTTGCAATTCTTGCAACACATTGAATTGGGTCTACTACTGGCATTTTCAGATTTAATTCTTGGTGTAGCAATCGATAGCATTTTGAAATATCTTTTACCTTAAGATTACCTGCATATGAAACATCTTTTAGCGTTCTAGGCGTTTCTGTTTCTCTACATGCTGCATAAAGTGATGCTGCAATCACTGCTGAAATTGAACGCCCCTTGACTAAGCCCTTCTCTAATGCTTTTCTGTAAATGTATGCTGATTTTTCAATTATTGAGTCAGAAAGTGATAGTTTGTCTTTTAGTCTAGTTAATTCACTTAATGCTTGTCTAAGGTTTCTATCTACAGATGCATTGACTTTACTTCTACTATCCCATGTTCTTAGTCTTTCAATGGTACTTTTCATCGTAGATGTGAGGGGTTTTCCAAATGCATCACGGTTAATTGGATTAATAACCGTTGAAAGCCCTTTGTCATGCATTGCAAGTGATGTTGGTGCACCTGTTCTAGTAGGATCCGTACCGCCATCTTTTGAAAAAGACCTCCATTCAGGTCCAGAAGAAAGTAATGTTTCAGATAGGACATTACCACATTTTCCACAAAATCTCTCTCCAGTAACATTATCTGTTACCATACCGCTTCCACAACGTCTACAGACAGTATCTGCATTAATAATTTGTAAAACCAAAGATAAGATCAACATTGTTTAATTTGTTTCTTATAAGAACCAGCTTATTTTGCAATTTTATGTAAAAAATTCATAAATTCAAAAACCTGGGATTAAAATTTAAAAAAATAAAATCATGGAAAAACAATAAACCAAAACTTCACAACAGAATGAAAAGTATCTAAATCTTGGAAATACTAAAAAAATATTTCCAAATAACTATTCTCGTATTACTCTAAACTTTACTAGATAAACTCCAACACCGACAAGTTCTGCAACTGGCACCACTCATATCATACTTGATATTCTTGTGATCATAACTAGATATTAAAAGACTATTAAATTTAGGATCAAAAAGTTTGATTTATTCCGATTAATCGCCACAATTCATGCCTATTTTTGAAAATCTTATTTAAAATTTAACTTTCGTCCAAATCTGATTTTAATTTTTTAAGTTTTTCTTCTGCGTCAATAATTCGGTTTTGGTCTTCAATCAATTTTTTTGATTCTTTTAAAACTTCATCGATCTTATCCTTATTTTTTTCCGCTTCCTTTACAATTTCCCTTAATTCATCGGATCTATTTTTTAATTCCTCCAAGCTATAACCTGAGGTTACTTCATCACCTGTTATACGCTGGTTTTCTTTAATTGTTTTTACGAGATCTTGTTCTTTTAATTTAATATCATATTGGAGATCATCATACAGTTTTTTTACCTTTTCTAGTTCGTTTTGTTCTTCCTTTAGATCCAAATCTGATTTTACCTTCTCTATTTCAATTTGTTTTAACAAAACCTCTCTTTCTGTTTTTGTTTGAATAATCTTGGATTGATTTTTGATAAGCTCTTCAACTAGTTTGTCCTTTTGATTTACCTTTTCTTGTTCTAGTCGAATTTCTTTCTCTAAAATTTCTTTTTCATGATTAATTTTAATTTCATATTCTTGTCGATACGCAATTAATTGAGATAATTCGTCACGCTGAGTCTTTAACCTTTCATGGTCAGATTTTAACCTGTTTATCTTTTGTTGTTCTATGTCTATTGCTAAGTTAACACGAGAACTATCTTCTAACAGATCAACCAAATCAGAAGGCTGTTGTGATTTGGTAGGTAGTATGGCATCTTCAATTTCTTGTAATCTTTTTGGTATGTCTGGCTGTGGAGTAATTGGATTTTCTTTTGGTAATTCTAAAATTGGTTCTTGGAAAATCTCCTCAATTTTTTCTAGATTTTGACTGGGTGGACTGATGTTACTTATTCTTCTTCGAAGTCTTTCACCTTCCCTGAATTGGAGAAATTCCTCAGTTTTTAATTCAATATAATTTTGATCCGAATGGTAGATTTTTTTCCCATTTTGTAAACTTTCAAGTATGTGCTGTAACCTTCCTTGTTCACCAAATTTTAATGAAATTAATCTTTTTACATTTTTTATATTTTTTTCAGTCTCAGTTGGTTTTTTGATTTGAGCGGGAACAACGTCTGCAAGAATTTTTTTACTAAGATAAATTTGGTCAGAATGAAATAGGGACTTTCCTTTTTGTAGTGTTTCGGCTATGTATTCTAATCTCCCCTTATCTCCCTGTTTGTTTTGAATCAATTTTTTTATGCGTAGGATTCCATCATAGGCGGAAATTCTTTGTATTTCTGTACTCAATTATGATAAAATAGGCTTAAGTCCAGTTTAACATCGAAGTCAGAAAAACCGTATTATTCAGTGTTAATTTGTTTATCAAAATTTCAACTATTTTTCGTGATTTTATGAATTAATTTGCGTCCAACTGAAAATCATATGAGTGTTTCTTTTTCACTTTTCAAAAAATTCAAAAAAAACACAAATACTTTTTTCCCGCATTGCTTATGTGGATAAGCGTAATATTGTATAATTTTTTTTAATAGGATTGACTTCCTCAAGAATTATTCTAACACATTCTTTTAGTGGGTTTGTTTAGTTTCGGACAATAATTCAAATATCTGATCCAAATTATAATCTGGCATTAGGGTAACTGTTTGTGCCTAGTACGATAAAAGAAAATTTTTGAATCAATAAACTCCTTCTCTCATATTTCATTTGAGCAGTAGGTTATTATCTAAAAATTTTAGGGTGATTTTATGGAATTGATAAAACAAAATTCTCCTGTATTGTTTTTCTTTAATTCCTCGAAAAAATGGCTAGTAAAGATTTCAAAAAAAGAAGTCCTTCATACTCACATTGGAATCTTGAAACATGCAGATGCTATTGGAAAAGAATATGGTTCTAAAATAACTACAAACAAGGACAAGTATGTCTATCTCTTAAAACCTACAATGTATGATTATGTAATGAAAATCCAACATGGTACCCAAATTGTATATCCAAAGGATTTAGGTTATATTGCAGCCAGAGCAGGAATTCAAAATAATCAAAAAATTGTAGAAATTGGAACAGGGAGCGCATCACTAACCTCATTTGTTGCAAGTATTGTAAAGCCACGAGGTCATGTTTACACGTTTGATGTTGATGAAAATTTTATGAAGATAGCTGCAAAAAATTTAAAAAAATGTGGAATGGACAAGTATGTTACCCAACAAAATTTAGATATTAAAACAGTAAAAAACGTCCCTGTAATTGATGCAGATGTAGTTTTAATTGATCTTGGAGATCCTTGGACCGTAATTCCACAAGTTCGCCAAATGCTAAAAGGAAGCGGTGCCGTTTTTGCAATTTGTCCAACCATGAATCAATTAGAAAAATTAACTATGGCTCTTGTTGAAAATGAATTTACAGACATTGAATCCACTGAACATATACTGAGAACTATAGAGGCACGAGAAGGAAAAACCAGACATTCATTTCAAGGAATAGGCCACACTACCTACCTTTGTTTTGCAAGAAAGGCATTTTTTAATAGAGAATCAAAGAAAAAATTAGACTCAAAATTAAAACCAAAAGCAGTCTCAAAGGAATCTAAAAAGACCACAAACAATAAAGAAAAAACTAAAACTCCCAAATTAAAATAAAAAACAAGATTTATTCCTGTAAACTTTATCTATAATGTATTGGTTCCACAACAACTTCAGGCATCTATTGTAAAAAAATTCATTCCTGCAAGACGATCTGATTCCAGAAAAGGTGAAAACGGCGTTGTTTTGGTGGTTGGTGGCAGCTACATCTATCATGGTGCTCCCATCCTTTCATCAATTGCTGCCTTGAGATGTGGTACGGACCTTGTTTACACCTCAGTTCCTAAAATTAATGTCTCAGCAACCCGTTCAATATCTCCTAATCTAATTGTCATACCTCTAGTTGATCAGAAACTCACCAGAGGTGCTGTAAACAAATTGCTTGGAGTGATACCCCGAAATTTAGATTCTGCCACAATCGGAATGGGTCTAGCTGTACAAGAAAAAAATGCCTTACTACTTTTAATAAAATCTCTTTTAGATAGGGATGTCAGGCTATCTCTTGATGCAAGTGCATTGATTCCAGATGTACTTCCATTACTTTCTGACAAAAACGTAGTTGTAACTCCACATGCTGGTGAATTTGCTAGGTTATTTGGAGTAGTCCCCCCCATCAATAAAAAAGAACGAATATCGATTGTAGAAAAAAATGCTAAAGAAAATGGAATAACGATTCTACTAAAAGGTCAAACCGATGTAATATCTGATGGCAAAAAAACATTTCTTTACACAAAAAAAATCCCTGGAATGACAGTAGGGGGAACAGGCGATGTACTTTCAGGATTAACTGCAGGGTTGCTTGCAAAAAATCGTAATTCATTAGAGTCTGCATCTGCTGCTACTTTTATTAACGGACTAGCGGGAATTTTCACTCAAAAGAAACTGGGTTTACATATGACTTCTATGGATCTTCTAGATGCTATTCCCAACGTTATGAAACCATTTGATAAAATAGTATGATTACATTGAACCCGATTAAACATGTAGATTCAAATATGAATAATTTAATTTCTGATTTGCAAACATTAATTCGTCAACCAAGTGTTTCGGCAAAAAACGAAGGTATTGAAGAATGTGCAAAACTAGTTAAAAAAACACTGCAGAAATCTGGAATTCCTTCAGAAATTTTAAGGCTAAAAAAAGGAGTTGCTCCAATCGTTTATGGTGAGGTAAAATCAAAAAAAAATAATCCTAAAACTTTACTGTTTTACAATCACTATGATGTTCAACCAGCGGAGCCCTTTGAATTATGGGATTACCCGCCTTTTAGCGGAAAGTTAAAAGGAAACAAGATTTTTGGACGGGGCTCATCTGATGATAAGGGTGAATTGATCACACGAATTAAAGCTGTTGAGGCGTACCTGCAAACTACTGGCGATGTCCCATGTAACATCAAATTTGTAATTGAAGGAGAAGAAGAAACAGGCAGTGCACACATTGACGACTATATGAAAAAATACAAAGAAAAATTTGCATGCGATGGAGTAATCTGGGAGTTTGGCTATGTGGATTCAAAAAATAGACCTATTATTGGTCTAGGGATGAAAGGATTGCTTTTTGTTGAATTATCAATTAAAGAATCAATTCGTGATGCACATTCAAGTCTAGCGGTTTTAATCAAAAATCCCGCATGGCGATTAATAGAAGCTATAAACACCCTTAGAGATTCGAATGGAAAAATTCTCATTAAAGATTGGTATCGTGAGGTTCAACCATTCTCCAAAAAAGATTTGGAAATTATTTCAAAAGAACCATTTGATGAGAGATCCTTCAAAAATGAATATGGGATAAAATCATTTGTCGGAAACAAGAAAGGCCTTGATATTAAAAAAGCACTGGTTGGTGGCGTTACTTGCAATATTGCAGGACTTATTTCTGGTTATACAGGTGAGGGGGCAAAAACAATTCTTCCAGGAGAAGCCTTAGTAAAGATAGACTTTAGGTTGATTCCTCAAATGGATCCAAAAAAACAAGCTCAACGATTAAGAGAACACCTCAAATCAAAAGGATTTTCAGATGTCATGATAAGGATATTTCATGGAGAAGCTGCGGCCAGAACAAATCCCTCTGATCCTTTTGTTTCTAAAGTTCAAGAAGCTGCAAACGAATCATTTGGGACCTCAATTCTTAATGTTTCAAATGCAGGTACCGGTCCAATGTACTCTTTTGTTGAACATCTAAATGCTCCATGCATTTCCGTTGGGGGCACATACATGTTTTCAAGGATACACTCTCCAAATGAGTATACACGTATTGATCTATTAAAAAAGACGACCAAGTGTATTTGTCTCATAATGGAAAAATTTGGCAAAGTCTAAATTATTGCCCTCAAACTAGGGAGAAAGCCCTTTATTATGCAACCCAATTATTTGACTTATGTCCATGTACATGCCAGGTGCAACTGCAGTTGGAATAACTTTTGATGGTGGTGTAGTTTTTGCTAGCGAAAAAAGGATCGCTTTTGGAAATTTCCTTGTAAGTAAATCAACAAAAAAGACTTTTGAGATTACTCCAAAAGTAGGTGCTACGTGTGCGGGCCTAGTTGCTGACATGCAGATTTTGACTTTACAAATTGCTGCTTTGGCTAAAATTCGAAAAATGGAGCTAAAAAGAGATGTACCTCCCAACTCTGTAGCCAAAATGATGTCAAATATGATGTATGAGAGAAGATACTTCCCCTTGTTGACTCAGGTTATCGTTGGGGGTGTAGTTGATAAGCCTATTTTGTATACCTTAGACCCACTGGGCTCTGTTCTCCCTGATGAATATGCTGCAGTAGGAACTGGAGCTGAAATGGCTCTGGGTGTTTTAGATCCTCAATTTAAAGAAAATATGACCGAATCCGAAGCAGTTGATTTGGCAAAAAAAGCAGTACGTTCAGCTGCCCTTAGAGATTCTGCAAGTGGTGATGGTGTGGATATTATGGTAATTACTAAAGATGGCATCAAAGAAACCTCTGAGAAAATCACCATTTAAGACCTGTAAAATTATTTTCAACACGTCAATAAATAAATTAATTGACAATTCTATCTTGAAAAAAATATTCGTAAACTAATACTAGACAAGATAATTTCAAAAAATTATAAAATCGGTTTGAAACAAACTGAAGTTTTTAAGATCAATTTGTACTTGAAAATCATTTTAATGTTTTAGACTATTAACAAACAGACTAGAATTTGCAGGTGCTGGAATTTATCTGACAAAACTAAGACAAAATAGATATTAAATTTTCTTTTTTTTATTTTTATTGTCTTTGAACAGGTGTTTATTCACTGTAACTCATCTACTAGAGATTGTCCACATAACTGTCTTAACCAATTAATTTTAGTTTCATTTATTGGCTTTTAATTATTTTCGAAAACCTCTAGTGTTAACTCTATCTTTAATCCTTATTGCAGGATTTGTAACTCCTGTATATGCACAGACCATGCCAGGTCTTGCTGTTGATGTATCATCGGAGTTAACTTCTGGGAGATACAGTGAGGCTGATCCTAATACTAGAGGTGTAGGTGAAGGTGCCTCCTCAGATGATAAAACAAAACATCGAAACTATTACGCCTCCAAAAATACAACCGTTCAAACTGTAGCGAGTGTAGAGGCCAGTCTTCTTAATGGATGCAACTGTGTCGTCTTTAGACTGGATGATCTTCAAGATTATTGGATTCCTGATGTACAGGCAACTGTAATGGATCAATTTGTACAGAAAAATCAATTTCTCTCAATTGGACCAATATTAGTTTTTTTTGGAGAGGATGCCACTGTAGTAAACAAGGCAGTAGCAGGATACAATTCAGGATTGTTTGAAGTCTTTGTGCATGGATGGGATCATGTGGATTACACTGCCTTAAACTTAGCAACACAGACATCTACGTTACAACAAGCCCAGGATAAAACAGCGCTAATTTTTGGAAGTCCATCAAAAGTATTTGTTCCTCCATATAACGCGTTAAATGCAAACACCCTAACTGCAATAAAGAACACGGGCTTTGAAATAATCAGCGCTGCAGAGTATACTGATACATATCCATATTTTATTGCAGATGGTGTTAGTAACATTACTGACTCTCTAGGGAATTATCATGAACCTGAATCCATTGGACTCACTGAGTGGATAGACGGCTCTCCAGTAAGAGTTCCCAACAATCAGATTCTATCTGCTATTGATTCTAGTATTGACTCAAAAGGATACGCTGTAGTAACTTTGCATTCACAAGAATTTGCTCAAGTAGTGGGCGGCAGTGAAATAAATACAGTTGATCAGAATTTAATAGATGATCTTAATTTCATTATTGATGGTGTTGTTGCCAAAAATTATCCAATACGCACTTTTAGTCAAGTAGTTGAATTTAATCAATCCCCGCCACAAGATACTGAATCACCAGTCATTGCAGCACACTCTGATGTAAATGCAGTAGCAACTAGTGCATCAGGGGCCACAGTATCATACACCTCACCTACAACTAGTGATAATGTAGATTCTCCAGGATTAGCTACATGTTCACCATTATCTGGCACAACATTTGCAATCGGTAGCACCACAGTTACCTGTAATGCAACTGATACTGCAGAAAATACAGCTACTCCTACAACCTTTAATGTAATTGTCTCAGATATACCTGCCAGTTTCAGTATATTCTCTGATGACTTTGAGAACGGTCAAAGCAAATGGGTCGAATCAGGAGAACTTGATTGGGCAATAGAGCCAGAAAAAGAGGTAACAACACCGGGACATCCTGCTGATAACATGGTATTTCATGCAGATGACTGCGATACAACATGTACCATTACATTAGCAACTCCAATTGACCTGTCTGCACACACTAGTGCTACTTTGTCATTTTGGAGATTTGTTGATAGTGATTTGGATGCAGGAGAGTATCTCAAAGTAGAGTTGTATGATGGTACGACATGGAATACTGTCTTTAACTGGACTAATGGAGCAGGGGATGATAATACATGGCATCAAGAGACAGTTGATCTGACTGGCTATCTTCGGACAGAATTTAATCTAAGATTTGTAACACACGAATCATTTTGGTTAGAAGAGACAGAAATTGACGATGTGGTAATTAATACGACAACATTACCTCCAAATCCATCTGATACTGAATCACCAGTCATTGCAGCACACTCTGATGTAAATGCAGTAGCAACTAGTGCATCAGGGGCCACAGTATCATACACCTCACCTACAACTAGTGATAATGTAGATTCTCCAGGATTAGCTACATGTTCACCATTATCTGGCACAACATTTGCAATCGGTAGCACCACAGTTACCTGTAATGCAACTGATGCTGCAGAAAATACAGCTACTCCTACAACCTTTAATGTAATTGTCTCAGATATACCAGATACTCCGATCCAAATTGCAGGATGGCGTTCATCTCAATATGGTGATTATCTTCCAACAGGACATGACCAATCAGATCCTGCTTATTGGATTAGCGTTGCACAACAAATGGCTGCCAAATTCCCGGGATTTACACCAGGTGGTGTACTTGTAATTGGTGAGATTGATGGATCTCCGGGAACAGCTACCTCTACATTCTTACCATTTCCAAAACCATCTGGCTCTTATCCTAACGTGAACTTTGGTACTATTGATAAAATAGAGCCATTACTTGATGCATATGATTCTGCAGGGCTCAAAGTATACTTGCAAGTCGAATCAGCTGACGCAGACATTCCAATGCTGATGAATTTGATAATGGATAGATACAAACACCATCCATCTGTAATTGGTTTTGGTGTTGATGCTGAATGGTATCACGAAGCACAATTTCCGGGATTTGGAAGACCCCTTACTGATAGTGAAGTCAATACATGGGCTGCCCAAGTAAAGACATTTGATCCAAATTATGATTTAATGGTAAAACATTGGGACTCTGCATACCTTTCGAATGCAAGACCAGATAATGTGTTGTTCTTGACAGATAGTGAAAATGTAGGTTCTTTATCCGTTATAACAAATGAATACATTGACTGGATTGATCATTTTGGAGATTCCCAGGTAGGATTTCAAATAGGATATCCATCAGATATTTCATGGTGGGGTAGTCTGAATGATCCCGCATCATCCATAATGAATCCAGTAATTGCAGCAAGACCGAATGCAAATATTGGAGCAATATTCTGGGTAGACTTTAGTGTTCTTGTTGCATTTCCTGATATCACAACTCAAACCATCACAATAAATGATGTTACACTAACAGAAGGGAACTCTGGAAGTAATAACTTTGTATTTACTGTGACACGTAGTGCAAATACTCCGACAATATCTTTGCTATACCAAACTGTAGATAACACTGCAAATGCACCTACTGACTATAGTTCTATTTCATCTACACTAAACTTTGCATCTGGTGGTCCATTAACTCAGACAATTGCAATATCTGTCAATGGTGATGGTGTATTGGAATCAGATGAAATGTTTAGGGTTAATTTATCAAATTGTATTGGTTGTACGATTATTGATTCACAAGGAGTAGGTACTATAACAAATGATGATTCTCCACCACAAGATACTGAATCACCAGTCATTGCAGCACACTCTGATGTAAATGCAGTAGCAACTAGTGCATCAGGGGTACCGGTATCATACACCTCACCTGCAACTAGTGATAATGTAGATTCTCCAGGATTAGCTACATGTTCACCATTATCTGGCACAACATTTGCAATCGGTAGCACCACAGTTACCTGTAATGCAACTGATACTGCAGAAAATACAGCTCCTCCTACAACCTTTAATGTAATTGTCTCAGATATACCTGCCAGTTTCAGTATATTCTCTGATGATTTTGAATCAGGATTTGGAAAATGGAGTGAGAGTGGTGAGGGGGACTGGAAACTAGAGTCACCAGGTGAAAAACAAGTACCTGGTAATTCATCCAATCTTGTTGCACACGCTGATAACTGTGATAGCACCTGTACCATTACCATGAGTACTCAAGTTGACCTTAGTTCTTCCTCATCTGCAACATTGTCATTTTGGAGATATGTGGATACTGATTTAGATACAGGAGAGTATCTCAAAGTAGAATTGTATGATGGTAGTCAATGGAATACTATCTTTAACTGGACAAATCAATCAGGTGATGATGATGTATGGCACCAAGAGAGTGTTAATCTAGACAGCTACCTTAGCACAAGTGACTTTAATCTACGATTTGTAACACATGAATCACATCAAAAAGAGATAGTAGAGGTAGATGATGTCTTGATTATCGGTTCATCCTAGAATATTTAGATAAGCGTTTTTCCAATCTCCCAGAATTTATCTGAAATATAGTGAATATTTTTAATAATTTCGCCTTTTTCCATAGTTTCCATCTCTTCACTGGATACGAGTGTTTTTCCTACTGCTAAAATTTTTTGATGCGTTTCCTCAATTATGCACACTACACTGCCCTTTTGAAATTCAGAATGTTTTTTGATTCCTGGTCGCATAACGTTTGCACCTTTACACATAAATTTCACTGCACCCATATCCACCATGACATATGGAAATTTCTTTAACGTTTGAGTTTCTGATAAAAAAGGAACATATTCATCATTAATTTTTAAAATTTTTATTCCATCTCCTACTATTATTTGAGCCTCAGTTGATATTTCGTGCACTTTGAGATTTTTAATTTTTGGAAATCCCATATTCCATTGTTCTGAAACTGCTTTTAATACAGCAGCAGTTTCGCTTTTTGAGATTAGATTTGATTTCAAATTCTTGCTGTCTCTTGTCTGATGTCTAACAAATCTCGAAGAATAGAGCTTGCAGTCTCCATTCCGCCGGCTCCTTTCCCAATAATTGTTTGAGTTCCAGAATGCTCAGATGTAAATGCAATGGCATTTAGTGTTCCATTAACGCAAAGTGGGTCATCAAGTAAAATTTCTTTGGGACTTACCTCCAGAGTTTTGTTGCAAGAGGCTATTAGTTTAATGGCACATTTTTTCTTTGCAGCGTTTTTAATATCTTCATTTGTTACCTTTCGAATGCCTGTGCATTTGATATCTGGCATGGTGACTTTCATTCCCATAATCCAATTAGCAAGGATTACCAATTTTGCTGCAGCATCAAGGCCATCAAGATCTAGGGATTCATCTGCCTCAACATATCCTTTGTCTTTGGCATCTTTTAATGCAGATTCAAAGGATAATCCATTTGCCATGTTAGTCAAGATATAATTTGTAGTCCCATTCAGAATTCCTGCAAATGATGTAATTTGCTCACCCCGTAAACTTTCTTTTGCATAATCTAAAATTGGTGTCCCACCACCTACTGTTCCACTAAATTTTAACAGTACCTGATTATATTTTGCCAATTCTAACAAAGATGGAAATGCAAGGGCCAATGGACCTTTGTTAACTGAAATAATATGCATTCCTTTTTTCATGGCAGTGATAATATGTTTCATTCCAGGTTCTGCATCTTTGTAATTGCTTGCTGTGGTTTCAATTAAAACCTCCGCATCTAGATTTTTAATAATGTCTAATCCCGACCAATTATTTTTTGTTGATGAATAATTCTTAACGGTACCAAATTTCTTTTTAGTCTCTATTAGTTTTTGAAGATCAAGACCTGAAGAATCTATTGCGCTTCCCTTACTATCAAATACTCCAACTACTCTTGGTCTCAAACCATATTTGGCATAAAGATCCTCTGATCGTGAATCAAATAATTTTACAAGGCTTTGACCTACTACTCCAAATCCACAAAGTATTATTCTCAAAATTCTCCTTTCCTTTGAAACGTAGGATATTTGGATGTTTTATTCATGTCTTTTCTTACCCTAGCATTGTTTAATCTTCTTTTTGAAGAGATAATGAAATTGAATTTATGCAATATCGAAGATTGGTGGGTTTTGGACCATCATCAAAGACATGTCCTAAGTGTGAGCCACATTTGTTACAATTGACCTCCGTACGAACCATGCCTAGAGAAGAATCTGAGATATACTCTATCTTTTCTTTTGCCACAGGGTCGAAAAAACTTGGCCAGCCAGACCCAGAATCAAATTTAGTATTTGAATGGAATAAGGGTTCCCCACAACAGACACATTTGAAAATTCCTTTTTCTTTACTATCGCAGTATTTTCCAGAAAATGGTGGTTCTGTTCCTTTGTTAAAACATATGTTATATTGTTCGGGGGAAAGTTTTTGTTTCCACTCTTCTACATTTTTTACGATTTTATCTTTCACAGACAATTTTATTGCTAATCCTATTAGAATATTTACTATTTTATTAATTTCTGTTTTTTTTCTTCGGTTCGTTTTTCAGATTCAAATCGTTCTAAATCATATTCTTTAAGATCTACAAACTTCATAATTTGACTCAAATTTGGGTGCACCTTTTTAATTTGCTTGTACATTTGTTGAGCAACTTGTCTATAGTCTTTATGACCTTGTGGAATGGTTCTTAATTCAATTAAATGACAGGCTTCTCTGAGATTAAATTTCATGAAATATGGATAGTTGTATGCAAAATTAACAACATATTGACCTTGTTCTGGATTCTTTATTCTAATCTTATCAAATGTTTCTTTTGTTTTGATCATACACTCTTTGTATTCTTTACCAATTCCTAAAATTTTTATTTCATTTGGAGTGTTGAATCCATGATCTGTGGTAAGTAACTGACGCTCAAGTGTCAAAGCTCGATGTCGGTGTAAATCTCTAAACATTCCAAAATTATTTAAAAGATCAAAAGTATAGTACACTGTCTCAAATGCACGACCTGGCCTATGTCTTCGATTATGCCTTAGATTTGCAAGAGATTTTATAATTTTAATTTTCTTTTTATTTGTAAGTTTTTTTACCTGGAGTAAAATATTCTGATAGGATGTACTTGGAGATTGTTCATAAACTATACTTGTAATAATTTTATCAATTGAATTAATTTCAGATTCATAATCTACTAATTTTGTCATCCCGCCTAAAGTTGACTTTGATTTAATTTCTTTGGCAACAATGGATTGTGTTGTTGTTCTTACTTGTCTCAAATAACTTTGTAATGCTTTACCATATTTGTCATCGGATCTCCGTACAAAAGATTTGATTGTGGAATTGAGTTCTTTTTTGATTTTTGAGGCTAAATTTTGCTCTTCATCAAGTTCTGAGGATAATAGGATTGTTAATAGATACTCAAAGGCACGACCATTTCCTGTAATTCCTACATTGGTCAAAGTAGATGCAGGCAAAAGCCCTCTAAGAATATCTAGGGATTTGGCCTTCGTTGATCCTTTGTAAATCATGTTGGCAGATTTGATATCAGTTTCATTTTGTAATTTTGAAAATGGCTTTTCTTTTTGATCTTCTGAATCTTTAAAAAAATATTTCTCAATAGGATATTTCTCTCTTACATAATTTATCATGGGTTCAATGTTTTTAGAATATACATCAAAGGAAAAATTACAAGTATCTAGATATGTATCTGCATATGGGGAATCCATTAAAACAGGATCTCGATAAAATTGATAGGCCCCATTAATTTTTTTATCCCATGCAACATATCGAGAGGATTTTTCCAAATATGACAATCCCATTCTCCTATCTTCAATTTTTTTAACGGCAATGTTAGAAAGACCTTCTATTGCAATTTGTGCTTCTCCCAGTTCTGCTACAGAATCATCACCATACTCTAAGAGTACCCTGTCGTAAAATTCTTCACCTCTATTTTTATTTTTTAAAAATTCATCCAAAAATACTCGCCTCATACTTTTACTAGTTCTGCTATAACGAGACATCAATGCTCCTCGATCTACTTGCTTAGGGGTGATTATTGCAAATACTGATTCATCTGTATTTGAAAAATGGTTTGACAGAATTTTTTTTTCCTTATTTGAAAATTCTGACAACACACTTCTAAACTTCTACAAATATTAATAGTCTATTTCTTTTTTCCAATCTGAATTAGATCGGGGGTTTGATTTACTTGCATGCTTTTTGCTTGCATTCCTTTTGCTTGCCATTTTAACAAAACATCTTTGAATACATCTGCGTCTGCCTCATTTTCAGTATACATTAACATGGTTACCCATCTTCCTTTTCCAGCTTTTCCACCAATGGAATTCATCCAGAAATTAGTTGGTAAGGTTTGCATCGCCTTATTTTCGGGATCTTGAGTGATCTCAAACCAACGTTTTGAGACAAAGCTCAAAATCTGCTCTAATTCCTCTCTTTGGATCATATTATAGCATTTCTGTCTTTCAATTTTAAAATTTCTAAGGTTTTTAGTGAATTTTGTTTGTGAAAAAAATCTTACCTAATCGGGTAACCTTTCTAACACTTTGTAGGTTATACAAACCTCTTGATTCTAAATATGCCCCAAGACGATATCGATATAATCGGTAAAAGCGTCAAAGATATGTACGGAACATTCATGGGTAAAGTCATTGGAACGATGACAGACATCGACGGAAGCATCCAAACAGTGGGTGTTGACTGCAACTCTCAAGGATTACAGCAAATCCAATTTGATCAGCTTGTAAGTCAAGGCGATGTTGTTATTTTCATTCCAAAATGGAGATTAGATTCTCAAAGACTAATTCGTGAAAAACAACTAACTCTCCGTCGTCTCAAAGCATTGATTGATATTGTTTCTGACAACGATGACATGAAAGAAGATGCAGAAATCATTCATGAAAAATACAAGTCGAAGCTTGTAACATTAGATGAAACAGAAAGACAAATCAAAGCAATACTTGAAGGACGATTAATAGAGTTAGACGAACAATTGAAATCCGCAAAAATGTTGGTATTTGATGCAAAGTTACAACACAATAGTGATGAAATATCTGCATCTACATTTGAGACCGTGAAGATATGTACTTCTCAGCTAATTGAGCATATTACACACGAAACAGCAGAAATCTCAAATGTACAAAAAAGAATTACAGAACTTAATGTTGAAGCACAAAGTGCAACAGCCCCTTCCCAACAAGTTCTGCAGGATTCAGCCCTCACATATCTCGACAATTCTGAACAACCACAAGTCGTTCAGAGTATCCTTCCAGAGGCACCACAACACCAGCCAATCACCTCAACTTTTAATTCCCCAATTGAAGATGAGGCATTACCACCAGTTCCAGAAGCTCCAGTAGAAATTGAAGCTACAACACCTTTTACAGCACCACCCCAACAGGTGACAACAACTACTTCAAAAGACACTCCTGACGATAACGATTGGCTTGCCCGAATGGAAGCACAATAATTTTTTTATTATTTTTTTTTAATTCATAAGGATATTGCTGCATTTTTTTATTTTTAAAACTTAATAGAAATTAATTTGGATTCTAAAAAGTCAATGATCTCATATCTAAATTCACAAAAAGCCATTTTTTTAAGAAATTTACGATCAAACATATTTAATTTGGTATCAATAAAAATCAAAAAAGGAATAATTTTAAGATATTTTGTTAACTATTTAGGCATAAAATCAATCACTCCTAGTGTCAATAATTAACCCTGAGGCTAAATTGATCAGAAATACGATCAGACCGATCAGATCTTGTTGACTTGATCCCCATAAATCTGACCCTTTGATCCATAGTTCCTCAGAGAAAAAATGACTGAAATCAAACAAGTAACAATATTTGAAAATGATCCAGATTCAAGTTCCTATGAACACAAACAATCCGTTGATCAATTGCAGGTTCAATTCTCCAAATATGGTTTAACTGCAAATCAATGCAAGGTGTACGTATTTTTAGGAAAATATGGCTCAAACACTGCCCCCGATGTTTGTCGTGCATTAAAACTTCCACGAACTGAAACATATCATCTCCTAACAACTCTACAAAACAAAGGAGTTGTATCTGCAACATTTGAGCATCCAATCAAGTTTTCAGCCGTACCACTATCCAATGCAATAAAATCAATGGTAGATACAGAAAAAGAACGGGTAAAAAAACTTGAAATTCAAGAACAAGAATTAACAAAAATTTGGGAGTCTATTCCCACTTTCCACAATGAACCCATTGAAGCAAAAGATGATAAATTTCAAATGTTGCAAGGGGATAATCAAATTTATGGTAAAATAAATGATATGATAAAAAACACAAAAAAAGAGTTTAAAATAATTGGAAATGAAAAAGATTTCTTAAAGTTTTATCATGCAAATTTTTTAGAACCTCTTGATAAATCAAACGTAGAACTTCAGATTTTAACTGACTCCTCTCCGAGAACACTTTATGTCTTTGATGAAATAGATAAAACAAATGTTAAGAAGATCCCAACTACTTCAAAGGGCAATATCTGTTATATAATAAAGGACAATGAAGAGGTTCTATTTTTCATGAAAAATTCAGAATCCGGAAAAGAAAATATCACTGCCATGTGGACTAATTCTGAGGCAATGATTTACTCCAAAAAATTATTGTTTGATTTATTGTGGTTAAAATCAAAATCCGTATAATTTAATTTTAGATATTTAAATCAATTTTTTACAAAGATGAATTTTTAATTTAGGGAAATATTAGTTAAAATCCACATAATTTCAATAAAAATTAGAAATGGGGATTTAAAGTTGAACCCTTCTTGTCCCTCTACCACTGGTAATGTGGTATCCTTTAAGATCTATTGATTTTTCCTTGTGCATCTTGGATAACTTAATTTTCGAGGTCCCTTTTGCACTTACTATCCATGGATCTCCTGCCAACTTTAATCGCTCTTCATTTAATTTTGAAATCTCTTTTCCCATAAATTCTGAGATTGAGATTGGTTGGTCTGTCGATGCAGTTCCTTTTTCTATATTATGGTGAACCACAATAGTGTCGGCATAATTTATTCCTGTCATTATAGTTTATACGGTGACATTTGACATATGCTTCAGTTAGCTAATGTGCTAATTTTTTAGGAAATGACCTAGAATTTACAAGAACAAAAAGAGTTTAGTGAAAAGTAATACTTCGTTGCCCTAGGCTTTTTAATATTATTTTTACATTAACCGATCAATGAGTCAGAGACATCTCACGGTGTTAGCTGGAAAGCCCAAAGCTCACATAAACTAGTTAACCAATTCCATTTGCCTCCACTTTTGAGGGGGCATCTTACAAACAAGAAATCAAAAAAACTAGATTTCTTTTATAACTGATTTTATTTTTGCAACAAGGTCCGGAGTAATCTCCATATCTGGATGGTCTTCTTTGGCATGTTGGGCTACTTTTCCCATCAATTGCTCTTCTGTTTCTGCACTATATACCCAAGCACAATCAGCCCCTGAATCAGCACAACTAATACTTTTTGTCACAGAAAAATTAGCAATGCAGTACTTATTTAATTTTCCAAATCACAATCCATAGAATTGAACTAACATTTAGAAACATGATTCTACATATGACTATTGTTGCCTGATATTTTTAACATTGGATTTGGGAAAAACGATTCTTCAATAAGAGAACGATCAAATTCTGATTTTATTTCCTTTTGGGCAGAGCAGGCCAAAAAATTATCTTGGTTTTCCCCTTGGGATAAAACTCTGCAATGGGACCCACCTTTTGCAAAATGGTTTGAAGGTGGTTTGATTAACGCCTCATACAATGCCTTGGATGTTCACCAAAAAAACAAAGCTGAAAAACCGGCAATTATCTGGGAGGCAGAATCCGGAGAATCTAGAGTATTAACTTACAGGGATTTATGGATGGAGGTGAAGAAATTTGCTAATGCGCTCAAATCTTTAGGAATCACAAAAGGTGACAGAGTTACAATTTACCTTCCAATGGTTCCAGAACTACCCATTTCAATATTGGCATGTGCAAGGATTGGTGCACCTCACACTGTAGTGTTCTCCGGATTTAGTTCCACCTCATTGAGAGACAGAATTGAAGATTCAAAATCTAAAATTGTAATCACAGCTGATGGGGGATATAGACGAGGAAAAATAGTTAAGCTTAAAGAAGTAGTAGATGAGGCAGTTAAGGATTTAGATTTTGTAAAAAACGTAATTGTATTGGAGCGAACAAAAGAACCGATTCAATTAACCTCTAAAGATAAACTGTGGAGTGATTTGATTAAAGATTCTTCAGATGAATGTGAATCTGAAAAACTTGATAGTCTTCATCCTTTATTCATTTTGTATACTTCTGGTACAACCGGAAAACCAAAAGGAGTTTTACATGGTACTGGAGGGTACCTCACCCATGTTCATTCTACATTTGGATGGGCTTTTGATATTAAAGACTCTGATGTCTTTTTTTGCACTGCAGATATTGGCTGGGTGACTGGCCATAGCTATGTCGTTTATGGTCCACTTTTACATGGTGCCACTGAAATAATGTATGAGGGTGCACCTGACTTTCCGGATTCATCCAGAATGTGGAGTTTAATTGAAAAATACAAAGTTAGCATTTTCTATACTACTCCTACTGCTTTGAGAATGTTTATGAAGTTTGGAGATGACATTCCAAATTCTTTTAATCTTTCCTCTCTTCGATTATTGGGAAGTGTTGGGGAGCCGATCAACCCTGAAGTTTGGAAATGGTACTATAGAATAATTGGCAAAGAAAAATGCCCCATAATTGATACTTGGTGGCAAACAGAAACTGGCGGAATGATGATTTCTGCCCTACCTGGAATTGAAACTATCCCTCTCAAACCAGGCTCTGGAACTCGCCCCATTCCTGGAGTGACTATTTCAGTTATTGATGAAAATGGTGGTGATGTTCCACCTGACACTAAAGGATATCTAGTTATCAAAAACCCATGGCCTGGGATGCTTTTGACTTTATGGGGGGATGATGAAAAATTCAAAAATGCATATTGGTCAAAATTTGAAAATGTATACTATTCTGGAGATTATGCAAAAGTTGATCAAGACGGATATTTTTGGTTACTAGGAAGGGCAGATGACGTTCTCAAAGTAGCAGGACATAGAATTGGTACTGCGGAGCTTGAAAGTTGTATTGTGTCTCATGAAGATGTAGCAGAATCAGCCGTTTGTGGAATTCCTGATGAAGTTAAGGGTGAGGTAATTATTGCATTTGCAGTTTTAATAAATAATGTTAAAAAAAATCTAAAAGTCATAGAGAAAGAAATTTTTGAAAAAATAAGAAGCGATATTGGCCCTATTGCCACTCCAAAGCAAATCCATTTTGTAACAAAATTACCAAAAACCCGCAGTGGTAAAATTATGCGTAGATTACTAAAAGCAATTGTAAATAATGAAACAATTGGGGATATAAGTACACTTGAAGATGGTACTGCCATAACTGAAGTTCAAACTGTATATCAGGAATTACAAAAATCAATTAAAGGTAAAAATATTTGAAACTAGTTTTTGTTAAATATTATAAATTTTTTAATTCATAAAGATTAGTAGATGATAACAAATCAAACATTTTCTTTAGACCGTCATATTCTGATCTTGTATTTTCATCTAATTTTTCATAATCCTTACTTATTTCATCCAATCGTATCTCGGCATTTTTAAAAAATTCTTCATATTCTTTTATTTTATCATTCTCTAATTCTGTAAGATCAAAAATCACCGTGTTACTTCCAAGCAAATGATTATTTTCATCATATAGGCTTACTGCGTATAATAAAACGGGAAATGTGCTTCCATCTTGCCTTTTCAATGTAATTTTCCTATGTGATACCTCTCCTGTTTCAAACCACCTTTGAAGCGATTCGTTCATTTCACTCCAGGCCTCTTTTGGTACATGCTCAAAAATTACCTTGCCAATAATTTCTGATTTCCCATAACCTAATTTGGCTGCATATGTGGAATTACAATCAAGGATCACTCCTATAGAGTTAATTCTTCGCCACATTATGGGTGCATCTTTTAAGATCCTTCTTGCCTCTGTTTGCTGCACTTTATCAAATATGATTTCCTGCTTATTAAATTGAAATCTTTTAAAAATCAATGATACTAGTTATTAATTTAAGTCCAAAATTTGATATTTTTTTGCATATCTTTTATTGACCTTTCCTTTATCAACACATTCTCCGGAATACTAAACCCCACTATATCTAGAGTTAATTTAGGATATTTTTGACATAATAATTTAAAATCCCAGCAGGGGAAGAAAAAATGGAAACAAAATAGACGTGGACCTCTATCTATATCTCTCATTATCATAATTCTTGAAATCTCCGAGCCAATTTCTTCTTTGCAGGAACTACATACTTGTTTTTCAAAGGAATGATATCTAGTATTTTTTTCTATTGGGAATTCCCAAATTTTATCTGATAAATCCTTACTCTGAGTACTGTCTAATTCAGGAATATGGTTGTTAAAATCAGTATATGCCATAATCACTAATTTGCTAAAATTTTACATATGTTCTAGTTAGCTGTCATGATAATTCTTTATTTAATTTGCTAATTTTTAGAAAATTGTATTTTCTTTTGAGAAAAATGTAAGAATTCATGAAAATATTTTTAAAAGAACCTTGTACAACGAATTTCGGCAAAAATAATCTTTATAACGACGTATCCAAAACAGAAAAAAGTATGTCTAAACTTGCATTGGATGACAAGGAACTCCGAAAATTACCCTTAGAGGAAAGATTTTCAAAATTAGAATATATTTTTAAAAACTCAGATGATGAATCCGCAAGATGGGATGCGGTCTGGCTAGCCGGAGAAATACCTGTAGAAGTTGGATTGAAAGGACCATTGTTTGACAAGGTTGCAGATCTTTTTGCATGGGTTTTGAAAAATGACAATAATGCAGTGGTCAGACATGAGGTGTGCTATCAAATTGCGGGAAGAAACATGCGCAATAAAATTCCTGATTTGGCTGAATCTAGTTTACATGATAAAAGTGCACTTGTAAGACACGAGGCTATAGAATGCTTGGGAATTATTTATGCGTTTGATAAAATTGATGTAATGGAAAAAGGATTAAATGATTCAAGTGAATATGTTAGGGAAACTGCACGAATGGTTCTAAAAAGAATGGAGCGAATCAAAGGAAAGGAATTCAATCCTGAATCTGAGTTTGTTGCGTACTAGATAGTTTTTTTGTGTTTGTACAAAGCATATACCATAAAAATATTAGATAAAAGCCACAATGTATTTACCGGATGTGTAATCGAAAATACCTCGAGTTCTTCAAGATAATAATACCAAGCATCTGCAATTCCATATAAAAAGAGTCCTACCACTAACATGAACCATGCAATTCCAAGAACGCTATGACGAAATACTGACAGTCCTAAAACTGCAAGTGACAGTATTACAGCAGATGCAGAAACATAGAGAATCCCCATCAAATATACTATGGGATCATCTTCCAGAGTTTCAATTGTAAACAATCCAAATACAGCTATCAACGCTGCCGCTAATACGGGAACTACAATTTTGGAACTCATTCCAAGATCTTTTTTGAAATATTTGATATTTTTCACAAGATGATATCCAGTAAAAAAGTAAAAAGCGATAAAAAAAGCATCAGCTATTGATGGATAAGGATCTTCCTCTAATACGTATAAATAATAATTATAGACAATTGTATCACCTACAAATAATAGCATAAATCCTATTGCCAAAGCCAAGTATGTTTTTCCAAAAATGGGGGAACCTTTGTAGCGTTTTGCAACAAACAGTGCTGTGATACCAACTGCAAGAGAACTAATCCCATATGAAAAGTCTGCAAAAGAGGTTTCCTCCTCGTCGACAAATTCACTTATGTAAATTTGATAACCTATTGCCAAAACAGCGATAATTACCAAGGCTTTGATACTTATTTTAGTTTGGGCATTCCCCTTTGTATCTTGACTCACGGGTTTCACACTCTTCCTCTTTTTAAAAGCATTTTCATAGTTAGGCTTTTAACAAAATAATATCATCAGATTATGTGGCTGAACCTACAGAACATTGGAATCTAAAAGCAGAAGAACTAAAGAAAGCCGGAAAATTTGAGGAAGCGATAAAAATGTTAGATAAAGTTCAGGAAGTAAAACGAGAAGAAAAAGGTGATGATTTTTGGTATAAAAAAGCAATACATTATTGTGAAATTGCAGAATATGAAAAAGCTAAAGAAGCACTTGAGAAAGATTTGGAAAAAAATCATAATAGTTATTATTCCTTTCTTCTTATGGGAAAAATTTTTTATCAACTAAAAAAATATGCTGAATCATTAGAATTCTATAATAAAGCATTAGAGGAATACAGCAGCCAACATTTACGGAATGTCAATAAAATTGATCAAATGAAAAATGTTAAAAAATTTGAAGAAGCCATAAAATATTCTGACAAGGTTTATCAGGAAAAAGAAATTGATGATGAATTTTGGTATCAAAAAGGAATGGTTTTGAACAAGTTGAAAAAATTCACTGATGCTTCATCATGTTTTAAAACAATCTTGGAAAATGATCAAAACAATCCAAAAATTCTATACGAATTAGCAAAGTCATATCTTTGGGAAGGAAATAAACAAGAATCCTTGCAAATTTTAGAACAAGCTTGTAAGTTAGATTCTGACATTAAGGAAAAATTACGAGTAGATCATGACTTTGAACCCATATCTGATGAAAGACAGTTTCAAACAATAGTTGGACTATTACAATAACTTCTAGAAATCTAAACTAAAATTTACCATTCCACACGAATCATATCTTTAATTTTAATTCCTTGAGTTTTTTCCCATTTAACATTGGTAAATACCCCTTGAGTTGGTTGAGCGACATGATTGATCATGTTTTTGCTTCCTTGCTCATGATCAATATAATACAACTTTGGATTAAAACTAACATTGGAATAAAAACTAAAATTCAATTCAAAAATCGAAGTATCAATTAGGAAAAAATTCTCAAAACTATTTTTGGACAGTTCAGAATCATAAACTAATTTCACCATTCTTCCTGAATCTCCATCAAAAACAGGTTTATGGAGTTTAATGACAATTTTTTTTGAAAAAGGCGTAGATGCTAAAATCTTTGAAATTTCTAACTCTTTATCATTTTCATCAAAGGCTTTAATATCAAAGGTTTGAAATTCTTCTTCGGAATTTGAAATGATTCCGGTTATAATTTCATAGATAGGTTCAGGAGAGTTATTTGAAAAATAAAAATATCTCTCAAAACGAACAGAATTAATCTCATCTTTTAGAATAATATTGAAAATCATTTTTTCACATTTAGAATTTTTTTCTGCATCCGAAACCTGATGATTGATCTTAATTTTTTCTTTCGGTAAATTGGAATTACCAAAATTATCACCAAATGCTGAATATACCAACAAGTTATCTCCATGCTTTATTCCAAAATTGTGCAAAGGCTGGATGGTTTTTTCATAATCCTTTGAAATCTCAATTAAATCATTTGCAAGATCATTGCTTAATAGAATGTGACCTGCATCACCCATATCCATAACTCGTCTGGCAAGTATAGCTCCTGGCCCCCACAAATTTGTATTCCCATAAACATCCGATACAACAAACACGTGACCGATATGGCATCCTATTCTTGATTCAATTTTTTCTACACTGGTTGCTTTTTTATTATATTCAGAAATTTTTTCATGGAACTCTATAGCAAGTTTTAGCGGTTGTTCTAATCCATTTTTGAATCCTATTAACATACCATCACCTGTTGGCAAAATAAAAACATTCTCTTTTGAACTGCTCTGAAATGTTTTACAGTCATAAATTGTTTGATTTAGCATCTTAATTTTTGTCCGTTGAGTTTCAGTAGATAGTATTGGATTTGATAATCCAACAATATCAATAAAGAAAAAGGCCGCATAAATTAGGTCTTCAGAAATTTTATCAGTCAAGCAAATTCTGCATTGCAAATGGACTCAGTCTATATTAATTCATTCGTAAAAACTGCTCAATTAGCTAGATTGGTAAGAAATTAGCTTGAAATCCAAGATGATTTAATATCTATTGATACTAATTACTTTCTATGCGAACAGTGGGATATGTAACATGCACAGGATGTAATTCAAAGGCATCTATTATGGAAGATTTACGCTACAATGGACTAAGGGGTTTTTGTTTTGAATGTGGTGGAAATTGGCCAGAATCATAGAAATTAAAAAAATACTTAGATAAGATGAAACAAAGTTTTTCTAGGGAAATTGAATTCTGAGGAAACCGCAAATAATTTTTTAGAATTGGCCAGTGAACAAAGACTAAACATTTTAAAAAATTTAGCCGAAAAAAATCTAAATATATCAAAACTAGCAAAATTATTGGAGGCCACCAATCCAGAAATTCATCGAAATGTGGGCAGACTTTCAAAAAATGGATTAATTGTAAAAAATCCAGATGGAAATTACACATTAACGACCTTTGGAAAAGCCACACTTGTACAAATCCCATCACTTAGCTTTGTTTCCGAGAATAAAGATTTCTTTAATTCACATTCATTAACCAATGTTGATTCAAAATTTGTTCAAAGAATAGGTGCCCTTCAAGGTAAAAAAAGAGTTAAAGGATTTGTAAAGGTTTTAGAAAAGTGGCAGAAAATACAGGAGAATGCTGATGAATTCATCTACAACATTTTGTCTGAAGTGCCATATTCTAAAGATATAGTTGATGTAATTTCTAAAAAACTAGAAAATAATATCTCAATAAAATCTATATTTTCTGAAACGGCGATAATACCAGAAAACCGAAAGAAAGTTTTTGAGGAAAGGGGATTTCAAAAATATGTAACTAAAGGCAATCTAGAAAGAAGAATCTCTAAAAATATCGCAATTGGACTACTGATTTCTGATAAAGAGGCAGCAGTATTTTTTCAAAAACCAGACGGGGAATTAGACTTGAGTGAAATGTTTACCAGTACTGAATCTGAGTTTAGAGACTGGTGCTTGGATTATTTTGAAGAATATTGGAAAAATTCCACGAGCTTTCAGGAATCAAAATTAAAAGAATAAAGTATTCAAGATTAACGATATGAAGATTTTACCCTGTATACTGGGTATGGGTACTTGAATCCTAAATCAAAACCGTCAACTTCACCAAAATGGTAGGCTGGTAATTTTTTCACGACTTGTTGTAAATCATTTCCAACAACAAACTCATTACTCCCAGCACAATGGTTGATTTTTGCACACATGTTCACCGAGGGTCCAATCAAATCAATTGCTGATGATATACTAGTATTCATCAGAATTACTGTACCAAAATCAGCACTGACTCTATACCTTAACTGGGGAAGTTTTTTTGAGGTCATTTCTTCTGATATTATTTTCTGAGCATTTGCCATTGCCAGTCCACAGTCAATACAGTTTGCCAATCCTTCCGCTGAGCCGTTGAGTGATTTTGGGAAATAGTACAATAAACAATCTCCAATATTTTTGATTACTTTGCCACCGAATCTTCCAATAATTTTAGACATTGAATTTAGAAAAATCTCATAATATTGAGATAACTTGTTTGGACTCAACGCAGCTGCGATCTTCGTAGAGTTTACTATGTCTACATATCCCACACAATAACTCTGAGAACGAGTAGAAAAAGCCACCAAATAATCAGATACTGAAGGGCTAGATTCCTTATTCTCCAAAAAATCTAGATTTACTTTTTGTTGTGTTTGCTTGGGACTTGAATAATCAAAGAATCCCTTTGATTGAATGTATTTCTCAGTTTCTATAAGGTTACTAGTCATCAAATGGTATTAGGCAAAAATTTCACTTATAGGTTCATTAGCTACCGTGATAACTTTTTTCAAATCAAGCTAACTATTACCTATATGAAATCATTGGCATTACACCTTATGACAAAAAACGGTATAGATATTCAAAATCATTTTGATGCCTTGGAAAAAGAATTTCTTTCAACGATAGTTTTAAGTGAAAAATCTACATTTGGGAATTTGTAGATTTGTTTATTACTGATAAATAAAATTAAATTACAATGAGCAACTTCTTTGAATGTCATTCTTGTGGGGAACACTTTCAATCTGAAAGCATAGAGAAACATGTCAAAGAGATGCATTTTTGGAATTAGTTTTTTTAATTTTATCTAACAATTCGAGACAAAGATCTCAAATAAACTTCTAATTTCAATATGAAATATCTGTTTAAATTGAAATTATGCATTTTAGAGAAAAACCAGGCATAAATTATCTCAGATAATTTATCAAAATGTTATAAAATCTTCAATACAATTAAATTCTTAATACATGCGATCAATAAAAATTTCATGGGTGGTAGCGGGTGAAACAAAACATAGCGTTGCTATTTTTAATGATTTTTGCAATTTCAATTTTTTCATATTCATCTATATCTCAATTTGCAAATGCAGCTTCTGATCAAACAAAAATTAGTTCTGAATTTTGTTATAATGAAAATCAAAACACATTAGACTGTAATAATTCAGTAATTTATCAAACCGGTTCGAGTTATTTTTCCCTTATGCTAGTCAAAGAAGTTGTTGGAGGAACTGCTTCCCCTGATGATTTTTCTCTCACAGTGGACGGTAATCAAGTTCTGTCGGGACAAGAGAATTTTTACGGCGTAGGCGCTGTCTTAACTATTGATGAGACGCAACAATCTGATTACATTTTTTTATCCATCACAGGTGAGGGTTGCCCAACACAACTGAATGAATCCTTTATACTAACACAAGACACTGTCTGTACTATTACAAACATCTATTGTGATGATCCTATTTCCCTTACAGTAATCAAAGAAGTTGTTGGTGGTTCTGCTTCCCCTGATGACTTCACTCTCACTGTTAATGGAATTTCATGGAATTCTGGTCAAACATCTTTGCACATTGAAGATACTGTACTATCACTTGGCGAGTCACAACAAGCAGGTTATTTCTTCTCTTCAATTACAGGTAATGGCTGTCCAACAAGTCTGGATGAATCATTTACACTGACAAAAGATACCGTCTGCACTATTACCAACATTTTTGATCCTAATACAACCCTTACAGTAATCAAGACTATCATAAACGATAATGGCGGCACACTAACCATTGGCGGAGTTGATTTGAAAATAGATGGAGTATCTATTACAAATGGTACAGCAAAGGCAATAACATCAGGAGCATACACGGTAAGTGAAACTACAATTCCAGGATACACTGCAACCATTGGAGGTGATTGTGATGCTGCAGGTTCAATCACAGTTGCACTAGGAGACGATGCAGTTTGTACTATTACTAATGATGATGATGTTGATCCTAATACAACCCTTACAGTAATCAAGACTATCATAAACGATAATGGCGGCACACTAA
>Ga0307380_10001527_pt1 | contig 33782 bp, 40 predicted proteins | sample UN3MG_FD_202239 | JGI IMG/M metagenome (GOLD analysis project Ga0307380, IMG submission 202239) | Soil microbial communities from Risofladan, Vaasa, Finland - UN-3 | ecosystem: Environmental > Terrestrial > Soil > Coastal area > Acid sulfate soil | place: Finland: Risofladan, Vaasa | collected...
TGACAGAGTTATGGCGATCTCATGTGGATTGTGGAACTATCACTTGAAGTGCTGTTGAATCCGTAGTTGGATTGTGGAGGCTAATGCTAATTCGTTCGGGGCTTATTATTTCGCAATAAGTCTAATGAATTCCGTGGTATAGTATTCATCGACTCTGACGATCCTTCAAAACTCCCTTTAAATACTCAAAAGACCGGTTTAGATACAGATACACCGATCTACGATTATATTAAAAATAAGATGATTCTAACGGCTAGACCACTTGTCGACCATCTCTCAGACAAGTATGATGAAGACAAGGCTACACTTGACGATATAGAAAATAAAATACAGGAAACAGAGATTAAAGGTGAAGCAGAAGTTGAAAGAAGCGACATTGAAGTTAAATATCTCAGCTTAGACGAAGTTGAAGTTGGATCAGTATTTAGAGCACCTCCCAAGCCCAAGCCAAAAATAGTAATGTCTACTATAATATATAAAAAACCAAAAAAGTTGGTAGTGAAAGTGAGGGAGTACCTTGGTCTGAGAACCTTTAAGGAAGTTGGTGAGAACACGTTTGATTATTTTGTTGATTTAGAAGGAATAGAAGATGAGTGAAGATATAAAACGACGAAGTTTTGAATTGGTTAATTACATGCTTAGACCAAAAAAGCAAATAGAAAGAAAAGTTATAATCGATATCCTCCAAGAATTAAATAATGTGATCAATATAGGTAATTATAAATACATTGGTTTTGGATCGATATATTATTACGATTTCATTTTATTCCATAAATTTCTAAAGATGAATGATTTATTGTCTATTGATGATAAATCTACAAAAAAGAGGTTTGAATTTAATAGGCCATATGACTTTATTTCGTTGGAAAACAAAATATCGACTGATTTTTTAAAAGGATTTGATTGGGCGGTACATAAAAATGCCGTTCTCTGGTTAGATTATGACTCAAAATTAGACGATGTGGCGCTATCTGATCTTAAAATAATAGCAAAAAATTGTAACAAAAAGGATATCTTAATTATTACTCTTAATGCCCATTGTACGTGGGACTGGCGTCGCCGAAAAGAGGAGAGAAAGCACTTTCATAGCGATTTTGGAACTTACATTTCTTCAGAATATGAAGTTAGAGTATATTTTACCCCTCAAAAATTACCAGAGTTGTTGCAAAACGTGATAATGAACTATTTATCCGCTATGTGTGAATATCGTGATATAAAATTTTACAAATTATTTTCTTTTGTCTATAAAGATACATCCCCGATGTTTACCCTAGGAGGTATTTTCGATGAGAAGAACGAGTTATGCATTAGAGAGTGGACTAATGAGTTTATCTGTAGAGATGAAGAAATAAAGTCCATAAACGTACCCATTCTCACCTACTATGAAAAATTCTACATTGATTCACACATAGAACAATTGAAAGAAAAAATAAAAGAAATAGAAAATGAGATTGATAAAGAAGGAATGTCTACTCTCAAAGAAAAAGAGGACAAAATGACCGAAATGATAAATGATTATCTCCCTTTTGAACTGAGTTCTTTTAAAGATTTAAAGAATTATTTAGATTATTATAAATATTATCCACAATATTATGAGGGGATTATATGAACACATGCGACTATATTATTGGAGATTCACGGGATATTGAAGGTATATTTAGAAAGCACAAAATAATAAAACCTGATCTAATAGTTACTTCACCCCCATATTTTGATGTAAAAAATTATGAAAATAATGATGGCCAAATTGGCTTTGGACAAGATTACGATGCATATTTGAACGACATAATAAAGATTTTTCAGAAATGCTATGAGTTATCATCATCTCATGCCACTTTTTGGATGGTTATGGATACTGTAAGAAAAGACGGTGTTACAGTTCCCCTCCCTTTTGATATAAATAAAGAACTAGCAAATCAACCCTCACAAACATGGAGATTGAAGGATGTGGTTATTTGGGACAAAACCAAAAACATCCCTTGGAATGCTAAAGGAAGATTTAAGAACCATTTTGAATACATCTTTTTTTATGCCAAGGATGAGCAGTACAAGTTCAATATAGATAAAATTCGTGAAATAGCAGATTTGAAAAAATGGTGGTTGACGTATCCAGAACGATATAATCCCAGAGGAAAAGCACCATCAAACCTTTGGGAATTCACTACACCCATCCGGGGTTGGGGTAATGGTTGCCTCAATCACTTCTGCCCTTTTCCTTTCCCCCTTGCTGAAAGAATAATTTCTATTTCTACAGACGAAAATGATTTCGTCTTCGATCCTTTTGCAGGCTCCGGTTCAGTTATTGCAATGGCATCTGTCATGAATCGAAATGCTGTCGGTATCGACATCAACGAAAAATACAAACAACAATTTGAGAGAGAAGTTTTAATTGGTGCCCAGAAATATTGGGAAAAAAGGAACAAAGAACTCAAGTTGATAAGTGAGAACATTCAAGAGTTTAAATTGACGAACAATAAATTACGAAAACAAAAATTAGGTTCATTGATTTTTCAGTGGTTAAAAGCAGGATTAGTTAAAAATGTTAATCCGTTTTTTATAATACTTGAAAATGATAATACTAAAAAAGAGATTGATTGTATCATTGTAAATGATGTGGCAAATGTAGATATCTCATCTATCCATAATGATGGTGGAATAAAAGATTTGGTGAGAAAATTTAAAGTTGATATAAACTGGAAAATAATGAAAAAACAGGATATAATAAGCGCATTGTCTAGTACCAATCTATATAAATACGACCCCAAGCAATTTTATAAAAGTATATCAGCTGTAAGTTTAGCAGACATACTTGATGGAAAAGATAAAGGTAAGCACTTTTTTTCAAATATTAATCTCAACATTTCAAAAGCAAGCGAGGTGTTTAAAAAATAATAGGACAATCTCAAATATCAATAAGATTTAATACTAGTATTACAAAGGCTAGTGAACACATTACAGGCAGCTGTAAATCCTGAAACCGGACGATAGTCAGGATTCCTATAAGTACGAAGAACTGCAAGGTGAGATAGGAGGTATCTTAAACACAAATGAGTGATTGGGTTGTCGGCTATATTATGGGCATGGCTGTTGGTATTGCCGCAGGGTTTGCTATTGGACTAGCTGCGGGCAAAAAGCAGAAACCATGGTCTGAATTGACCGAGCAGGAAAAGAAGATTCGGAAGCTCCTCATAGGTGCGGGTGTTGTCCTTCTGGTGTTGGGCGTTATGGTCTTTGTATTATTTGAATTTGGGCTCTAGTTTGCTCGTTGGGAGTTATCCGATCCGGTCAGCTCTTTTCTCGGAACCTCAAAAGCCGGCGCGGCTACCGAGGCGAGGAGCGGGAGTACGAAGAGAAGGGTTTTCGATTAGAGATTAGAGTATAATTATCTTAAACAGATTTAGTGCATATCAGTACAGTATGTATGAATGAAATAAGATACGCACCAATAGGAATTATCCATTCACCGTTCAAAGAGCCACATAGCACGCCCATACAAGCTGCAGCCGCTCACGATGTCGAGGGCACGGTTGAGATCTTTCCGGAATACGCGGAAGGGCTCACCGATATAGAAGGTTTCTCGCATATTTATTTGATCTTTCATTTTCATTTATCGCACGGCTATTCCTTAACGGTGACGCCCTATCTCGATGATCAGTTACACGGTGTCTTTGTTACTCGGGCACCAGCACGTCCCAACCCTATCGGCCTATCGATTGTGCGGCTCGTCAAAGTAGAGGGTGTGAAACTCTACATTCGCGATGTCGATATCGTCGATGGTACACCGCTTTTAGACATCAAACCGTACGTTCCTGAGTTCGACGTTCGGGAAGTAGAGAAAATCGGGTGGCTTAACAAGCAGGTGCATAAGCTTCATACAGTAAAAGATAACGGGCGATTTATAATATAAACCCGACCCGAAACCATCCAAAGCTCTGAAAGAAGAACGCTAGCGTTCAAATTCCAATGGATTCGATTCGCACCTTCCTAAAACAGGAGATGATAGTGAAGGGGGTGTTAATTCTAGTCTAGAAAGGTAAGTATAAAACATCAGCATCCCTATTGTATACAAGGGAGTGTTTACGTATGGAGACGAAAGTGAAGGATTTGACTGTTGGTGAACTGCAATCTTTAATATCCGACACAATCAGGGGTACCCTGGAAGACGTCATTGAGGATATAGTAGCGCTCTCAAGTGACGAGTATCTCCGCTCTATTGCAGAGGCACGACGCGATTATAAAGAAGGCAACGTGAAGCCGCTTGAGGAAATCATTGATGTATAAGATCGTATTCACCCAGCGGGCGCTGAGAGACCTGGAGACCATTGATAGGAATAAGCAACCGAGAATCGCGCTGAAACTCAAGGAATACGCTGAAGAGCCCATTACGTATGCACGAAAATTAATTCACCCTAAAATAGGAACGTACCGATTTAGAATTGGGGATTACCGTGTCATCTTCGATATTGATGACGCGAACATAGTAATTTTGAGAATTGGGCATCGAAGTAGCATTTATAAATGATTGCAATGGAACTATTCGAGGGAAAAGATCCATTGGGATTGTTAAGCAGGATTCTGAGTCCTACATGTGGCTAACCACTGCCAGTACAAAGGTGAGGTGATAGTGAAGTATTCGCACGTGTAAAACAGTGCGGGAGGTTGAGAATCCAGAAGTATGGCTATAATCACGATTCCTATAACTACGAAGAACTGCAAGTTGAGATAGGAGGTATTTTAAACGAAAATGAGTGATTGGGTTGTCGGTTATATTATGGGCATGGCGGCCGGTATTGCCGCAGGGTTTGCTATCGGGTTAGCTGCGGGCAAGAAGCAGAAACCGTGGTCTGAATTGACCGAGCAGGAAAAGAGGATTCGGAAGCTCCTCATAGGTGCAGGAGTCGCTCTTCTGGTTTTGGGCGTTATTGTATTCGCATTACTTGCATTCGGGCTCTAATTAGCTCGTTAAAAGTTATCGCTTCTCCGCTCCGGTCAGGTCAGGTCAATTCAGTTTAGTTTAAGCTGTCCGAACCGAAAAGCCGTCCACGCCCGCAAATGCAACCTCCTGCAAATACCGAATCAAGCCGCAGAACACCGCCTACTACCATGAAGAAGAAGCTTCGCTTACCTTAACGTACATCTCGGTAACGGGTGTGCATAAAGCGAACTTTATTTTATATATAATGGGATCTAACTATAGAGCGATACTTAATTGCGAGATGGGGGTGATAAGAAAAGAAGCAATGGAGGTTGAACAAATCTCTCTTTCTACCACACCGGTATTCCTTGCCAAAGGCGATACGGTGGTCTCACAGGGTACCGGTTTCTTTTATTTATACCTGCATAGGAACCTCAATCTTAAATTTCTCTACCTTGTTACCTCGTATCACGTTCTGACCGGCTCAAGCCCGTCAGAGCAAAAGCCGCCTCAGGGCGATAGCATCACGTTCCAGTTTCATCGTTCCGAGGCAGTACCCGGCGATATTAAGAACGTGCACCTCCCCTTGTTTACGAAGGACGAGAAACCACGTTGGATAACAAGTTCATCCTGTCCTGATGCCGATGTAGCGGTAATACCACTCCTCAACTCCCTTTACAACGGCTGCGACATAAAAGCGCTCTCTCCGGAATGGGCCGAGGGCGATGTAAAGATCAGACCTGCTACGACCGTGACGCTGGTCGGGTATCCGAACGGATTTTATGACAAAACGAATGCGCTGCCCGTCTGGCAAACGGGAAGTGTGGCAAGTGAACCCGAAATTGATTTCGATGCCAAACCTCTGTTCCTCATAGACGTATCTTCTGCCGTTCCCGGTATGTCCGGCGCTCCCGTCTTCGCCATATCCTATGGCACGTATCAACGGGAGAACGGCAGTATAAAAGGTGAGGTTCAAAAGTTCCTGGGTATCTACGCACACACGAGTGGGAAACCGAGGGGTAAGGAGAAATATCTCGAATTAGAAGAACGCCACGGCAAGAAATCAGGCCGTGTCGAGTACGAATCTCTTACGATAGGTCATGTCTGGAAAGCGAGTCTCATTAAACAGACATTAGAGAGTATTGATTTCGACCAGTATAATAAGGAGATCCTGGTGAATTTCATGTAATTGCGGCATGTTGCAGTTGCCGTTGCCGTTGCCGTTGCCGTTGCCGATAGATCGATCGATCGCTCTACTCTCAAAAATGTATTTGTACTTCCCATCCGCTAATTACGCGTTGACCTGGAAAGAAGCAACTGAACCCACAAACGTTCTCTCTCGCTTCTTCACCCTCGTTATTCTGCCCACTCGCGCCTCGTGCAGTTCTCGATGACAACATCCTTTGTGGGATATAAATCGAGTATTATCTCATCGGGACGGAACCAGAGTTTTATCTCGCGCTCGGCCTCTGCTTCATCGGAAGAGACATGAATGACATTCTCAAAAAGGCCTGATCTAAGTATTCTACCGTACTGGCCCCGGATAGAGGTCGGTTCTGCCTCCTCGGGATTGGTTGCACCGGCAAGTTCCCTGCATTTTCTTATTGCGTCCTCACCCCAATAAACCAAAGCCATAACTTTCCTGCAGCCGTGCAATTCCCCCCTTATATACCGTATCAATTCCTCAAAAAACGGCTTATCTTTAAGGTGCCCATAGTGCTCCTCCGCCAGGTCCCGTGAGACACGCACCATTTTTGCCGCCACAATCTTCAGCTTTGCTTCGGATAATCTCGTTAAGATGTTCCCGGTCAATGATTTTCTCAACCCATCTGGCTTGATGAGAACTAATACCGCCTGATTCATACTTTTTGCCTCGCTCTTACGTTCTCCCTTCTCAGTTATAAAAACGTGTGATACCCAACCAACATACAAGTTCTCATTTTGGTTACCGACCGAGCTATAAGGCAAGATAGCAACAGGCCCCAAAACCTGCCCGAAACCCGAAGCAGCTAGGGAAGAAGCTGTAACTACCGTCCTAAAAAGCTTTCATTTAAATTACCCGTCTTCGAATAGCCTCGGCTTTCCCAGTAGCCCCGGTAATTGACGTCATCAGATAATTCGATTTCCGTTATCCATTTGATCCATTTGTAGCCCCATTTACTCTCTGCTACGAGCTCAAAAGGGTACCCGCGCTCTGGCGGAAGCGTGACGTTATTCATTTCGTATGCCATGATGATATCATTGTCCAGGATGTAATCAAGGGGGAAAGACGTGGTATAGCCGTCATACGCGTGGAATATAACGACCGTTGCATTTGATTCGGGATTCGCTTCCGCTATCAAATCCCTGACGAGTACCCCCTCCCAGAAAATGGTGACACTCCAGCCCTCGACACAGTCCAATCTCACTACTTTTTTATACGGGTGGAAGTCACCAACGACCTCATCATACGAATACGTTTGAGGATTTGCCACAAGACCCGTGATTCTAAGCGCATAGCTCTCTTTGTCTATATGCTGCGGGCCTTTTATCGAATTCTCTCGAAAATCATCGATCGACGAAAGGTCTTCGCCTTCATACTCGGTAATCTCAACATAATCCACGGATTCTGCTGCTTCTTCTTGTTGAACGCAGCCACTGAACAAAATGCTCGCTGCAATGACGAATACCAGAAACCCAAAAGTTAGGAACTTCGAGTGCTTCATGGTTTTTCAGGTCTATACTAATAATTAGATTGTACTGGTCGGTTAAAAAGTTTTGTGAACGGAAACCCGTTAAGTTCGAAACGTCGACGTGAGTGTGTAGTGTAATTTAGAGAAGAAGCGAGAGGATAAGGGAATTACGTGATTTGCTGGTTATTCACGTTCATGCTACTGCTACTGCTACTGCTACTGCTACTGGTCACTCTCCCTCCTTGAAATCTAATGCTAACGAGTTGATACAGTATCGTTTCCCGGTTGGTTTTGGTCCGTCATCAAATAAATGGCCAAGGTGACTGCCGCAGTTCTTACAGACTACCTCCGTACGTTTCTTACTAACTCTCTTATCAGGCTTCAACTCCACTGCATCTTGAGTAACATCAAAGAAACTTGGCCAGCCACATCCCGAATCGAATTTCTTATCCGATTCAACTACCTTATTGCCGCACGCTTTGCAATAATAGCTCCCTCGTGCCTTGGTTTTATAATAGTTCCCGCTAAATGCAGTCTCGGTACCTTTCTCCCTCAGGATGTGATACTCCTCAGGAGTCAGTTTCTTTTTGTACTCCTTTTCTCTTCTTCTTTTCATGGTATGGTACCTCTGTAATGTAATGCTTCTCACGTAGCAGTTACCGCTCACTTCAGGGTCGGGTTATCGCCCCTCCTTCGTTATTTGATAGAGGCGGCATACTGCCCAATGCATTGCTATGCGAGCAGCCGTTCGGTAGGTATGTCAGTACCGTGTGACGTAATAGTTACAGCCCTGATTGTTCTTTTTCTGACCCTCGTGTACAATAAAAGCCGTGTTTAAGCCCCATTTCCGCTGTTACTGGGCATCTACCACAGATGCAACCTTGTTCTTCTGTAATACAGGTGCTCTTCCCTATTGTCGGAAAACAAAATCCGCTTTTCTCTCCGCATTCAACCCAGCTTGGACATCCCGCACAGATGCACATGCTTAAAACCATCTTCTTCTTCCCTTCCAGTTCTTGAGGATCCATTGCCATAAAAACCACCTCTTTATTATCTAAATACACTATTGTCTGGACTGACCATATATATGTTTTCCCTACAGTATAGACTATTGGCGACATTTATTTCCACGGTCTGCGTGAAACGAAGTTCCTAAGGAAGAAATTAACGTCACATTGTATCGTATTCGCACGGGCATTACAACGTCATCGGATAGTGAACGAACTATTCAGCAGTATGGAACCGTGCGGGAGTTAGGAATCACTGAGTGTGATTATATATATATCGAAAATCTTTTAAGCTAATACACAGTAATTACCATACAAGGGTGAGGGTGAAAAAAGATGAGAAGAACAACCGTGGCGCGTTTACTCGTCTTAGCTGCTTTCATAGGTATGACGATGTTCTCCGGCTGCGTCGAGGAAGGCGAAGCACCTCCAGAGAATACGTTTAGCCTTGAAGAGGTCGCACAACACAATTCAGCTCAAGATTGTTGGATCGTGGTTCATAGTAAGGTGTATAATGTCACCACTATACCGTGCCACGGCGGCGGTGCAAGTACGTTAATACTCGAAAGTTGTGGGAGAGATGCGACGGAACTATGGGAAACAAAACCAGTTACGGAAGAACCACACTCCCAGAGTGCCCAGGACATCTTGGATGATTACTATATCGGCGATTTAGTTTAGATTAGAATAGAATAGAAACAGCACGCAGACCTCGAAAACCTCGAAGTTAGAAAAAGTCACGCAAAGTTCAACGTCTCCGCAACACCTACCAATACACGAATTTTTGATAGACAGTAACGCATAGTCTCACGTAAAGAACGGTGCAGGACGTACAAATCGAGAAGCAGAGGATGATGGATGCAATGCGGGAGTCCTGATTGTTTTTGGACCCGGAAACGGCCAAAAACTTAGTTCTCCTTGGCTTTAAACACGCCACAGCCGACATATTTCTGCTCGTACCAGATCATCATATTCATTTGAGGGCAGAGATACCGCTCATTCTCGACCTTACTCTCATCGAAATACGAGCACTTCCTGCATAAATCCTTCATCGTTGTCTTAACCCGCATTCTAAACCAACCGCCATTAGCCCTGAGTATAGATCTATATTCGCTTTACACGTGAAAAACATTGCGGGCGACCGCACTGCACTGTACTGCACATCCCTAAGCACGAGAGATACGGATAGGTACGATCCACATGTCCACAACGTACTAACTAACTGCTGACGAGTGATGAACGCCGCCCGCTCCCTTCATCACCACCTCCCCCGCCACAGACACACCGTGCGCAAGAGCATCACCGCATAAAAACTTGAAGACGGGTGTTTGTTTGTTACTTTCGCTGGCTGGTAACGGAAAAAGAGCGCGTTTCGTCCAAAAGTTTGGAGCACACCTGCAGCAAAACGGCAGTTAAAAGAAAAATAAATAGATAACCGCTCAATAGTTTGTATCAGTGCTTCTGTAATCCGATTGCAGTGCAGGATGGCCGGGGTGTGGTAGAGGCTATCCCTGGGGACTGTGGATCCCTAGACCCGGGTTCGAGTCCCGGCCCCGGCCCTTTCGCAAACTAACCACCTTTCTTTACAGAAAAAGCTCGAATAAACGTTTCCACGAAGCTGCAAGGCGTTTTGTCAAACGGTCTTGCACGTCCGTGCTAAAGCTTTTATTAACTGTTTTAAAAAGATAAAGTGTTACGATGGCTCTTAATTCTCTTCTGCGTATCATTGTAGATAATTCCGGTTTCGTGAGGACGACAACGCGATTTTTCGCCAGCCGAGGCATCTCGCCGAATTTGTTGTCACTGCTCTCGCTCGTTTTTGCCGCACTCGCCGGCCTCCTCTTCGGCTTATCCCGCAAGAGCATGTCTTTTAACCTCTTTTTATTACTCGCCGGCGTGTTCGTATGCCTGAATGCCGTTTTGGACGGTTTGGACGGACTTGTCGCGCGCGAGATCGGTAATGCCAGCAGAAAGGGCGATTTCCTTGACCATGTGATCGACCGTTATTCAGACGTATTCATCATCGGCGGCATCGTCTTCGGCGGCTATGCAGGCTGGCAAATTGGCGTTGTCGCGATTATTGGCGTCTTGCTCTCTTCCTACATGGGCACACAGGCGCAGGCAGTCGGGCTGAGCAGAATGTACGGCGGGCTGCTTGGCAGAGCGGACCGCATGATACTTATAATAGCTGCAACGGCGCTCACGTTGGTCTATCCCTATCCAATTCCCGCGTCAGGACTCGTGAGCTTCTCCTTCCTCGGCTGGGCGCTCCTCGTCTTTGCTATTGTCTGCAATGCGACGGCGCTACAGCGGTTCGTTTACACCTGGAGAATGCTCTAACTCGATAACAGAATGCAAACTACTGCCAGCCAGCACACGTAACGTAATTCAGTTCGGAGTCCCTTACCTACCGTGCACGCAATATCCGCAAGGCGAGCAAGGCCGCATTCTTGCCGTTGTCTATGCCCACTACGCCTACCGGCACGCCCGGGGGCATTTGAACCATGGACAGGAGTGCATCCATGCCCCTTAACGGCCCGCTTACCGGAACGCCGATGACTGGCTTCTCCGTTTTCGACGCGATAATTCCCGGCAAAGCCGCCGCGAGCCCTGCAATCGCTATGAATACCGCGACATCGCCGCTCTCCTCCAAATAGCTATCCAGCTCTTCCGGATTCCGGTGCGCGGAGAGCACCCGCACGTCGTAAGGAATGTTGTGCTCTTCCAATACCGCTATCGCTTTGTCCGCCACCGCTTGATCGCTCTTCGAGCCCATTACTATAGCTACGTTACTCATGGTCTTTTCGTTCGGATTGCACAGGTAGAGTTAGGCCTTTATCCGCTCCTCCATTACCTCGGTAAACTCTTCCGGATCCTTTATCCGTTTCAACTCGTCTTTTCCGATTAACACGGTATTCTCTATCTGTACGTACTTGATATTCCCGTTCACGACGAATACCGACTTCGTTCTCGTAACCTGCGCTAAGCTGCTCACTATCCTCGCCTGTTTTATCATGCGCTCGGTATATTCACTTACGCCGGTAAGGATTTTCGGACATTCGACTCGCGCTTTCGATGGCGGCTCTGGGAACGAAACCGCGCTAAAAGGAGCGTACGAGGTTGTAAAAATTTCAAACCCGATCTCTTCCATCATACCCAAAATGCGCTTCTCCAGGCTCGAAACCGCTTCATCCGCGCCCTCTTTTAACACATCAGAGGAAGGTCCCTCAGATTCGGCATTTAAGAGCTCTAAAGGCTCTATGAGTACGGTATCTAAGAACTCCTCAAGTTTCAGTGCGATGTCAATGGTCGTACTCGTGCCGCCTTCTTCGTATTTGCTCACGCTCCTCCGCGAGATGCCTAATTCCGAGGCGATATCGCCCAGGGACAATTCCTTCTCCTCACGTGCCATCTTCATCGCTGCCCCGTCGATATTGACATACACGCCTCCGGTGGCCGAATAAACGTAGGGATCCACACCCTCCACGAAGTAATCGTAAAGTGTATGCGGGTTTAAAGCAGGAATACCGTATCGATGATAAACGACGTCGTCTTCCAGAAAGGACGCGCCTTTTCGCTCACCGATGACCAGCGGTGATGCGAGTAAGCAAAATGCCGCACGTTTTATGCTCTTCGCTACGTCTTCGTTAAGGCCGTCTATGTTACGCATTATCTTTGTCAGCAGGGTCACTTCGCTTCGCCGCGCCGCTAAATCGAAACTTCTTGCCTCGCATCTCTGTGATACGATAAAGCCCGCATTCTGCAATATTCCCAATACTTGAGAGATCAGATCGTCCTTCATCTGGCCTTCAACGAGCTAGCTTTGTCCGAGGATGATAGTTCCCGTGCCCGCTTTGTTGCTTCACTTACCGCTTCCATCAGCGCTGCCTTCACACCGACCGTGTCCATCACACGAAGCCCGCGTATCGTCGTCCCGCCGGGAGAAGCAGTCCGATGTGTTATCGAAGACGGCTCGTTACCTGCAAGGATCATCTTCGCAGCGCCCAGTGCGGTCCTGGCAGAGATCGAGAGCGCCACATCGTAGGGCAAGCCCTCGTAGACACCGCCTTCAGCCATTGCTTCTATCACCGCGGCGAAGAAGGCGATGCCACTGCCGCTTAATCCAGTAACAATATCAAGATCACTCTCTTTCAAGCTATAAACGGCACCGATCGCACTGAAAAGCTCCCGTGCTAGCTCCTCATCCTCTTCTCCTGCGTACGCGCCTTTACAAATCGCCGTTACAGATTCACCCACGAGCACTCCGATATTCGGCATCACCCGGATTACCTTCTTGCCTGTGCCCAAGGCACTCTCGATCGCGCGCGTTGGTACGCCAGCAGCTACCGATATGATTATTTTACTCCCGGATATGAACGGTGCAATCTCCTCCACGACCCTCTGCACATCGTTTGGCTTAACGGCCAAAATGGTCACGTCTGATTGCTCCGCGACCTCGCCGTTGCTCTCGCAGACGACGACTCGCGATTCCGAGTCGCCCACAAAGGATTCGAGACTTGCCTTCCGTACGTCGCTTATAAAAAGCCGTTCGTTCAATCCGCCATTACCAGCAGCAAGAAGCCCCCGCAGGATAGATGCCCCTATGTTGCCCACGCCGATAATGCCGATTTTCTTCCCCTCTACCACGCTCACGTTCATTCCTTCAATGGATTTATAAGCACAACATTATTGCCACGGAGTATAACAGAGCCAAGCGAGCGCTTCTTTTCTCCTTTCAAGATCTCGCTCGCACCGCTCAAATGCAGATTCAAATAGTCATCAACCGACATCAGCACGCCCTCCAGCACGCACTGCTCACCCTTCATCTCCACGTGTATCTCTCTTCCCACCAGACTCTGAACTTTTTTGTTTGGAAACATAGCTTCAACTCCTCTTATCTTTTCTATTTTACTTCCTTATTTAAAAAACATGCTCCATGAGCTTGTGATTACCGGTAAAATCGTAAATCCTGAAGGGATACACGAGGCTCAGATCGGCATTGACGGGGCGTTTATTACCGAGTTCAAGAAGCAGGGTTTACGCGGCGAGCGAGAAATAGACGCGCGGGGATGTCTCATCTTTCCTGGATTTATTGATATGCACGTGCATTTTCGTGAAGATGGCAGTCACCAATGGGATTACAAGGAAGATTTTACGTCTGGCACTGCGGCTGCGCTTCACGGCGGTGTAACGACCGTCGTTGACATGCCCAATACCCCTCTGCCGGGCATAACTGCCGAGCGGATACGAGAAAAGAAGGCGCTCGCTCGCACAAAGTCGAAAGGCTTGCTTGGCATTCTTTTCTGCGGTGCTATAGCCGAATCTAACCTGAATACGCTCGTAGATATGCAAAACGAAGTCGTAGCGTATAAAATCTACCTTGCCAGGACGGGCGGGTTGTATATAGATGAGAAAACGTTACCACAAGCACTGAAGGCGGTAGAAACGACTTCCAAACCCGCCGTTATCCATTGTGAAGACCAGCATATTATAGACTGTAAGAAAGAAGAATTAGGATCACGAGGAGATGGGAGGAAGAAACAGGGAGAACTCCATTCTGAGTTGAGACCTGCAGAAGCGGAATTGTCCGCGGTCAGGAACGTTTTATCCGCCCGCGCTTCAACTGCACGAGGCGTTAAAATAAGCATCGCACACGTCTCCGTTTCCGATACCGTACGCATGCTGAAGCAGCACAAGAACGTTTACTCGGAGGTCACGCCGCATCACTTGTTCTTCACCAGGGACGATGTACTATCGAAGAAGGCGTTTTTAAAGACGAATCCACCGCTGCGAACGGAAGCGAACAGGCAGCGATTGCTAGCTGCATTCAAAGCGGGCGAAATCGATTTTTTGGCGACCGATCACGCACCGCACACGAAGGAGGAAAAGGCACACGACATCTTAGATGCGCCTGCTGGCGTTCCGCATTTGGATACGTACGGCAATTTCGTGTCCTGGCTGATTGCGCGTTGTGACGTCCCGCCAACACTTATAGCACGCGTTAGCTCGTTTAATCCTGCGCGCTTTCTGGGCTTGAACGATAGAGGCCGGATAGAAGTAGGGAAGCGGGCGAACTTGACTATTTTAGAGTTACAGAAGCGAGTGCAAATCCACAGTGATCGGTTATATACAAAATGCGGGTGGTCGCCGTTTGAAGGGTACGAGTTCCCGGGCACGGTGCGGCATACCATTTCCAATGGCGTCGTTGCGACCGAATATGACGATGTCTTTTAACGTGATCTACCGCTCCAGCGTAAAAGCATAAAAATTGCTGTTTGTTTACTATGACTAAGGTAACACACGAGTAACGTACTATGAGCGCTATTATAGGAACCATTGTTGCTGCAGTATGGCTGATGCTGCCGGCGTACGTAACGAACTCGAGCGCGGCATTCTTCGGCGGCAAAACGCCCATTGACCGGGGCATGTATTGGGGTACGAGCAGGCTACTGGGTGATGGCAAGACGTATGAAGGCCTCGTAAAGGGCATCGCGTGCGGCGTCCTCGTCGGCATCGTTCAGAACCTGTTTGCGTGGGGATACGTGGATCTGCCTTCTTTCGGTAGCTTTCCGTTCTTTTTCGTGACGTTGGTCTGCTTATCCGCGGGAGCCATGCTTGGCGACCTGCTCGGTAGTTTTGCAAAGCGGCGAGTGGGGCTGAAACGAGGTGCGTCTCTACCGCTGGTGGATCAGCTCGATTTCGTGGTCGGCGCCTGGCTGCTTTTGTTCCTCTTCGCACGCGCGTGGTTTCGTAACGCCTTCTCGCTGGAGGTTATCATTGCGGTGGTCGTTATCACCCCGATGCTGCATCTGCTTACCAATTATATCGGCTTCAAGATGGGGAAAAAGCAGGTTCCGTGGTGAATCGACGAACGGTGCTAAAAACCGTCGCGTCATTGGGCGGGGCGATATTAAACGGCAGCCGGTGAAAAAAGCGCAATGTTTAATTAGAAGTCCGGCATACATCTTTTACAATTATGGGTAAGACGAAGAAGGCCGAAGCAGGGGAGGAAGGGATAAGAATAGCCCAAGTTTCGTGCGGCACCATCTACGGTAATGTGCAGCAAGAGATAGAGAAGGCTGCAGCAGAAGTGGGTGCAGAGATCTTCGTGCCTGAAATTGATCTGGATTATCTCAAGGAGAAGGTGGATGAATTTGGTTATGACATGAAGACGAGCCTGGGCTTGAGTGTCGCGTTAGCGCGCGGATTTGCCGTTGCTGAAGGTCTGAGCGATGCAGACGCGGTATTCCTGGCGGGCTGTCACAAATGTCCGCGCGGGGCAGTTATTCGGACGGAGATCCGGAAGATCATACAGGAGAAGACCCACTTGCCCATCGTTATGTATCCGTTTTCAGAACGGACCAAGGCAGGAGAGCTGTTGACGCGAATGGAGGCGCTGGTGACGATAGTGCGACGGCGATGGATATTGGAGCGCACGGTGCAGGAGGGGCTTACCGCGGGCATCGATTCCGGCTCGACAACGACAAAGGCGGCGATAATGCAGGATAACGAGGTGCTGGGAGCGACGTGGTCGCCGACGCGGGACGTGGTAAAGACGGCGGAGACTGTTTTCGAGGAGGCGTTGGAGATCGCAGGCGTGCAACGCGGAGATATAGAAGCTCTGGGCACCACCGGTTACGGCAGACACCCGTTAGGAGAGCATTTCAAGGCGGATCTGGTGCAGGAGGAGCTGACCGTGAACTCAAAGGCCGCAATGTATCTTGCGGGCATCGAGAAGGGAGAAGCCATGATCATTGACATCGGCGGTATGGACAATAAGATAATTACCGCATATGACGGCATTCCGGATAACTTCACGATGGGCGGGATATGCGCTGGTGCTTCGGGAAGATTCCTGGAAATGGTCGCACGTCGACTGGGCGTCGATGTGGTCGAGATGGGGAAGTTGGCGTTAGAGGGCGATTATACAAACGTGAAGACGGACAGTTACTGTATCGTGTTCGGCATTCAGGATCTTGTATCCGCACTATCCAGCGGCGCGCGTAAGGAAGACGTAGCGGCCGCAGCGTGCCACTCGGTCGTGGAACAGGTAAAGGAGCAATTGCTGCAGGAAATCGATCTCAGGCAGCCCGCGATAGAGGTTGGCGGCACTGCATTGGTGGAGGGCGTGCCGGTAGCGATGAACGACGTACTGGGCTTTGACGTGATTGTACCGCAGTATCCGCAGTATATCGGTGCCGTGGGCGGAGCGCTGCTCTCGTCGTCCTTCAGGTGACGCCATGTTGCGATTTATCGGTGTGGTGGAGCACGCAGAGGAGAAAGGGGTAGCGAGGATACGAATTTTCGACGAGTTTCGTGACGGTCTGGAAGGGTTAGATACCTACTCGCACGTTATCGTTTTATACTGGTTCCATTTACGCGATACCGAGGAAGAGCGAAACGTGCTGAAAGTAGTTCCACGACGGCATCCGGGCGCGCCAGAGGTGGGCGTGTTCACTTCCAGGAGCCCGAGCAGGCCGAATCCGATCGGATTATGTGTGACGGAACTGGTGAGGCTGGAAGGGAATATGTTGTCGGTGAAAGGGCTGGATGCTTTTGACGGCACGCCGATACTTGATATCAAGCCGTACAATCCACGGGCGGATTCGGTTCCCGACGCCGTGGTTCCACCGTGGGCACTTCGCGGTCCCAAAACATAATGGTTCGGCCAGAAGAGAAGAGAGCAGCGGGATGGACGTTAAGATACTGCGCAGTCAGAGGCGGAAGAAGACAATCAGCGCACGCGAAGTAGACGGTGTCATCCACTTATATCTGCCGATGGGGCTCTCGCGGGAGGGGGAAGCCACGTACGTGCAGTGGGCGGAGAAGCGTTTTGAAGCACAGCGTCGTAAGACGGAACTCCGAGAGAACCGCGCTGACGCCGAGCTGGAGAACCGCGCTCAGGCACTCAACAAGCGGTATTTCGGCGGGAAACTCGCGTGGGAACGGATATGCTACACGACGGAGCAGAATGGAAGCACGTTTGGGATTTGCAACACGAAGAACAGAACGATCAGGATTTCGGACCGTTTACTGAAGATGCCGAAGTTCGTTCATGATTACGTCGTGGTGCACGAGCTTGCGCATTTGCACGTGCCGAGTCATGGGCCTGCGTTCTGGGCGCTCGTCAACCGGTATCCGAAAACGGAACGAGCGCGCGGCTATTTAATGGCGGTTGGCATGACGGATTGAGATGAGGTAAAGGATGCACGAAAAAAATGGTAAGTTTAAAGCATCATGTTGATATACATAAAGTTTATGCTTTGATTTAATGATCGTGCACCTTTAAGATCATTGTAATAAAGAAGCAGAAGCGGAAAATAGGAAGCAGAAGAAGATGAGAAAGCAAGAAGGGTATAAAGATGATTTCATTTTATCATTGGAAGCCGACAGGTGGCTCTTTCATGCGGATCTCCTCGTTGACAAGGCGCACGTGGTGATGCTAAAGGAGAGGGGGATCATAAAGAAGGAGGCCGCGGCTATTCTGAACTGCTTAGTGGATATAGAGGGGCGCAGTGAGGATTTTATCGTGCACGAGCTGCCCAGGTATGAGGATGTGCACACGGCGATCGAATCGGTAGTGATACGGGAGATAGGCGCGGACGTCGGCGGACGGATGCATACCGGACGGTCGCGAAATGACGAAGTGGCAACGTGCATACGCATAGCGCTGCGTGATGAGCTGTTCGAGCTGTTGGATGCGGTGAACGGATTGCGAAGCGCGTTACTCGATAAAGCGGATAAGAATGTCGATACACTCATGCCGGGCTACACGCATTTGCAGCATGCACAACCAACGACCTTCGCACATCACGCGTTGGCGCACGCCGACGCGTTCGCTCGCGATTTCGCACGGCTCATAACCGCATACGATCGTACGAACGTCAATCCCTTGGGTGCCGCCGCATTTGCGTCTACTGGCTATCCGATAGATCGAGATCGAACCGCAAAGCTGCTCGGATTCGATTCAGTGCTGGAGAACTCCATGGATGCGGTTTCCACGCGTGATTTCGTCATCGAGTCGATTTCGTGCTTCTCCAATCTGATGACCAACCTGAGCAGACTGGCCGAGGAGCTTATACTCTGGAGCACTTCGGAATTCGATTTCGTTCGCGTTCCTGCCGAGTACGTGACCGGCAGCTCGATCATGCCTCAGAAACGAAACCCGGACTATGCAGAACTGGTACGGGCGCGAGCAGGCACGGTCCACGGCTGTTTGCTGAGCGTGCTTTCGATCTGCAAAGCGTTACCCTATTCGTATAATCGCGATCTGCAGGAGGTCACGCCGCATCTGCTGCGTGCCGTGAAGACCACGATCGCTTCGGTAGCCGTAATGAAGAGCATGATCGAAGGCCTGGAAGTGAAGAAGGATACTATGGAGAAGCAAGCGCCACGCGGATTCACCACGGCAACCGAGCTTGCTGATACGATCGTTCGGGAGACCGGCACACCGTTCAGAACCGCGCATAAAATCGTCTCTTCGTTAGCCTCGGTTCTGACAGAGGAGAACTGGGACGTGCTGAACGACAAGGAGACGGAGAAAGCGTTCGTGGCTGAAATCCTTCAGATGATAGACGATATCGCTCTGGAGATTACCGGCGAGAAGCTGAGTGAGAAGAAGGGACTTACGGAAGATAAAGTAGCAGAAGCGCTGAACATCGCCTCGAACGTGCAGAAGCGGCGGGTGAAAGGCGGACCCGCGAAGAAAGAAGTGCAACGGATGATCGGCAAGCGGAAAGGGGATCTGGATAAGGACGAAAAGGAGCGGCAGGATAAGGAAGAGCGGGTGAAGAAGAGCCTGGACGAGCTGGACCGCGAGGTGAAGCGCAAGAAGCGGATTATCAAGGTGATCAAGAATCCGAACGCTGTCGTCGAGCGGATTAAAGAGATGCGAAAATGAGACGGATAGATAGATTGGAATGAAAATTTTCCTGAGTTCTACGTATTTCGTCTGATTATCTCGAGGAGATAGGAAACTTGGGATATCACAGAGGAAAAGTTTTAAAGTATCTGAATGCTATCCTAATGCACGATGTGGCCTTTTCTTTCGAGGCATAAGTGGATTATTGCATATTTGATCATAATCGTGGCCATTATTGCATCCGTGTTTATAACAGGCTGGGTCCATTCGTTGCCGCCGAGTTGGGGGATAGTAGCCATAGTAATCGCAATTGTTGGTTTTGTCATAACCTATTTTTCTACCATCGAGCGAAGTAAAGACAACACAGAGATAGAGGTAGAAAGCGATACCAAGCCCGAAGAAGTTGTATCTGTGCCTTCACCAAAAATCGAAGTGATTCATAGAATAGAACCAGCAGAAGAACCCGAACCTGTTGCGGTTCCAACCCCACCAACGCCCTACTTCGCCCATCCGTATCCCTTGCAGAAAAATTTTACTGGACGAGAAACAGAACGGAACGATTTAACTGAATGGTTTCAGACCGATTCTCACCCGATTTGTGCTTACATCGCCATCGGCGGCATGGGCAAATCCGCCTTGTCATGGTACTGGCTCCAGGAAGATGTAATTAAGCGCGGGTTAGCCCCAGAAGGAATAATCTGGTGGTCGTTTTACGAGAAAGAGAAAGAAGCAGGTTTTGAGCATTTCCTGGATCATGCGATCGAATACGCAAGCCGCGGTGAGACAGATCCAAAGAAAATTGACTCACCGAGAGACAAGATGGACGCGCTTTACAGTCTTTTGAGTGAGAAAAAATTTCTCGTGGTATTTGACGGTGTCGAGCGAGTCTTGAGAGCGTATGCGGGTATGGGCTCGCCGTATCAAGGTGATGAAGTTAAAGAGGATGAACGAGGAGATTACCGCTCGTGCATCGATCCCCACTGTAGCACGTTCCTTCAGATGCTTGCTGAGATTCCAAAAACAAAAGTATTGCTGACCAGCCGTTTATTCCCAAAAGAGCTTGACGAGTTGGAAGGCTGTGTGCGGAAGGACTTAACAAAGATGGATAAAGCAGATGCTGTCGAATTTTTCAGGCGTCAGGGCGTTAACGGCACACGCGCGGAAATCGAAGAGGTTTGCAGTGCTTACGGATACCATTCTCTTTCTCTCCGACTATTGTCGGGTATGATAGTTAATGACATGAAATACAATGGTGATATCAAAGCGTGGACAAGACATAATCCACTGCCCGACTTGAAAGGCACCAAAAAGGAGCACCACATCTTAGAACTTTCTTACAATTCGCTAGACGAAAAGAAGCAGAAGTTTATCAGCCGACTTGCAGCTTTCCGGACTCCTATGGATTATGATGCGATTTCCATCTTTAACGATTTCGGCAGCGATGAAAAATTTAATGATGTGCTCGTTGAACTTACCGAGAGAGGTCTATTATTCAGAGATGAAAAGAGCAATAAATTCGACCTCCACCCTATTGTGAGACAGTACTGTTATGACCGCTTAACCCGTAAGGAAAAAGTTCATTCCAAACTCATCGATTATTTCGCCGCTGTTCCAGCACCGGAAAAAATCGAGTCACTGGAGGACTTGGCACCAGTTATCGAGCTGTATCATCATACCGTGAGAGCGGGGAAGTATGATGCGGCGTGGGAACTGTACCGGGATAGGTTATGGAGAAGAATCTATTATAACTTTGGTGCGTATAAAACTCAGATTGAGCTTTTAGAAGCATTATTTATTCAACCAACAGATGAACTTCCAAATCTTTCTAAAGAAACCTATCAAGCACATGCCTGTAACGAACTTGCAAACTCGTATTCGCGTTCCGGGCAGTCTCGAAATGCCATTAAAACTCTGGAAAAAGCCATTGAACTTGACCAAAAAATTGGAGGAGAAAATTGGAAAACAGTTGGTCTGGTCAACCTCGCCCATCAGCAAATCTTAATCGGCGACCTCGACGCTACTGAATCCAACGTCAGGCGTTCAATTGAAATCTGCCGTGAGATTGAAGATGAATCTCCGGAAGCAATCAGTCATATGGCACTTGGGCATCTCCTTGCGTATCGAGGTGAATTCAAAGAATCAGAGAATGAATTAGATAGAGCACAAAAAGTGTTTGATGACATTGTTAAAAAAGGGGGAAAAACGAATTTTATTTCAGTTGTTAGAGCTCACAAAGGTCTCCGTTCCACATTCATGTCCAACGCCGACGAAGCGCTTAAATATGCAAATAAAGCCCGTGAACTGGCTAATATTGAAAAATTGGAAGTAGACCTCATCCAAGCAGAGTACCTCCTCGGCACCGCTTACCTCATGAAAGGGGATCTTACAGAAGCCGTGAAGCACTTAACTGAAGCTCTCACGAGAGACCGAAAAATCAATCTCGTGGAATTGGAGCCGGATATTCTGCTGGAGTTCGCGAAGCTGAGGTTTCAGCAGAACCATAAAGCAGAAGCGCTGAACCATGCAGAAGAAGCGCTGTAGATTGCAGACCGCTGCGAGTACCGTCTGAAGCAGGCGGATATCCATAACTTTCTGGCGGAATACTATCTGGATGCCGGCGAGTTGGAAAAAGCAAAGGATCATGCAGCAAAAGCAAAGGAACGGGCGGAATGTGGTTATAAGCCTGCGCTGGAGAAGGCGGAGAATTTGTTAAAAAGGATCGAGCTAAAGTAAATAAGAGGGGTCATATAAGACCATGACAGAACTAAATTTTCAATGTAAGAAATGCAGAAAAGAATTCGATTGTGACGTTGGTAAAATCTCGTTCCCAATCGAGGAAGACCGCCCTCGGTTTGAAAAGGAGATTTTGTGTCCCCGATGTGGGATTTTATCCATGGACGAAGTCTGGTTGACAGAACGTGGGCAAACGCAATTAGGAGCAGTTTTCATGCCCACCGAATGAACGAGTGGAAGAAGAAGTGACTAAGCGAAACGTTTACCAACTTCAAACTCCTACCTGAACTAAGGAGAGGAAAGAAAGGAAAAATGGAAATCCCAACGTTATCGGAAGAAGAGAAGCAGAAGCTGTTTATGGAGATGTGGTTCGGCGCGATGATGGGGCCGATGGGGTTCATCATGCGTAAGCTTGGTCCAGAAGCGATGGAAGAGTTGAATGCCGAATCGGCGGCAAGCTGTGCTGCGGATCTGAAAGCACGGGGCGTTGACGATCCCTTGCAGTTCGCCATGAGCTATGCGGTCATCAACAAGAACATCTTTGGCAGCGACGTTGAGGTCACGGGCAATCCGGAGAAAGCGACGCTCGCTATGAAACGCTGCAGTAACCTGGCGGCGGCATTACAATTCGCAGAGAGAGGCATGCCACTAACAAAGGAGCAGCATTGTTCCGGCTGCATCAACGGTTATTTCAAACGCGTCGCAGAGAATTTAGGGTTTGTGTTTGACGTCAAATTCACCGATACGGGCTGCATCATGACGATGAGCAAATAGACAAGGTCGTAAAAATGAACGGCAAACGAATCGCAATCGCGACCGTGATAGGGCTGTTGTTTGGGCTGTTCTGCGCCTACGGGACTATCTGGATTGCAGAATCGAAACCTGCGCTTGTTGTTACCATAGGACTGTTGGCCGTGGTCGTGTATAATCGCGTACTGATCGGTCTGCTTGTCGGCCTCGGCGATGATATCCCGTTGCATCCGGTGCTGAGAGGTGCTTTGATCGGCGTCATTATCAGTCTAGCCATATCGCTCATGAACATGATCGACGTCGGTATAAGTGACGGCGCAGCCTTTATCGGATTCGGCATCGTCTACGGCATCATTGCGGACGTCGTGGCAACGAAGTTCTCCTGAACGGATAAATAAACAAACAAACAAGCCATCATTCCATCTGAAAGAACAGCCGCATTAACTCTTGTGAGCGTGCATCGAGCACTTTTTCTGCACGCTTCCGTGCGGACTGCTCGTCAAAGCCGCCCGCACGTTCCTGCGAGACTTGAGAATCGTAGATCGCGAACGGCACGGGCTCTCTCGTGTGCGTGCCCACGGACACCGGTGTATAGTGATCAGGCATGACCAGGATCCGGTAGCCCTCTTCTGGATCAGCGAATTTCTCGTTCAAGCCGCTTAGAACGGTGCCGACCACCAACTCATCGAATTCCTCGATCGCGTTCACTTTCAGATCGATATCACCGAGATGCCCGGCCTCGTCCGGCGCCTCGACATGAACGAGCACGAAATCATTATCCGCCAGGCTGCGCAGCGCGTACTCCGCCTTACCGCTATAATTCGTGTCAAGATAGCCCGTAGCGCCCGGCACGTCAATCACATTCAGACCGGCACACCGCCCAATTCCTTTTATCAGGTCCACGCCCGAGATCACCGAGCCACGCTGCACCACGCCGTACAACTCGCTAAACAGCGGCATCTGCGGCTTCTCACCCCCGCTCCAGAGCCATACCATATTCGCCTTCTTTTCATGACGAGCTAACCGCTGCGCGTTGATTTCATGCGCGTCCAGCACGTCCTTCGAGGCAAGCATGATCTCTCGTAAAATCCCCTCTTTCGGAAGGTAACTTTGGATACGCTCACCAACGATGTCATGCGGTGGTGCGCACCCGATCTCCTTCTCCTCCTGGAACTTCAAATCGTTTGACCTGGACTTGAGCACAAAAATGTTCCGGTAGCTCACGCCGGCATAAAAGGTAAATTCCCAGCCCTCATCAATCCACGTATCGCGACGAAGTGCAGCATTGAGCGCTGCTATTAAACCCCGCGCCGCTTCGGTTGTTACGTGCCCGCCACTGAAATCCTCTAAAATGCCATTACTCTCGGTGATAAGATTACAGCGAAACGCAATATCGCCGGCTTCGAGCGGAATACGCAGTGCCATCGCTTCTAACGGACCTCTGCCGGTATGATAGTGCGCGGGATCGTATCCAAGAATAGAGAGGGTGGCTATATCGCTCCCGGCGGTCATTCCCTCGGGAATCGTCTGCACCAAACCGCACGTGCCCGCCGCAGCAATGGAATCGAGATTCGGTGTGGACGCGAGTTGTAATGCCGTCCGGCCACCACGCTCGGGAATTGGATAATCTGCCATCCCGTCCCCTATTAAAATTACATACTTCATGCTCATACCTCCGCAGTATTTGTATTTGTTTTTAAAGCATACATCCACTACTTATAATTGTTGAGGAGAGATGGAGACCGATATACCACTAAGAGATGTAATGGTACAGGAGGTCGTAAGGGGGAATAGAGATCTAACCGTACTGGAAGCAGCGAAGCTGATGAGAAAGTATAAAGTGGACAGTATCATAGTGCTTGATCACGGAGAGCCGGTAGGAATCGTTACCGAAGGCGATATCATCAGCGGCGTGGTGAGTCAAGATCTAAAGCCGAGCACGATGAAACTGAATGACATAATGACGTCACCCTTGGTAACTGCATCTCCTAACGATCACGTCTCAGCAATAGCACGGAAAATGGCGAAGGACCGGATAAGAAAGATACCCGTAATCGAAGCCGGTAAGCTGGTGGGGATCGTTGCAGATGTCGATATTCTCTCTGTTTCGGCCGAGATGAACTCGATCCAGGCAGAATTGCTAGAGATGAGTATGGAACGAGAAGTACTGGAATTAGAGGACGAAAGTGTCGGGCAGGGAATCTGCGAGAAATGCGGGGGCTTCTCTCATTATCTGGTAATGAAAAGCGGGCTCATGGTCTGTGATACGTGTAAAGAAGAGTTAGAAATGGAAGGGATGGATTAAGTTAAGTAAGCTAGCTAATCCCCGATTCCCGCCCCTGTCACAGAGAACACCGCCTCGGCTTCCGGAAGATTCGGTGAATCAACTAAGCGTGCTATTCGCTTCTCACCTTTCGACTTACGCAGGTATAACCTGAACGTCGCGGTATGGCCGAGCACATGACCGCCGATGGGCCGTGTCGGGTCGCCAAAGAAGGCATCCGGTCTTACCATCACCTGGTTCGTTATCATTATCACCGCATTATTAAGGTCTCCAAACCGCAGCGCATCGTGCAGATGCTTGTTTATCTTCTGCTGGCGGTCTGCTAACGTGCCTCTGCCTACATACTCACTCCTGAAATGGGCTGTTGCCGAGTCTATTATCAGTAACCGCACGGGCTTTTCCGTCTCTTTCAACTCCTCTGCAAGCTGTTCCGCCTTACCCACCAGCAGTATCTGATGGTTTGAGTTGTACGCCCGTGCGATGTGTATGTTCTTAAGAACCTCATCGAAATCGAGTTCTACAGCTTCAGCCATATCCTTTATCCGTTCCGGCCTGAAGGTGTTCTCGGTATCAATTATTATGACAGAGCCGTTTAAGCCGCCCTTATCCAGTGGTAACTGCACGTTTACGGCGAGCTGATGCGCCACCTGCGTCTTACCACTGCCGAATTCGCCGTAAAACTCGGTTAACGATCGCGTCTCGATACCGCCGCCTAATAACGCATCCAGCGATTGCGAGCCCGACGTGAGCTTACCGACCTCCTTCCGGCGCTCCAATATCTTATCGCCGGTTTCAAACCCGCCGATGTCCGCAGCATCCCGCGCGGCATTGATTATCTTCGCTGCGGTCGCTTCACCGATCTCCGCAGCAGCCACCAACTCGGCAGGAGATGCCACCGCGATCGCCTCTAACGAATTATAACCACCCTCACGCAACTTATCCGCAATTGCAGGTCCAACACCAGGTAACTCCTCTAAATCCACTTTTGCTCTTCACCTCTAAGTGTTCATCATGATAGCTAAACAATCATACACCTGTTAGTTTTAACACCCTTTTTAGCACTTAAACCTTTCGCATCCTCAGAATACAAACACCAATACTGCGACGACCGCGCCGAATTTCCCTTTCTCTACCTCTACCGACTCTACCAGCAACTCATTCTTAAGTAATTCCATATCGCGAATCGTAGCCATCGTCTGCAACTTCTCCTGCACCTTCTCCGTCAGATATTCGCGAGAATGATGCCCGTGATGCTCGCAAATAATGCCGAACTCGCTTTTTTGCGCTTCCCCGCTCTCTGTTTTCGCACCTAACCAGCCGTAGCCGACACCCGCGCCAATGACTTCGCCCGACTTGCCATCGGCTCGTGACAGTACGCAGAATGTTATGCTTCCCGGAGTTATTGTCACGTTACGTCGCTCCGTTACCACTGCGTTCGCAGGCAGAATAGACGAGACCCCCACCAAATTGCATTCGCCTATCCCGGCGTCCCGCAACGCGAGGTCAAATGCATTCGCGTGCTCCGTGTCCATGCCCACACCGGACGTAACGAAGAACGCCATCGGCACCATCTGTTCCTCCATGTTTCTCCTTCTTTATTTTATCGTACTAATAGCACTTATACAAATGTTCCACTTCCTGTACTGAGGGGAATGCATTTCCCGTTCTTTTTGTGCTTATATATGCTGCCGCGCAGGCATTAGCGAATCGCAGGCAATCCTCTGCTTCTTTACCAGCCAAGATGGCGTGAATAAACCCCGCATTGAAGACATCGCCCACTCCTGTTGGACTTATTGGCGCTACGTCAAACGCGGGAGAGCTTATCTCGAACTCGTGAGTTATCCACGCGGAACCCTGCGCACCTCGATGCAGAATCACGTTTTGGCAGCCCTCATCCAAGACGTCTCGCGCTCCGCTCATCCCTTTCTTTTCACTCAAGCCCTGCAGCTCCGCTTCGTTAACAAAGAGAAACTCTGTAGAAGGTAAGAGATCAAAAACCGTTTCTCGTGCACGCGCAGTCCAGCCGAGATACGCGCTCCAGCCGATATCTACACCGGTACAAGCACCTGCTGATTGCGCGACTTCGAGGAGTTTTTTGTTTGCGGCGAAGAGCCCTTCGGTGTTCCAGTGACCGGCACGCATCACGAAACGCGCTTTCCGTAGGAGTTCGGCGTTTACATCCGCCTCTTTGAGGTCTACATTTGCGCCACGATCGGACAGCATTGACCTGCTGCCATCGTTAAAGGCGATGCTCACGGTTATACCGGGATGCTGCTGCTCCTCATCCCTTTTCGCTCGTGCAGCAATGCAGTTCACACCCACTTCTTGTAATTCGGATAACACCCAGTGCGAAAGCGCATCAGTGCCTATTTTACAGATAAGTGCGGTATTCAAGCCAAGAGAGGCACATGCAGCCGCACAGTTCCCCGCCTGGCCCCCTATCTTGAGCATAAACTCGCAGCCGAGCTGCCTGTCGCGCTCGGGATAATCCGTAATCGGCATCGTGACTATGTCACAGAACACATCACCGATGACCACGACGTCATATTTCTCTACTGGTTGCTTTGCCGTCATCATGAGCCACACGTCCAAACCTATTTATTTATATCAATGCAATAGTAGCTGAACATATAGAAATAGAATACACGTTACGGACTTATAAAACCGTGAGGAGGTGAGCACGAGACGTGAATCAAGTACCAAGACCGAAATTCGTGGTGCGAAAACATCTGGAGTTTAAGCGCTTTTATTCGTCAGGCGTCTTCGGTGGCCATCCCCGTATGAATTCAAGATGATCGTGTATCAGGAGGGCTACGAGGACGTCTCGGAAGGTACGGTGACAGGAAGGGAACCGCCGGTGATACTGCGAGAGTTACAGGCGGAGATAACGATGTCGCCGGAACAGGCAAAAGCGCTGCTGAGCTGGCTGGAGCGACATATAAAGGCGTACGAAGAGCAGTTCGGTAAGATCCCGTCGCCACCGATACAGGAGGAGCCGAAAAGCCCGCCGGAAGGCATGTACGGCTAGCCAGGCTAGCTAAAAGGTAAAACTCTTCGGTAATCGCTTATGCGTGAATTCCTTCGCGTCCGCTCCTACATAAGTGGCCACAATCTGACCTGCGCCGACTAAGAGATATTTATAGATAACTAGCCCCTCTAAGCCGACTGGTCCGCGTGCGTGCACCTTGTACGTGCTGATACCTACTTCGGCACCCTTGCCGTACCGGAATCCGTCGCTGAACCGTGTGGATGCGTTATGCATGACCGATGAGGAGTCAACGAACTGCATGAACTTCAGCGCGGTATTCTTATTATTCGTAACGATGGCATCGGTATGTCCCGATCCGTAGGTATTGATATGCTCGATAGCCTCGTCAACGCCGTTAACCACTTTAATAGAGATAATTAAGTCGTTATACTCGGTACGCCAATCCTCTTCTGTCGCGGGCTTGAGCTCCTTGTTCTCCTTCACGATAGTCATTGTCTTAGGACAGGCACGGACCTCGACGCCCGCTTCCAGGTACCGGTCGACCATCTGCGGTAGGAATTCGTGTGCAATCGCGGCATCCACAAGCAAGGTCTCCGCAGCGTTACACACCGCGGGATATTGTACCTTCGCATCGTAACTGACATCCAGCGCCATATCAACATCAGCATCCCGATCGACGTACACGTGGCATATTCCTTCAGCATGCCCGAGGACCATGATACTGGTGTTCTCCTGGATGTATTTTACCAGTTGGTTGCTCCCCCGAGGCACAATGAGGTCGATATACTCGGACAATCTGAGCATCTCATTGACGTCCTCTCGCGTTTCGAGTAGCTGAATCCAGCCCTCAGGGATGCCGTTGCCTTCTGACGCCGCCTTTGCGACAAGCTCAAAGAGCGCTTCGTTTGAATGCCGCGCTTCAGAGCCGCCTTTCAGAAGGACGGCATTGCCGGTTTTCAAGCAGAGCACGGAAATTTGCACGAGCACATCGGGTCGTGATTCGAAGATCGTACCGATGACACCGATAGGGCAGGAAACCTGAAAGAGCTCTAAACCTTCGTCTAACTCGATCGCGGCGAGCGTTTTTCCTACGGGATCCGCCAGTTTCGCAACGTCCTTTACGCTCAGGATCATCTCGTCTATCTTCGCATCGTCCAGGATCAGCCGATGGAGAAGCGCTTTGGATATCTTTCCTTCCTCTACCAACTCGCGAGCAAGGGCAATATCCCTGCTATTCGCCGCCAGTATCGCTTTCCGGTTTGCATCAAGTGCCTCTGCGATTCGTAGTAAGGCGTTATTCTTCTCAGCGGTTGTCGCGCTAGCCAATTTAATCGAGGCTGCTCGCGCACTCTTCGCTTTCTCTACTATTCCGGTACCAGACTCTAATCCGGGATCCTTACCCTGTGTCATGTTCACAATCTCCTCAGTTGTATGATTGATGATACTAATTAAAATCTGTTAACTGATTATCTTATGTACTGTCCGCCGTCCAACGGTGCTGCCGTCCAAAGGTCCCAGCTATCGTCAGGAAGAGGCTGAAGATCGCTCATTTCATACTGATCTCGGTTGATGTTATAGGCATCATAAAATCCGTTCTCGACTTCGTAGATGTCGCCCGTTTCGGGATCATACACGCGTTCGTTACCCAGGATCGCGTCGCTTCGCTTCTCCGCGACGATATCATCTACTTTGTTTCTACTCTCCCAGCCATCCATGATAATGTCCGACGCATCGCTGAGCGTCTTGCCGGCTTCAAGAATGGCGCCATACGTCTGCGCTTGTTGCTGCATGCAGTTCTGAACGTAGGAGGGTGACACGGTGAAACTTTGCATTGATGCTGCAAGGGTGTTTTCGAGATAGCGGAATTCCTGCTTGGGCGCGGTAATGCCCATAACCTGGAAGCCGTACGCGATATCTCCGCCGGGACCGCCCATCGCAGGCAGAACGGGCGCGACGGTAACCAGGAAGAGCCCTTCTGCTACCTTGCCATCCTGCACAAATATGCCGCGCACGAGCTCCGTTGTACCGCCGGAGATGAAACTCGATTGTTTGGTAGCTGAAATGACTTCAAAATGCTCCACCGGGGGTGCCTGCGGCATGAACGACTGCGCGATGCTCGTTTGGGTGATAAGATGGAACTGTTGGAGGAAATTTTCAGGTGTTAGGGGGTCAACCACGGGCATCTCGATATGCTGGATGGGATAGCCGCCCATGCTCATGTAGTCGTAGTCAATCTGCTTCTGCTCTTCGCTCATGTAGACCGGTCCGACCTCGCCGAAGAAGAATACTTGCCGCCGCGGGTCCTGGGGGTCGCGCAGCAAGAACGCGAAATCGGCACACGTCCCGGCGGTAACGATGTCCCAGCCCTGTGGCTTATCGATCGAGAAGACTCCGCCGTTAAAGGTTTCCAAGGTAAGCCCGTATTGTTGTTCCTCCGTAGGTTGCGGGGTTTCTGGTTCTTCTTCCGTTTCTGTAACTCCCGGAGGTGTCTCGGTTGGCAACTCTGAAGAAGGTGCTTCCTCCTCAACGCATCCTAAACATGCTACAACCGATAAGAGTACTACGAGTACGAAAAAGATCACACGTTTTCTTCTCATTTTCGGCTTTCACGCTCCGTTGTTGGTCTTTCTCACTATTTAAAGTTTTCTGTTTTTTCTCTGTGGGATAGCAATTATCTGAATACCCTCAACTATTGTAATTATTGATTTTGGCTAACCTTCAAAATAGTGATGGCTCTATTCCGTAACGAAAAATGTCCTTTTCGATGTAGGATACTTCGATTTTTTATAGCATCGATAATGTATACGGATCGCTGGAGCATGACAGTGAGAAAGTTTCTTGCTTTATTGTGTGGCCAGGAATTCCAAGACTAACTGGGAAAGTTCAGGGATCTTTTCTGGAATGAGCACGTTATGAGCAACACCGTCCAATATCTTCCACTTTGAGCCCGGGATAGAGCGATGGATCTGTTCGGAGAAGTGGAGTGGGATGAAAGTATCCTCTCGACCGGAAATTATCAGCGTAGGAAGCGATAGCTGGGATAGCCGATCCGCTACATTGAACCCCATACAAGCATCAATGGCATGAACAAGAGCAGTGGGGGAATTCATCGTGACCATTTCCTCCTTAACCGTTGCAATTTCATCGGCATGAGCAGAGGCGAACTCGGGAGTAACGGTTAGTTTAACCGCAGCATCGAAGAATGCCTGGCAACCGCCCTCGATCAAGTTGTTTCGAAGCCTTTTGAACGTCTCCCGCAAATCAGGATCGGTATAGCTGAACGTGGAAAGGAGAATGAGAGAACGAACTTTTTCGGGATGGTCAAGGGCAAATTGTTGAGCTATGGCTCCGCCCATGGAAAGACCGAGTAGGTGAGTCTGGGAGATATCTAATTCTCGAAGAAACTCAAAAAGGTCATCGGAGAATTGCCGGAAGGAATACGGCATATCAAGTTTCCCTGAGCGTCCATGACCCCTGAGATCCCAGGCGATGGTCCGGTATTTTTTGGAAAGCTCAGGTATCAGCGGGGTCCACAAGCGAGCATCATCGGAAAGACCATGAATCAAGATGAGGGGAAATCCCGTCCCTTCTTCATGGTAATTGAGCTCAATATCAGCTATAGCAACCTTTGGCATTTCAAAGATCTCCTGACGTTTTTAGTTAAAAGAAACCGTGTTTTACAGCAGCACCAAATTGCCCCGATACACGACCTCGGCGTGATCCTTCCGACCCAAAATCCGCTCGATCTCGCGTGATTGTGCGCCTTTTATCTTATCGATATCGCTGCTCGAGTAGTTAGTAATGCCCTTGGCGAACGCAACACCGTTTGTGTCAACGATACTCACCGGATCGCCGCTCTTGAACTCGTTCTCGACACCGATGATCCCGGACGCAAGCAAACTCCCACCATTTTTTGTTAACGCTGATTTTGCACCCTCATCCACTCTAATGTGGCCCTTTGGCGACGATGCGAAGCGAATCCAGTGCGCTCGCCCGTTCAGCTTTTCCATCTTCGGCATGAAGAGCGTGCCAAGCGGTTCGCCTTCTATCACGCGCACGAGAACGTTCTCTTCCTGGCCATTGACGATGACCAGGGGAATGCCCGCTTTCATAACGACCTTGGCAGCTTGCAGTTTCGTCCGCATTCCACCGACGCCCGTTCGTCCGCCTTTATCTGCACCGTGCTCGATCTCAGGGGTTATCTCATCCACAACGGAAATGAGCTCTGCTTTCTTATTTCGTTTCGGGTTCGCGCTGTACAGGCCATCAACGTCAGATAATATAATGAGCAAATCGGCATCGAGATTGCTTGCTACCAGTGCGGACAGATTATCGTTATCGCCCAGTTTGATTTCATCCACGGCCACCGTGTCGTTCTCGTTGATGATCGGGATAACACCGGACTTGAGTAAGGTATCCAACGTATTGCGGAGGTTGAGATACCGCTGTCGGTTACGGAATGCTGCATGGGTTAATAGGACTTGCGCGATGATCTGATCGTGCGCGGAGAAATATTTGTCGTACGTGCTCATGAGGATGTTCTGGCCGACTGCGGCGGTCGCTTGTAATACTTTTATGTCGCGCGGTCGCTGTTTGAGGTCGAGCTTTCCGATACCCGCACCGATCGCGCCTGATGAGACCAAAATGACCTCTTTACCTCGCTCTTTCAACGAAGCGATCTCCCTAGCAATCTTCTCTACCTTTTGCGGATTCATGCGGTAATCGGCATCGGTGATGCTGCTGGTTCCGACCTTGATGACGATTCGCTTCGCTTTCGAAAGATCCAAACCGCCACGTTTCTCCGATGCGGCGGTTGTTTCGCTTGTCATCTCTTGCGTACGCACCTATTCCTCATTTCTACCTTATCTCTATGTTACAGAAAAGGATATAAATGCTTTTTTCTCGCACTGCGCATTCTCCAGCCCTTTGAGTTCCACGCCACCCTCAACGCCCAGTATCTCTGCTCCACTGAACTCCTCCATGCCGCAGAGCAAGTGCTGCTCAGGGTGCGTGCCCGGCGTAATATCGCAGCTCAGCACTATTCGCTTGCCTGCAGACACTACGATTTTCAGCCGAGCGGACGCGGGATGGTTCTTCGGCAGCACGATCAGTGGCGAGTTCACTTCGCGGATCATGTAAAGCACGCACCGTAACCCATTCACTATTTGTTCGTCAGTGCCAAACCCGGAGGCGACGAGTAAATCCTCAGGACCCAGCCCATACACTATCTCGCGTTCCGGCGTCTCAACGAAGAATTGCCGTTTTTTATCTACCTTCACGATCGCTAAGGTGCCGGTCTGTCCATGCACGAGCAGCAGCTCGGTGGTGTTTAACGGGATCATGGTATATTATGTAAGCGTGGTTATCAAAAAATTCGTTTTTGTACGCGATTGGATAGAGTAATGAATACAAACAAAGTCAAAGAGATTATATGTAGGTCTCTCATATATAGTTAATCACTTCTGATTAACCCGTATATTTTTATACAATAAAAGCCATCATACCCAATATGGCTCGAACAAGAACACCGAAAAGTGGGAATAAAACCCTCAAGCGAGAAATCACCGATAA
>Ga0307380_10001528_pt1 | contig 33782 bp, 41 predicted proteins | sample UN3MG_FD_202239 | JGI IMG/M metagenome (GOLD analysis project Ga0307380, IMG submission 202239) | Soil microbial communities from Risofladan, Vaasa, Finland - UN-3 | ecosystem: Environmental > Terrestrial > Soil > Coastal area > Acid sulfate soil | place: Finland: Risofladan, Vaasa | collected...
TCGCCGGCCGACCGCTCGAGTTCCCAGTCGCCGGGCGTCGCCGAGGTAAAGAACACGTGGCGCCCCAGCGACTGCCATTCGTCGAACATCAGCGGCCGGTTGTCCAGCGCGCTGGGCAGCCGGAACCCGTGCTCGATGAGGGTCTCCTTGCGGCTGCGGTCGCCGGCGTACATGGCCCGTATCTGCGGAATCGTGACGTGGCTCTCGTCGACGAACATCAGGAAATCGTCGGGGAAGTAGTCGAGCAGGCAGTACGGGCGTTCGCCGGGCCGGCGGCCGGAGAGGTGGCGGCTGTAGTTCTCGATGCCGGAACAGTACCCGACCTCGCGGAGCATTTCCAGGTCATACTTCGTCCGGGCTTCGAGGCGTTGAGCCTCGAGCAGTTTGCCGTCGCGCCTGAGGTCCGCCAGACGCGCCGTGAGTTCGTCCTCGATCGAGACGCAGGCCCGCCCGATGTGGTCCTCGGGCATGACGTAGTGCTTGGCCGGGTAGATGTACACCTGGCGTTCGGAGCCCAGGATTTCGCCCGTCGTGGGGTTGATGAGGGCGATGCGGTCGAGGTGGTCGCCGAAGAACTCGATGCGGTAGGCGAACTCCTCGTACGCCGGCTGCACGTCGACACAGTCGCCGCGGACGCGGAACTTGCTGCGGCCGAAACCGATGTCGTTCCGCTCGTACTGGATGTCCACCAGCCGCCGCAGCAGGTCGTCCCGCTCCATGTGCTGCCCCACGGCCAGGTCCACGACCATCCGCTCGTAATCCTCGGGGTCGCCCAGGCCGTAGATGCACGAGACGCTGGCCACGATGACGACGTCTCGGCGGCTCGCCAGGGCGCTGGTGGCCTGGAGCCGCAGCCGGTCGATGTCGTCGTTGATCGAGGCGTCTTTCTCGATGTAGATGTCGCGGGCCGGGATGTACGCCTCCGGCTGATAGTAATCGTAGTACGACACGAAATACGCCACCGCGTTGTGCGGAAAGAACTCCTTGAACTCGCTGTACAACTGGGCCGCGAGGGTCTTATTGTGGCTGATGACCAGGGCCGGCCGCTGCAGCCGCGCGATGACGTTGGCCATGGCGAACGTCTTGCCGCTGCCCGTCACGCCCAACAGGGTCTGGTACCGTTTGGCGGCCTCGACCCCCCGCACCAGGGCATCGATGGCCTGGGGCTGGTCGCCCTTGGGCTCGAAATCCGAAACCAGTTCAAAGCGGTCCATGCGCGGCTCCACGCGACTCAACGAACAAGGCATTCTACCGCGCGGGGGGGGCAGCGGCAACGGGTCAGCGAGCATGGGCCGACCGGCCGACGCTTGCTCCCCCTGCCGGCCGCCCCTATAATCGCCGCAACACGCCTGGACAGGCGGCACGTTCGGGAGCCGCCACCGATAGCGAAGAGGAGCGGATCGCCATGGCCAAGGCCAACCCCATCCGACTGGGCATTGCCGGACTCGGACGGGCCGGCTGGGGCATGCACTGCCCGGAACTCGACGGCAAGGAAAACCTGTTCCGCATCGTAGCCGGGTGCGACACCCTGGCCGAGAAGCGCGAGCGTTTTGCCGCCAAGTACGGGTGCCCCGCCTACCGGACCGTCGAGCAACTGGTGGCCGACCCGAACGTCGAGATGGTCTCGGTGGCCACGCGGAGCATCGACCACCTTCAGCACGCCCTGCTGGCGCTGGCGGCCGGCAAGCACGTGTTCCAGGAGAAACCCATCACGGTCGACTACGCCGAGGCGAAGCGCCTGGCGGCTGCCGCGCGTCGGGTCAAGGGCAAACTCTTCATCCGCCACAATCGCCGCAACGAAACGGCGTTTCTGCACATCCGCGAGATCATGGCCTCCGGCATCCTGGGCGAGGTCTACGAGATCCGCCTGATGCGGGGCGGCTATGCCCGGCGCGACGACTGGCAGACCCTCAAGCGTTACGGCGGCGGCCAGCTGCTCAACTGGGGGCCGCACGTCGTCGACCACCTGCTTCGGATGCTCGACGCGCCCGTCAAGACCCTCTGGAGCAGCCTGAAGCGCATCGCCGCCGTCGGCGACGCCGAGGACCACCTGCACGTCGTCGCCACCGGCACCAACGGCCGCGTGGTCGACATGACCATCGGCGGCGGGGCCGCCATCATGGGGCCCGATTACCTCCTGTGGGGCACCCGCGGGGCCCTGCAGTGCACAGGTAACACCATCACCGTCCGGTACCTCGACCCGAAGGCGAAACTGCCGCGCCGCCGGCCCAACCCCGGCGACCCGGGGGCCGCGTTCGGCAGTTCCGAAGCCCTGCCGTGGATCGAGAAGACCTTCGAGGCCAACCCCAAGGAGACGTGGGACATCTGGGACGAACTCTACGCCGCCGTCCGCCGCCGCAAGCGGTTCCCCGTCGCACTGGAGGAGGCGGTGGAGGTGATGAAGGTGATTACGGAGGCCAAGCGCGGCACGGGGTTCGAGAGCCGGCCGCGCGGCGCCAGGACCCGCCGCCGATAGGGGCCCCATGCTGCCGCTCGCGAACATCATGGCTCGCAAGGTCCGCACGACCATCAGCGTTCTGGCGGTGGGCGTGGGGGTAGCCCTGTTCCTGGTGCTGGTGGGTCTGACGAGCATGCTGTCGGAGATCGCCCAGCGGACCACGCGGGTGGCGGCGCACCTGATGGTCTGGCCGGCGTCGGACCAGGTGGTCGTCAGCGGCGGCCTGCCCGCCGACCAGGTCGAGAAGGACCTGGAGTCGGTACCCGGCGTCGAGTGCGCCATCCCGGTCCTCCGGTGGCCGTTCAAGATGGCCGGGCGGGTCCAGAACGTTTACGGCATCCGGCCCGAGGACTGGCCGTTCTTCGCCGCCGAGGACCAGATGCTCGACGGCCGGCCGCTGGAGGGCGGCTGGGAGATGGTCATCGACTCGCGCCTGGCCGACGCCGGCCCGTACCGGGTGGGCCAGACCGTCGAGCGGTGGGGCCACGCGTTCCAGATCGTCGGCATCGCCCGCGAGGGCGTCGCGGGGCGCGTCTTCATGCCCATCGACACGGTCAGCGACGCCCTCCAGCAGCGCGGCCGGCGGGCCTCGTTCTTCTACGTGCGGGTGACCGACCCGACGCGCGCGACGGCCGTGCGCGACGCCATCCGCGACCAGCGGGGCCTGAACGTCTTCACGATGGACGAGTTCTACGACGTCCTGGCATCGAGTTTCCTCGACATGCATCTGGTCATCGGGTCGGTCGTGTTCGTGGCGGGGTTCGTGTGCTTTCTGGTCATTCTGCTGACGGTGTACACGATGGTGGTCGAGCGGACGCGCGAGATCGGCATTCTGAAGGGCATCGGGGCGTCGCGGGCGCAGATTTTCGGCCTGGTGCTGGCCGAGGCGGGGCTGATTGCGGCGGGCGGCATCGTCGTCGGGTTCCTCCTGACGTGGGGCGGACGCGCCGTCATCCTGCACCTTCAGCCCCTCTGGACCGTTGACATCCCCGCCGTGCGGTTTGCCTACGCGGCCGCGCTGGCGGCCGTCGGAACGTTCCTCGGGGCCCTGCACCCCGCGCTGCGCGCCGCGCGGCAGGACCCCATCGAGAGCCTCCGCTACGAGTAGTGGCGATGGGCAAGTTAGTCCTGCAACCGTACTTGTCGCGCGGCGGCCTTCCCAGGCCGCCGCGATGGGCACGTTAGCGTATCGGCGATGAGCACGTTAGCGTATCGGCGACGAGCACGTTAGCGTATCGGCGACGAGCACGTTAGCGTATCGGCGACGAGCACGTTAGCGTATCGGCGATGAGCAAGTTAGCGTATCGGCGATGGGCAAGTTAGCGTATCGGCGATGGGCAAGTTAGCGTATCGGCGATGAGCACGTTAGCGTATCGGCGATGAGCACGTTAGCGTATCGGCGATGGGCACGTTAGCGTATCGGCGATGGGCAAGTTAGCGTATCGGCGATGGGTGAGTTAGCCGCCCTGCTTGCAGGGCGCGTGTGGGGCTGGCGAATACGCCCGGCGACCGGGGCGTCCAAACGGTGAACATGGAAATCATCCTCGAAAGCCGGGGCCTCACCAAGGTATACCGAGCCGACGGCGTGGCGACGCCCGCCCTCAGGGGCGTCGACCTGGCCGTCGCCCGGGGCGAGTTCGTCTCGGTCATGGGCCCGAGCGGCTGCGGCAAGAGCACGCTCCTGTACCTCATGGGCCTGCTCGACACGCCCACCGACGGCACGGTCATCCTGGCGGGGACCGACACGCGGAACCTGAGCGACGCCGGACGGACGCGCCTGCGGCGGACCCACATCGGGTACGTGTTTCAGCGGTTCAACCTGCTGGGGACGCTGTCGGCCGAGGCCAACGTGGCCCTGCCGCTGAAGTTGCGCGGCATGGCGGTGGGCGGCGTACCGGGCGAGATGCTCTCGGCCGTCGGCCTGGCCGACAAGCGGCGGCGCCGGCCGAACCAACTGAGCGTCGGCGAGCAGCAGCGCGTGGCCATCGCCCGGGCCCTCGCCACGCGGCCCGCCGTCCTGCTGGCCGACGAGCCCACCGGCAACCTCGACTCCGAGGCGTCCGAACGCGTCATGGACCTCGTGAGCCGGCTGCATGGCGAGACGGGACAGACCATCGTCCTCATCTCCCACAACGAGCACGTGGCGGCGCGGGCCGACCGCCTGGTCAGGATGCGCGATGGGCGACTCATCACCGAGTGAGCCGGCGGCGGGCCAGACCGAGGAGTTGCGGCTCCTCAGGCACGAGCGGATCAGCCTGCGCGCGTGGTTCGTGCCGTTCGGCGCCCTGGTGGCGGTGCTGGCCCTGACGTATTTCCATTGCGGCAAGGGGAGCACGTGCGCGGGCGTGGCTCTGCTGTTCGGGTACATCAGTTTCGCGTGTACGTTTCTTCCGCTGCCGACCGCCTGGATCATCATCTGGGCGGCGTCCCCGCCGGAGGGTGGCGGCCTGGGGTTGAACCCCTGGCTGGTCGCCTCCATCGGCGCCGCCGCCACCGCCATCGCCAACATGCACGATTACTACCTCGTGACGTTCCTCTATCGCTACCAGCCGGTCCGCCAAATCCGCACCACGCGCTGGTACCGGCGGGTGGCGGCGTGGTACAACCGGGCGCCGTTCGGGACGCTGGCGGCGGCGTCGTTCCTGCCGATCCCGATCGATTTCGTGCGGCTGCTGGCCATCAGCGAGGGGTACAGCCGGGCCAAGTTCGCCCTGGGGTCGCTCGTCGGACGGTGGCCGCGATACCTCTTCGTCGCGATCCTGGCGGACCAGTTCCGGTTGGGTTGGCAGTGGGTCCTGGGCATCTTGGGGGCGACCGTGGTTTTGGGCCTGTGGCGCGGCCTGCCGCCGGTCGTGCGGCGCGTGCGCGAGGCGGTGCGCGATAGGCGGTCGGCCAAGGAGGCGTCGGAATGACAATCCGTTGGATGGCGATGCTGGCGGGCGCATGGATGGCGTGGGCGCCGAGTGTGGCGCGCGGCGAAGAGCCGGTGCCGGCCCCGAAGGTTGAGGAGACCCTGCCGGCCGATGTCGTCGAGGTGCTCGATAAGATGGACGCCGCCGGCAAGACACTCAAGACGGTGCGCGCCCAGTTCGACTACGAGTTGAACCAGACGCTCTACGACGACACCCAGAAGCGCAAGGGCAACCTGGTGTACCAGGCGCCGAACCTGCTTCGGTTCGAGTTTACGGACAGGCCCCAAGAGACGTTCGTCTTCGACGGGCGGACGCTCTTCCATAAGAAGGATGCGACCAGGCAACTCATCATCTGGGAACTGCGGCTGCCGGATGAGCCGCCGGTCGATTCGTTCGAACTCGGCAAGGTGCCCTTCCCCCTGCCCTTCGGCCAGAAGAAGGAGACGGTGCTCAAACACTTCACCGTGACCCGCGACGCCAAGGAAGAGGCGGCCGACAAGGCCAAGCGGGCCGTCCTGGCCCTGGTGCCCAAGAAAGACTCGGACCTGGCGCGCGATTACCGGTGCATCCGGCTGTGGGTCGATGCGAAACAGAACCTGCCGACGCGGGCCCGCCTCGAGGACACCAGCGAGAACATCACGACGGTCGACTTCCATCACGTCGAGACCAACAAGGACGCCGACGAGAAACAGTTCGGGCGGCCGAAGGTGCCGGACAACTGGGAGATTATGACCCACGCGAAGGAGCCGGCCGCAGCCCCTGAGAAGAAGCCATAACTCCTTTCGCGACAAGGGATTACGGACTCCGGCTGGTGCGGGAGAAACATGGTCACCCTTCGGGATGACCATGCCACCCGTCGTTTCGCGTGTGACAGGGCGCTACGCGCCGAGCCGGGTCCGGATGGCCTCGGCCTGCTGGGCGAGGACCTCGAAGTCGGCCTTCTTGGCGGGCCAGCGATAGCCCAAGCCGTCGCCGGGTCGGCGCGGGATGAGGTGGACGTGGACGTGCGGAACCTCCTGTCCCGCCACGGCCCCGTTATTCTGAAGGATGTTGATGCCTTGTGCCCCGACGGCTTCCTGGACGGCCCGCGCCAGCACCGGCAGTTGCGCCGCCAGATGCGCGGCCTCGGCGGCGGGCATCTCGGAAATCGTCTCGTAGTGCTTCTTCGGGATGAGCAGCGTGTGGCCGGACGAGATGGGGCCGATGTCCAGGAAGGCCAGGCACACCTCGTCCTCGTAGACCTTCGTGCAGGGGATGTCGCCGGCGGCGATCTTGCAGAAGACGCAATCGGCCATCAAGCACCTCCTTGCGGCACGGCGCAAGAAAAGGGCGCCCGGCCTGGCGGCCCGGCGCCCTGGGATTACTTCTTCGCTTTCTTCTCGTCCTTTTCCTTGACGCGTTTGTCGACGAGTTCCAGGCGGCACAACTGGCTGGCATCGCCGACGCGCCGCTTGGCCATTTTGACAACGCGGGTGTAGCCGCCGGGGCGCTCGGCGAACCGGGGGGCGATGTCCTCCACCAGTTTCTTGGCGGCCGCCTCGTTCGCGAGGCGCGACGCCACGCGCCGGCGTGCCGCCAGCGTGCCCTTCCGGGCGGTGGTGATGAGCCGCTCGACGAAGCGCCGGGCCTCCTTGGCCTTGGGCACGGTGGTCGTAATGGCCTCGTGCTCGATGAGCGCGGCCGCCAGGCTCTTGAGGGTGGCCGCGCGATGGCTGGTGGTCCGACCGAGTTTTCGTCCGTGCTTGCGATGCCGCATCGTCAGGCGCTCCCTCCGCCGGCCGTAACACCTTCCAGGTCCATCCCGAGGGAGAGGCCCAGGTCGGCCAGTTTGCGTTTAACCTCGCGCAGGCTCGTTTTGCCGAAAGACCGGACGGCCAGGAGCTCGTCCTCGCTGAGACGGACGAGTTGACCGACAATCATGATGTTCTCGGATTCCAGGCAGTTGGAGGCCCGCACGCTGAGTTCGAGTTGGGCGATGGGCATGGCGAGTTTGCGTTCGAGTTCCGAGACGTACTCCTCGGCGCCGACGGCCACTTCCTCGACCTCGGCCACCTCCGCCGCCAGTTCCTCGCCGGGCTGGAAGTACTCGACGAAGGGGTTGAGGTGCTTGCGCATGATTTTGGCGGCCTCGACGAGGGCCATGTCGGGCGACACGGTGCCGTTGGTCCAGATTTCCATGAGGAGGCGGTCGTAGTTGGTGCGCTGGCCGACGCGGGTATCCTCGGTGCGGTACCGGACGCGGACGACGGGCGAGAAGTGGCTGTCGACGGGGATGTAGCCGATCTCCTGGTCGCCCTCGGGGGTGTTCTCCTCGGCGGCGACGTAGCCGCGGCCCTTCCCGATCCGCAGTTCCATCGCGAAGCGCATCTTCTTCGACAGGGTGCAGATGTGATGGTCGGCGTTGATGATCTCGACGTTCGGGTCGGTCTGAATCTGACCGGCCGTAACGGGCCCGGGCTCGCTGGCTTCGAGGGTGACGACGCGCGGCTCGTTGCCTTCGAGGCGGACGATGAGGCCCTTGACGTTGAGGATGATGTCGGTGGCATCCTCGATGACGCCGTCGATGCTGGAGAACTCGTGGAGCACGCCCTCGACCTTGAGGCCGGTAACGGCGGCCCCTTCGAGGCTGGAGAGCAGAATGCGCCTGAGGCTGTTGCCGATGGTCACGCCGAAACCGCGTTCGAACGGTTCGGCGACGAACTGCCCATAGGTCGGGATCCCCGTGGTCTGATCCAGGACCACGCGGGTGGGCAACTCGAGGCCCTTCCATCTGATCCGCATCACGGTCTTCGCCTCCTGGCCAATGGCCTAACGGCTGCAGAACTCGACGATCAGTTGCTCATTAAGTTGGATCGAGACGTCCTCCCGTGCGGGCAACGCCTTGACTTCGCCTCGCAGGTTGGCAGGGTCGGCCTCGAGCCACTGGGGGATGACTCGCCCCTCTTCCTCGGTCAGCCAGTGCTGGACGAGGTCGCGGCTTGTCTTCTTGTCGCGTATCTGGATGACGTCGCCGGCCTTGACCTTGAGGCTGGGGATTCCGGCGCGGCGGCCGTTCACGTGCACGTGTCCGTGATTGACCAGTTGCCGCGCCGCGTTCCGGCTGGGCGTGAAGCCGAGCCGATACACCACGTTGTCGAGCCGGCGTTCCATCAGAACGAGCAACCGTTCGCCCGTCGACCCCTTGCCGCGCGCGGCCTCCGAAAAATAGCGGCGGAACTGCCGCTCGAGCACCCCGTAGTACCAGCGGAGTTTCTGCTTCTCGCGCAGACGGATCGCGTAGTCGCTGGGGCGCCGGCGGCGCCAGAAGTGCTGACCCGGGGGCTTGTTGCGCCACTGCTTCTCGATGGCGCAGCGCGCGGTCTCGCACCGCATGCCCTTCAGGTACAACTTCATTCCGGCCCGACGACATCGTCGGCAAACAGGTCCTGTGTAGCGTGCCATCCGGTGTTCGTACCTCCCAACCCGCCCCTCTAGACGCGACGGCGTTTCGGCGGGCGACATCCGTTGTGCGGAATCGGGGTGACGTCCTCGATCGCGGTCACCCTCAGGCCGGCGGCCTGCAACGCCGTAATGGCCGACTCCCGACCGCTTCCAGGCCCCTTGACCCTGACCTCGACCTCGTGCATCCCCATCTTGATCGCCTTCGCGGCACACGCCTCGGCGGCCCGCTGGGCCGCGAACGGCGTGGACTTACGGCTTCCCTTGAAGCCGATGGTCCCGGCGGAATCCTGACACAGGACGTTGCCCGTCGGGTCGGTGATCGTGATGATCGTGTTGTTGAAGGTGGCCTTGACATGGACGACGCCCTTGGCCACACTCCGGCGTATACGTTTCTTCTTAGCCATCGGTTCTCCGCCTGGGCATCCCCCGGCATGAGGGACACCATCCTTGGGCCGCCGCCTCGGACAGGCGGCCGGCTGTTAGTGCAGTTCCTTGACGCCCTTCTTCCCGGCCACGGTCTTGCGCGGCCCCTTGCGGGTGCGAGCGTTGGTGCGTGTCCGCTGCCCGCGCACGGGCAGCCCGCGACGGTGCCGTACGCCCCGATACGATCCGATATCGCGCAGGCGGGCGATGTTCTGGAGCACCTGCCGCCGCAGCGCGCCCTCGACGACGTAACTGCGGTCGAGGACGCTGGCAATGTGGGCGATCTCGTCTTCCGAGAGGTTCTTCATCCGCCCGTTCGGGTCGATCTGCGCCTCCTTGCAGATGGCGAAGGCGCTGGTCTTGCCGATTCCGTAGATCGCCATCAAGGCGCACCAGGCGACCTTATCGGCGGGTACGTCGACACCGGCAATACGCGGCATGGCCTATTTCCTCCTGGCGCGCATCATCTGGCGCTGCTTGTGGCGCGGGTTGGTGCAGATGACGCGTACCACGCCCGAACGCCGGACGACCTTGCAGTTCTCACAAATCCGTTTGACGCTGGTCCGTACCTTCATAGCCGTCTTCCTCTTTTCGCGGAGCGACTCCCGAGCGGACCTCAGCCCGTCCGATAGACGATCCGTCCTTTCCCCAGGTCGTAGGGCGACAGTTCGACCGTGACCTGGTCGCCCGGCAGGATGCGGATGAAGTGCATCCGCATCCGGCCCGACACGTGCGCCATCACCCGGTGGCCGTTTTCGAGTTCGACCCGAAAGACGGCGTTGGGCAGCGCCTCGGTGACCTTTCCTTCCAATCGGATGATGTCCTTCGCCATCGCTCGGACTCATCCTCCCTTAAGTTGTCCCGTCCACCGGGTCAGGGGCTCACACCCGTCGCGGCGGACCACCAACGTATCCTCAACATGGGCACACGGTTTTCCGTCTTCCGTCACGACGGTCCAACCGTCTTCCTTCTCTCGCACGTTGCGTCGGCCCATGTTGACCATAGGCTCGACGGCAATCGTCATGTTCTCGACGAGCAGAAAATCGTCTCGCATCAGGTCGCGGCCGACGTAGTTCGGCACGCGGGGTTCCTCCCACATCTCGGAGCCGATGCCGTGGCCGACGTACTCGGTCACGATCGAGAACCCCGCGCCGCTGACCAGGGCCTCGATGCGGCCGGCCACTGCCGACCAGAGCACGCCGGCACGGGCCTCGCGCCCGGCGACCTCGAGGGCCTCCTCGGTGGTGCGCAACAGTTTACGGACCCGCTCGGGCACCTCGCCCACGCCGAACGTCCGAGCGGCATCGGCACACCAGCCGTCCTTCTGGACGCCCACGTCGAGCGACACGACGTCGCCCTCGGCGATGCACCGCGGCCCCGGTATGCCGTGAACGAGTTCCTCGTTCACCGACACACAAATGTGGCCCGGGTACCTCCGCCCGCCGCGGGGGTGCGGCTGCCCGTAAAAGAGGGCCTTGCCGCCGCGCTCGGTGATGATGCGGAGGGCCTCGGCGTCGAGTTCGGCCGTCGTGACGCCGGGGCGGGCCATTTCCTGGAGTCGGACGAGCACCTCGCCCACAATCTGCCCCGCCACCCGCATCTTCTCGATGGCCTCGAGGCTCTTGGGACGAACGCTCATGTCGGGCCCAGGCGCGTCAGCCGCGCTCCACCTTATTCTCCAGTTGTGCAAAGAGCCGTGCCCTGACCTCGTCAGGGGTTCCGCTGCCGTCGGTGCGGACAAGCAGCCCGCGCCGGGCGTAATAGTCGATGAGCGGCGCCGTGGCCTCTTGGTACGTCGCCAGGCGCTGCCGCACGGTTTTCGGCGTGTCGTCGTCGCGCGTGATGAGGTCGGCCCCACAGGCGTCGCACTTGCCCTCGACCTTCGGAGGGATGTGCTCCACGTGATACGACCGCCCACAGGCGGGGCACACGCGGCGCCCACTCATCCGCCGGACGATCATCCCGGGGTCCACCTCAAGGTAGACCACCGCGTCGAGCGTGGCTGCGGCGTCACCGAGCGCCCGGTCAAGGGCCTCGGCCTGACCCTCGGTCCGAGGGAAGCCGTCGAGCAGCCACCCCTCGGCACAGTCAGGCGCCTGAAGCCTGCCGACGACGGCCTTGACCGTAATCCCATCGGGCACCAGGGCGCCCGAATCCAGGTACGACTTAATCTGCCCGCCCAGCGTCGTGCCGCCCGCGATTTCAGCGCGGAAGATGTCGCCGCTCGAAACGTGCGGGATGCCGTACTTGTCCGCGACCGCCTTGGCCTGGGTTCCTTTTCCGGCCCCCGGCGGCCCCATGAAAACGAGTCGCAAGCTTCTCGCTCCTCTCCCCGCTCTTGACCGCCCGCTATCCGCGGCGTCCCCGGACCCGGCCTTCGGCCAGGAATCCCTCGTAGTGCCGCATGATCAGGTGCGACTCGACCCGCTGGACCACGTCGAGCGCCACGCTGACGATAATCAGGAGCCCCGTGCCGCCCAGAAATCCGGTCATCAGCATGCTGACATTTGTAAGTCGACTCAGGGTAATCGGCAGGATGGCCACGATGGCCAGGAAGGCCGCCCCGACGTACGTGATGCGGTTCATAACGCGCTCGAGGTAGTCGGCGGTCCGCCGGCCCGGGCGCATGCCTGGAATAAAGTTGCCCCAGTCGCGCAGGTTGTTGGCCATCTCGCGCGGCTGAAACTGAATGGCCGTCCAGAAGTAGCAGAAGATGAAAATCATGGCCACGTAGACGAGCATGTGCATCAGGCTGCCGTACTGGAACGCGTTGGCCAGCTCCTGCAAGGCGGCCCAGGCCCAGGTGTTCTGCGCCGCCTTGGCAAACATGCCGAACAGGTACATGGGCAGGTACAGGAGGCTCGAGGCGAAGATGACCGGAATGACACCGGCCTGGTTGACGCGCAGGGGCAGGTACTGCCGCTGGCCGCCGTACGTCCGCCGGCCTCGCGTGTGCTTGGCCTGCTGAATGGGTATCCGGCGCTGGGCCTGCGTAATCAGGATCACGCCGACGATAACCGCGACGAACATGACGATGATCAGGAAGACGGTCTCGATGCCGATCTTTTCGCCGGCCTGGAAGTCGCGGAACTCGAGCGTGGCGTTCTGCGACAGGTACTGGGCCACGGCCGGCAGCCGGTCGACGATGCCCGCCATAATGATGAGGCTGATGCCGTTGCCGATGCCGTACTCGTCGATCAGTTCGCCCAGCCACATCAGCAGGATGGTGCCGCCGGTCATGGCCGTCACGCACACCATGAAGTACATGACGGGGCTGACGTCGCCCCGCCATCCGCCGGCCCCCTGGTGGGCCGTGTTGGCGATGAACGAGGCCTGGATGACGCACAGCAGGACCGCCAGGTACCGGGTGTACTCGTTGATTTTTTTGCGGCCGCTCTCGCCCTCCTTGGCCAGTTTTTCGAGCGAGGGGATGGCCTGCGTCAGCAACTGGAGGATGATCGAGGCGCTGATGTAGGGCATGATGCCGAGCGAGAAGAGGAACGGCCCGAAATTGCCGCCGGTGATGCGGGCGATGAAACTGAGGTACTCGCTGATGCCGCCGCCGCCCCCTGCGGCCTCCGTCGCCTGGTCCTGCGCCACCATGCTCGCCAGGTACTCCGGATGGGTGCCGGGAATCGGCATGTATATGCCGAGCCGGTACACGGCGATGATGAGCACCGTGAAGAGGATCTTACGCCTCAGCTCCGGAATCTTGAAGACGTTGACGAGTGACGAGATCACGCTTCGATGACCTCCGCCTTTCCGCCGGCGTCCACGATCTTGCGGGCGGCAGATTCGCTGAACGCATGAGCCCGCACCGTCAGGGCCTTCTTCAGGTCGCCCCGGCCAAGCACCTTGAGGCGTTCGAGGCGCCCTCGCAGGAGCCTCGCGTCGCGCAGTTCGTCGGGCCCCACGTCGGTGCCCTTGCGGAACTGGTTGAGGTCCTCGACATTGACCACGCTAACCAGCGTGGCGAACCGGGCGTTGGAGAACCCGCGCTTCGGCACTCGCCGGAACAGCGGGGTCTGCCCGCCCTCGTAGGCCAGCCGGCGGGAGTAGCCGGCGCGCGATTTCGAGCCCTTGTGGCCGCGGCCGGAGGTCTTGCCCTTGCCGGACCCGATGCCGCGTCCGATCCGTTTACGGGCCCGATGGCCCTTGGCGCTCGTTTTGACGTCCGTCAGGTTCACGTCGGCTGTTCCTCACTGAGCGGTTCGGCGGAGGCCGCCTCGGGCTGGTCGGCCACCGGGCCGACGAGTTCCTCGAGCGGCACGCCGCGAAGCCGCGCCACTTCCCTGGCGTCCTTGAGTCTCATGAGGCCTTCCATGGCGGCCTTGACCAGATTGATCGGGTTGGTATTGCCGAGCGACTTAGTCAGGATGTTGCGAATGCCAACCATCTGGCAGAGCGACCGCACGCCCGCCCCGGCGATGACGCCCGTGCCGGGCCCCGCCGGCCGCATGAATACCCGGGCGGCGCCGAACCGACCGATGACGACGTGGGGAATCGTGTCGCCCTTCAGCGCGATCCGGACGAGACTCTTCTTGGCCTCGGCAATGGCCTTCTCGACCGACGGCGGCACCTCGTTGGCCTTACCGTAGCCGATGCCGGCACGTCCGCGCCGGTCGCCGACGACGGCCAAGGCGCTGAAACTGAAGCGCCGGCCGCCCTTGACGACCTTGGCGGACCGGTTGATGTTGATCACCACCTCGTTGAGGTCGCCGCCTTCGCCGAAGAACCTTTGCTTTTCCGTAGCCACCCGGTCAGTCCCTCCGCCCCTTGGTGGGGTGTCGAGTTAGAACGTCAGTCCGCCCTTGCGCGCGGCCTCGGCCAGCGCCTTGACGCGTCCGTGATACTTGCGGCCGCCGCGGTCGAAACAGACGGTCGTGACGCCGGCTTCCTTGGCCCTGGCGGCCAGCAGTTCGCCGACCTTGGCGGCGGCCTCGCGGTTGCCCGTGCTCTTGAGTTTGCCCTTCAGGGCCTCGCCGAGGGTACTGGCCGAGGCCAGGGTCCGGCCGGCGACGTCGTCGACGACCTGGGCGTAAATGTGCTGGAGACTGCGATAGACGCTGAGCCTCGGGTGCTGTGGGGTGCCCACCAGCCTGCGGCGCAGCCTCTGCTGCCTTCGCTTGAGGCCCGCCCGTTTCTGCCTGATGTCGGCCATATCTTCTATCCTCTGAGGGCCCTGGGGCCCGTCGCCTTCCGCTTACGCCGAGGAGCCGCCGACGAAGGTCTTGCCGGCCTTGCGTCGGATCTTCTCGCCCACGTACCGGAACCCTTTGCCCAGGTAGGGCTCGGGGGGCCGGATGTGCCGCACCTCCGCGGCAAACTCGCCCACCAGTTGCTTGTCGCACCCCTTGACGGTAAAGCGGGCCGGCGTGTCGTTGCCGCGCGTGTTCGGCACCTCGATGGTCACCTCGATGCCCTTGGGAATCTGCTTGTCGACCGAGTGGGCGAACCCGCACTGAAGCACGACTTTCTCGCCCTGCACGTTGGCCGAGTAGCCCGTGCCGTACAGTTCCAAGCCGCGCTGGTACCCCTGGGTCACGCCCTCGGCCATGTTGGCGATCAGGGCGCGGGTCAGGCCGTGGAGGGCCCGGTTCCGCCGCTGGTCGTCGGGGCGTTCGACGCGGATCTGCTTCGCGCCCTCGTCGACGATGACCTTCAGGCCGTACGGGAAGGTCCACTCGAGGCGTCCGAGGGGCCCCTCGACCGTAATGGTTCTGTCCGCCACGGTCGCCTTGACCTTGGCGGGTATGGGGACCGGCAGTTTACCGATTCGCGACATTGCGTCCTCTCCGTGCGGCCCCTGGAGGGCCGTCACGCGTTTACCACACCGTACAGAGCAACTCGCCGCCGACGTTCATATGCCGGGCCTGACGGTCGCTGACGATACCCTTGGAGGTCGTATAGATGCCGATGCCGAGTCCGCCGAGAACGGGCTCAATCTGGGCGGCCTTGCGATAGACGCGCAGGCTCATCTTGGACTCACGGCCCAGGTGCCCCATAATCTGCTCGCCATCGGGGCCGTACTTCAGGTGGACGCGGATGATGCCCTGCCGCCCGTCCTGAATCTCGTCGAAGCCGACGATATAGCCCTCGGCGCGCAACACGTTGAGGATACCGCGACACGTGTTCGACGCGAGCACATCGACCACGGTCTTGCGACGGACCAAGGCGTTGCGCACCCGCGTCAGCATGTCGGCGATGGTGTCTTTGTTCATCGCCCCCGTTTCTCCTTAGCCACTTACCAGGAAGCCTTGCGTACGCCCGGGATGTGGCCCTTGTGGGCCAAGTTCCGGAAGCAAATGCGGCAGACGCCGAACTTGCGGTAGACCGCGCGGGGCCGACCGCACAATTCGCACCGGCGGACCCGCCGCGTCGTGAACTTCGGCTCTCGCTTCGCTCTCAACCGTTGGGCTTTAGTCGCCATGGCCTCTCCGACGTCGATCAACCGTCGCCGCGGAACGGGAACCCGAAGGCTTCCAGAAGGTATCGGGACTCCTCGTCCGACCGGCTGTTCTTAACCACGATCGCAATGTTCATGCCCTGCTGGAACTGCACTTTGTCTACGTGGACCTCCGGGAACACCAACTGCTCCGACACGCCCATCGAGTAGCCGCCACGGCCGTCGAATGCGTTCGGGTCCATGCCGCGGAAGTCGCGAATACGGGGCATGGCCAGGTTGATGAGCCGGTCCAGAAACTCGTACATCCGCTTGCCGCGCAGCGTCACCTTGGCGCCCACGACCACGCCCTCGCGCAGGTGGAAGGCCGCGACGCTCTTCTTGGCCTTCGTCAGCACGGGTTTCTGGCCGGTGATGATGGCGAGGTCCTCGGCGGCGGCCTCGGTGCGTTTGGGCTCGTCGCGCGACTTGCCCAGCCCCATCGAGACGACGATTTTCTCGAGGCGCGGCAGACTCAAGAGGTTCTGGCGCCCCAGTTTGGCCCGCAGCGCGGGCACGATCTCGGTCCGGTATTTTTCGAGCAGTCTGGCCATGCCGCTTACAGCTCCCCGAGGTCGGCGCCGCACTTGCGGCACACACGGTATTTCTTTCCGCCGTCATCCTTACGGGCGCCGAGGCGGACCGCCTTGTTGCACTTCGAGCAGACGACCTGCAGGTTCGACAGGCGGACGGGCGCCTCGATCTCCAGCCGGCCGCCCTGCGGATTCTTGCGGGAGCGCCGCAAGTGCTTGTACACCCGGTTGACACCCTCGACGATGGCGCGGCCTCGCCCGACGTCGACGCTGAGCACCTTGGCCCGCATGCCCTTGTCGTCGCCGGCGATGACTTCCACCGTGTCGTCGCGTCGAATGTGCATAGTCGCTCCTGGGACGACGGATCAGACCACCTCGGTGGCCAGCGAAACGATCCGCATGTACTGTTTTACCCGAAGTTCCCGGGCCACGGCGCCGAAGACACGCGTGCCGCGCGGGTTGCCTTCCTTGTCAATCAGCACGACGGCGTTGCCATCGAAGCGGACGTACGAGCCGTCGGCCCGCCGCGTCGGGTACTTGGTCCGGACGATGACGCACCGGACCACCTCGCCCTTCTTGGCCTCGCCGCTGGGGACCGCCTTCTGGACCGACGCGACGACCACGTCGCCGATGCCGGCCGCGCGGCGGCTGTACCCGCCCCGGCGGGTCGACCCGCCGAGAACGCGGATGGCCCGGACCGTCTTGGCTCCGGTGTTGTCCGCAACGTCGACTACGCTGCGCATCTGGATCATCGAAACGGCTCCTTGCGGCCTACGAGGCCGGTGTTTCTTCCACAGCGCCCGGCGGGGTCGGGACGAGCACCTGCTCCGGGTTCCGCTCGGCCACCCGTACCAGGCGCCAGCGTTTCGTCCGCGACATCGGACGGCACTCCACAATCTCGACCACGTCGCCCAGGCGGGCCTCGTTGGCCTCGTCGTGCGCGACGATCCGGGTGTTCCGGCGGACCATCTTGCCGTACTTCGGGTGGCGGAAACGACGCGCCACCAAGACCGTGATGGTCTTGGCGCCCTTGTCGCGGACCACCACGCCACGCAAATCGTGTCGGTTGCCACGTGGTCGGGTCATGCGGTCGATATCTCCTTGCCGGCGGCCAACTGCCGCTGTCGCAGGATGGTCCGCATCCGCGCGATGTCTCGCCGGGCCTTTCTCAGTTCGCTCGGGACGCTAAGTTCCTCGGTGGCAGCCTGGGTCCGCAGGTCGAACACCTTGCGCTCGATGGCCCCCAGTTCCTGGAGGATCTGCTCCTCGGACATTTCGCGAATTTCTTGCGCCTTCATCCGTTTACCCCTGCCGGGTCACAGGCCCCCGGCCGCTCTCCAACCTCTGTCTCGTGCCGGACGCTGCCCGGCGTCACAGGCCCCGCCGGCGCACCACCAGCCGCGTCCGGATGGGCATCTTGTGCGCCACGCGGCGGAAAGCCTGGCGGGCCAGGTCCTCCGGCACACCGCCCAGTTCGAACATGATCCGGCCCGGCCGCACACACGCCACCCAATACTGCGGCTCGCCCTTGCCCTTGCCCATCCGGGTCTCCAGCGGCTTGCCGCTGACGGGCTTGTCGGGGAAGATGCGGACCCACAGTTTCCCTTCGCGCCGCAGAAAGTGGGTGGCCGCCACGCGACCGGCCTCGATCTGCTGGGCACTCACCCACGCCGTGTCCAGCGCCTGGAGCCCGAAGTCGCCGAAGGCCACGAAGTTGCCGCGCTGGGCCATGCCCTTCATGCGGCCGCGATGGGACTTGCGGAACTTAACGCGTTTAGGCATCAGCGCCATCAGGGGCCTCCTCAGTCTTCACCTTGTACGGCCCCTTGTGGATCCAGACCTTGACGCCGGTGACGCCGTACGTGCAAAACGCCTGGGCGAAACCGTAGTCGATGTGGGCGTCAAGGGTCGTCAACGGGATGCTGCCGCGGCTCGTGACCTCGGAGCGGTGCATCTCGGCCCCGCCGAGGCGCCCGGCACAGCGGATCTTCACGCCCTTGGCGCCGGCGCTCATGGTGGCGTCGGCGGTCTGCTTCATCGCCCGCCGGAAGGCGGCGCGCCGCTCGATCTGCTGGGCGATGCCCTCCGCCACCAACTGGGCGCTGAGTTCCGGCTTGCCGATCTCGGTGATGTTGACGGTGATGCGTCGGCCGGTCAGAGCCTCGAGTTGCTCGCGGAGGCTGTCGACCTCGGCGCCCTTGCGGCCGATGATGAGGCCCGGCCGGGCCGAGTGCAGGATGACCTTGACCTCCTCGCGAGTCCGCTCGATCTCGATCATCGCGATGGCCGCGAACCCGTACGTCCGCTTGATGAAGGCGCGGATCTTCTCGTCCTCGACCAGCAACTGGCCGAACGTCCGTTTCGAAGCGTACCATCGGCTCCGCCACGGCTCCGTCACGCCGATGCGAAAACCGGTTGGATGGATCTTCTGTCCCATGCGGGTCTGCCTTGCCTTCGAGCCGTTACTTTCCGGCCTCTTCGAGTTCCACGATCAGGTGACACGTCGGCCGCCGCAGCACGTCGGCCGACCCGCGTGCCCGCGGCGACATCCGCCGCAGCGAGGGGCCCTGGTTGGCCCGGGCGTCGGCCACGTACAACCGTTCCAGTTCGGCCTCCCGCTCGTCGGCGTTCGCCATGGCGCTGCGGAGGACCTTGGCGGTCAGTTTGGCGGCGCGCTGCGGGCTGAAGTCCAGCACGCGCAGCGCCTCCTCCAGCGGAAGGCCCCGGATCATGTCCATGACCAACCCGGCTTTCCGCGGGCTGATTCGAGCGTATTGATAGCTGGCTCGGTACCCCATGCGTCGTCAACCTCGTTCGCTGCCGGCGCCCCGCGCCGCCCTCGGGGGGCGCGGCGGCCGGTCCGTCGTTTCGACTTACGCGCGGGTGGGCGCCACGGCCTTGCGGCCGCTGTGCCCGCGAAAAATCCGCGTGGGCGAAAACTCGCCCAACTTGTGCCCCACCATGTCTTCCGTCACCAACACCCGAAGATGCGTCCGCCCGTTGTGCACCAGGAACGTGTGCCCGACGAACTCCGGCACGATCGTGCACGCCCGAACCCACGCCTTGATCGGGTCGCGCGCGCCCTGAGCCTCCATCTGCTGCACCTTGCGGAACAGCTTGGCGTCGACGTACGGGCCTTTTTTCGTGGAACGTCCCATGCCTGACGGCCTTTACTTGGGAATCTTGACCTCACCGTACCGGCGGCTGATTCGCCGACGGATAATGTGCGCGTTGCTCGGGTTCCGGCGCCGGCGGGTCCGGCCGCCCTTGGCCTGAACGCCCGTGGGCGACACGGGCGGCCGACCGCCCGAGCGGCGCCCTTCGCCGCCACCCATCGGATGGTCGACCGGGTTCATGGCGGACCCGCGGCTGTGCGACTTGCGTCCCTTGTGGCGACGGCGTCCGGCCTTGCCCCAGCGGACGGCCTGGTGATCGCTGTTTCCGACAGCCCCGATGGTGGCCCGGCACGCCAGGAGGACGCGCCGCATCTCGCCGCTGGGCAGCGTGATATAGGCCCAGTCGCCCTCCTTGGCGCTGAGGGTGGCAGCCCGCCCGGCCGCGCGCACCAGTTTGCCGCCCGACCCGGGCCGCATCTCGATGTTGTGGATGGCCAGGCCGGCCGGGATTCTGGCCAGGGGCAGGCAGTTGCCGGTGCGCGGCTCGGCCTGGTCGCCGCTCATGACGGTCTGGCCGATCTGGAGGTCGCCCGGAGCCAGGATGTACCGTTTCTCGCCGTCGGCATAGTGGATGAGGGCGATGCGGGCGGTGCGGTTCGGGTCGTACTCGATGGCAGCCACCCGGCCGGGCACGCCGTCCTTGTCGCGTCGGAAATCGACCTTGCGGTAGAGCCGGCGGTGCCCGCCGCCGCGGAACCGGGCCGTGGTGACGCCCTGGTTGTTCCGGCCGCCGTTGCGGGTGATCCGCCTGGTCAGGTTGCGCTCGGGCCGCTTCTTCGTCAGGTCCGAGAAGTCCTGGACGGACGAGTTTCGTCGGCCTGCGCTGGTCGGGTCGTATATTCGTATAGCCATTATACGTATCCTTGGCGGCCCCGTGCGGCGTCGCACGCGGCGCTAGAACAGGTCAATGTGGTCGTCCGGATGCAGCGTGACGACGGCCTTCTTGAGGCCGGCCGTCCGACCCCGCGTGTACCGATACCGCCGCACCTTGCCGCGGCGTTTCATCGTCCGGACCTTCAGGACCCGGACCTCGTAGATGCTCCGGACGGCATCGCGTATCTGCTGCTTGTTGGCACGTGCGTGCACCTGGAACGCGTACTGGTTGACCGTCTCGTTCTGGATGGTCCCCTTCTCGGTAATCAGCGGCTTGATGACGACCTGGTACGGGTCCATCAGTTCTTCCTTGACTCAAGCATGGCCTCGAAGGCCGACCGCGTGAAAACGACCCGATTCGGCCAGAGGACGTCGTAGGCGTTGAGGTCGGCGACCTGCCGGATACGGACGCGCGGCAGGTTGCGAGCCGACTTGTAGAGGACGGTGTCGCCCGGCGGCAGGGCCAGCAGGCACGACCGCTCGACGCCCACGGCCTTCAGGACCCTGGCGACCTCGCGGGTCTTGGGCTCGGCCAGCGTCAGGCCTTCGACCACGATGATTTCGGCGTCAAGGAGGCGGGCCAGCAGGGCGCTGTCGAGGGCCTGGCGCCGCATCTTCTTGGGCATCGAGAGGCCGACGTCGCGTGCCACCTTGGCGAACGTCACGCCGCCGCCTCGGCGCTTCGGGCTTCGGATCGTGCCCGCGCGGGCCCGACCGGTGTGCTTCTGGCGGAAGATCTTGCGGGTCGACCCCTGGACGAGGCTGCGGTTCTTCGTGGCCGCGGTGCCCTGGTGCTGGTTGGCCTCGTGGCGGCGCACCGCCAGACGGAGGACTTCCATGCGGACCTCGCCGCCGAACCAGGCCTCATCGACCTCGATGAGGCCGGCGTCGCCGCCATCGCTGTTGTAAACCTTAACCTCGATCATCCTGCCTCGTACCCTTCGTTCGGCTACTTCTTCGGCTGCCGGGCCTTCTTGGCGCTGCGGACCACGACGTACCCGCCGCTGGAGCCGGGAACGCTACCGTGGATGACCAGCAGGTTGGCCTCGACGTCGACCTTGACGAGGCGGACGCACTCGACGGTCCGCCTTTCATTGCCCATGTGGCCGGCCATGCGTTTTCCGAGACGGACGGCCCGGCCGGGGATACCCGCCCCGCTGCCGATGCTGCCCGAGGACCGGTGCTTGCGCTCGGTGCCGTGGCTGGCTCCCTGTCCGGAAAAGCCGTGGCGTTTCATGACGCCGGCGAACCCGCGTCCCTTCGACACGCCGATGACGTCGACCAGGGCCACGCCCTCGAACGCCGCCGCCGTAACGATGGCCCCCGGCTGGTAGCCGGAGAGGTCGTCGGTGCGGTACTCGCGGACGAACCGCTTGGCCGTGGCGCCGGCCTTCTTGACGTGCCCCGCCATCGGCCGCGTGACCGACCGCTCGGGCCGATCGCCGAAGCCGAGTTGGACGGCGTTGTACCCGTCCGTCTCGACGGTCTTGACCTGAAGGACCTGGCACGGCCCCGCCTCGATGACCGTGACGGGCAACTGCCTGCCCTGGTCATCGTACACGTTGGTCATGCCTACCTTTTTTCCGAGTATCGCCGGCATCCGGTCACGCCTTGATCTTGATGAACACGCCCGCAGGCATATTGAGTTTGTTGAGCGCCTCGACGGTCTTGGGGGTCGGCTCCTCGATGTCGATGACGCGTTTATGGGTTCGGATTTCGAATTGTTCGCGGCTCTTCTTATCGATGTGCGGCGACCGCAAGACGGTATACCGCTCGATGCGCGTGGGCAGCAGGATGGGCCCGCGTACGCGGGCGCCGGTCCGTTTGCTGGTTTCCACGATCTCCAGCGCGCTCTGGTCGAGGACGCGGTGGTCGTATGCTTCCATGCGTATACGAATTCGATCGCCTGCCATGAGCCGTCCCTAACCGCCTGCATCTGGCCCCAGATGACAACACATCCCCACCGCCGGCCTTGATGACCCGATGCGCCGGGTCAGGCCCCGGTGTGCACCCCTCCCCTCGCCGGTCGCCGGGACCGGCGATGTTTTTGCTGCGAGACTGGTCAGTTTATCAGCCCGGCGCGGCATGTCAACCCATTTCCTGGCACAAAATCCTGGTTTTTGCCTCATGGGCATGGAGACCCTCCCGCTTCTCCCCAAACCCCTAAATCATTAGCGTTTTCGCCACCGCGTCGGGCACGACCGCGTAGTGCGAGGGCTGCATCGAGTACGTGGCCCGGCCCTGGGTCAGGCTCCGGACGGTCGTCGCGTACCCGAACATGGCTGCCAGCGGCACCGCGGCCGTGATGACCCGCGTTGTGCCCCGCAACTGGGTGTCCTGAATCTCGGCCCGGCGCGACATCAGGTCGGCCGATACGTCGCCGAAGTACTCGTTGGGCGCCACCACCTGGAGGCGCATGATGGGCTCCAGGAGCCTCACGCCCGCCTTTTCGACAGCCTCCTTGAGGGCAAGGCTGCCGGCGGCCTCGAACGCGATGTCGGAGGAGTCCACATCGTGGTACCGGCCGTCGAGGACCGTCACGCTGACGTCGATCAGCGGGTACCCCGTGACGATGCCGGCCGAGGCGGCCTCGCGGACCCCCCGCTCGATGCTCGGCAGGTACTCCTGCGGGATGGCGCCGCCCTTGATCTTGATGGCGAACGAGACGGGGTCGGCCTCCAGGTCGCCGCTCGGGCGGGGCTCGACACGTATCTTGACCACGCCGAACTGGCCGTGCCCGCCCGTCTGGCGGACGAACCGGCCCTCGGCCTCGACCGTCTTGCGGATGGTCTCGCGGTACGAGACGCGCGGCCGTCCGACCTTGACGTTCAGCCGGAAGTCGCGGAGCATGCGATGGACGAGGACCTCCAGGTGGAGTTCGCCCATGCCGGCGATGAGGGTCTGGCCGGTCTCGGCGTCGACGCGGTACTCGAACGTGGGGTCCTCGCGGCCCAGGATCTGGAGGACCTCGCCCAGCTTCTGGCGGTCCTCGCTGGTCTGGGGCTCGATGGCCATGGCGATGACCGTCTTGGGGATGCCCATCTTCTCGAGCGAAACCGGGTGGCGCGTATCGGACAGCGTGTCGCCGGTGAAGCAGTTCCTGGGGCCCACCAGGGCGACGATGTCGCCGGCGAACACCTCGTCCTCGCGGATGCGTTCCTCGGCGTGCATCCGCCAGATGCGCTGGACGTTCTCTTTCTTGTCGCGCGCCAGGTTGTAGACGCGGGTGCCGGACGTCAGGTGACCGCGATAGACGCGGACCCAGTGCAGGTCGCCGTGGGAATCGGCGGCGATCTTGAAGACCAGGCCCACGAACGGGCCGTCGGGGTCGGGCTCGATGCGGACTTCCTTCAGGTCGTCGTGCTTGTCGGGCTCGTGGCCGGGCACGGAGCCGACGTCGATCGGGCTCGGCAGGTAATCGCACACGGCGTCCATCATGAGTTGGACGCCCTTGTTCTTGAGGGCCGAGCCGCACAGGACGGGGATGAGTTCGGACCGGACGCAGCCGGTGCGGATGGCGGCCTTGAGTTCGTCGACGCCGACGGTGTGCGCATCGAGGTACCGGGCCATGAGGTGGTCGTCGAACTCGGCGGCCCGCTCGATGAGTTCCTCGCGGTGGAGTTCGGCCATCGGGTGGAGCGACGCGGGGATGTCGACCTCCTCGACCTTGGTTCCCAGGTCGTTGCGGTAATAGAAGGCCCGCATCCGCACGAGGTCGATAATGCCCTCGAAGTCGGGGCCCATTCCGATGGGCAACTGGACCGCCACGGCCCCCTGGTGCAGATGGTTGTGGACCTCGTGGAGGACGCGTTCCCAGTCGGCTCCGACGCGGTCGAGTTTGTTGATGAAAGCGATTCGCGGCACGTGGTACCGGTCGGCCTGCCGCCAGACCGTCTCGCTCTGGGCCTCCACGCCACCCACGCCGCAAAACACGACCACGCACCCGTCCAGGACGCGCAGGCTGCGCTCGACCTCGATCGTGAAATCGACGTGGCCGGGCGTATCGATCAGGTTGACGGTGCAGCCTCTCCACGGCAGGGTGGTGGCGGCCGCGTGGATGGTGATGCCCCGCTCCTGCTCCTCGGGGTCGTAGTCCATGACGGCGGTGCCGTCGTGGACCTCGCCCATTTTGTAGGTCTTGCCGGAATAGTAGAGGATGCGTTCGGTGACGGTGGTCTTGCCGGCGTCGATGTGGGCGGCAATGCCGATATTGCGGATGGTCGCCAGTTGGGTGGTGCTCATGGTATCGTTTCTCGCCGGCGCCCGCCTGGCGCACGGTGTCAAGGTTCCCTGAGTCGAGGGTCGCCGCCTTTGTCGCAAGGCGGCCGGACATTGACCGACAGGACATGCCTGAAAAGACAGGGGCCTGCAGCGCCGATCGCTTCAGGCCCCCGCCGGTCTCACCATGCGAAGTGCGCGAACGCCTTGTTGGCCTCGGCCATGCGATGGATGTTCTCGCGGGTCTGAATCGCGGTTCCCTCTTTCTTGTAAGCGGCGAGGAGTTCCTCGGCCAGTCGTTGGGCGAAGGGGCGCCCCTTCTTTGCGCGGGCCGCGTCGAGGATCCAGCGGATGGCCAGCGAGAGCCGCCGCCGCTGGTTCACCTGCATCGGCACCTGGTACGTGGCGCCGCCGACGCGTTTGGAGCGGACCTCGATATGCGGCTTGATGTTATCGACGGCCTGCGTGAAGACGTCCAGGGGCGGGGCGTCGCTGACCTTCTTGGCGATGACGTCCATCGCCCCGTAGAATACCCGCTGCGCCACGCTCTTCTTGCCCTGGAGCATCAGACAGTTGATGAATTTCTGCACCAGTTCGCTATTGAACTTGGGGTCGGGCTTCAGATGCGTGTGGCTGGCCGTGAACTTCTTGAATGCCATGGAACCTCTCCTGATGGCCGCGCGGTGTCGTCCCGGCGGCCTACTTGCCTCGCTTGGCCCCGTACTTGGAGCGGCTTTGCCTGCGGCCCTCGACGCCCAGGGCGTCGAGCGTGCCGCGGATAATGTGGTACCGGACGCCCGGCAGGTCGCGCACGCGGCCGCCGCGCACCAGCACGATGCTGTGTTCCTGGAGGTTGTGGTCGATGCCCGGAATGTAGGCCGTGATCTCCTTGCCGTTCGAGAGACGGACGCGGGCGATCTTGCGAAGGGCCGAGTTCGGCTTCTTGGGCGTCATCGTGCGCACGAGCGTGCACACGCCCCGCACCTGGGGGTTGCAGAGCAGCGCCTGGCTCTTCGACTTGGCCTTCTGGATCTTGCGGCCCTTGCGGACCAACTGGTTGATCGTCGGCATTCTGATCATTCTCCGCTTCGATCGGCCGCGCCTCTTTGGCCCGGCCTTCTGTCCGTGTCATCTTACCCGATAGGGGCCCGCGGTGGAACCCCCTACTGGCCGTCCAGCGGCTGGCGGACCTCGGTGCCCACGGCGGGCAACTCCTCGGCAACGGCCGCCGCCGACGGGACCGGCTCGGCGTGCCGCCGCACCGTGGCCTGCAGATACGGCTTGAAACCCGTGCCGGCCGGAATGAGGTGCCCCAGGACCACGTTCTCCTTCAGGCCGATAAGCGGGTCGACCTTGCCGGCCAGCGACGCCTCGGTGAGCACCTTGGTGGTCTCCTGGAAACTGGCGGCCGACAAGAACGAGTCGCTCTGGAGACTGGCCTTGGTAATGCCCAGGAGCATGGTCTTGGCGGTGGCGGGCTTGGGCCGGCGTTTTTTGGGGGGCTCGCCTCCGCCCTGTTCGGCAATGGCGGCGGCTTCCTCGAACTCGCTCCGCAGCACGAGCTGCCCTTCCTCGAACTCGGTGTCACCGGGGTCGGCCACCTTGACCGCCTGGCCGAGGCGTTCGTTCTCGGCCCGGAACCGGAACTTGTCGACGACCTCTCCGGGCAGGAAACTCGTGTCGCCGGGCCGCTCGACGCGGACCTTGCGAAGCATCTGGGACAGAATCATCTCGGGGTGTTTATCGTCGATGCCCTGCTTCTGCGACCGGTAGACGTTCTGGATTTCGCGAAGCATGTACTTCTGGAGTTCGGCCTCGCCGGAGATCCGCAGAATGTCGTGGGGCACCAGCGGCCCATCGGTCAACTGGTCGCCGGCCCGGACGGTGTCGCCCGTGTGGACCCGCAGGTGCCGATCGTGCGGAACGTAGTGTTCCTTCTCGATTTCGGACTCCGGGTTGCGGACGATGATGGTCATCTTGCCGCGCTTCTTCTCCTGCGACAGTTCGACCACGCCGTCGATTTCGCTCATGACGGCGGGCTCTTTGGGCTTGCGGGCCTCGAAGAGTTCGGTCACTCGCGGCAGGCCGCCGGTGATGTCCTGCGTGCCGCCGACCTCGCGCGGTCGGCGAGCCAGGAGGGTGCCCGGCATGACCTTCTCGCCCTCCTCGACCTCGACGTAGGTGCGGGCGGGGATGTAGTGGAACTCGAGGATCTTGCCGTCCTTATCCTCGATGATGACCCGGGGGTGGAGTTCGCCCTTGTGCTCGACGACCAGGCGGCGTGTGAACCCGGTGCGGTCCTCCTCGAGGCGCATCGTCTCGCCCTCGACGAGGTCGGCGTAGCGGACGACGCCCTTCTCTTCGGCCAGGATGGGGGCCATGTAGGGGTCCCACCGGCACAGGACTTCGCCGGCCCGGACGGTTTTGGCGTCCCCCTTGAGGAGCGTGGCGCCCAGGGGCACGGCGAACCGTTCCAGTTCGCGGTCCTTCGCGTCGACGACGATGATTTCGCCGTTGTGCTTGAGGCTGATGGTGTGGGCACCCTCGTCGTCCTTGACCGAGACGTCGCGGACGTCTTGGTACTTGACCTTGCCGGCCTGGCTGGACCGGTGTTCGCTCTGGAGCACGGCCCGGTGGGCCGTGCCGCCGATGTGGAACGTCCGCATGGTCAGTTGCGTGCCCGGCTCGCCGATGGACTGGGCGGCAATGATGCCGACGGCCATGCCCTGCTCGACCGGCTGGTCGGTCGAGCGGTCCACGCCGTAGCACTTGGCGCAGCACCCGAACGACGATTCGCACGTCAGCGGGCTACGGACGCGCAGACGGTCGATGCCGAGTTGCTCGATGCGTAAAGCAGCGGCCTCGGAGATGATCTCCGACTCCCGAACGACGTACTCGTCGGTCAGCGGGTCGACGATGCTCTGGGCGGCCACGCGGCCCACGATGGCCTCGGAGAGCGGTCGGTCGACCTCGGCGCCCTTGAACCAGACCTCTTTCTCGATCGAGTTCAGCGTGCCGCAGTCGTCCTCGCTGACAATGACGTTCTGGGCCACGTCGGCGAGTTTGCGCGTCAGGTACCCCGAGTCGGCCGTCTTGAGGGCCGTGTCGGCCAGTCCCTTGCGGGCGCCGTGGGTGGAGGAGAAGTACTCGAGAACCGTGAGGCCCTCGCGGAAATTGGCCTTGATGGGGGTCTCGATGATGCGGCCGGAGGGCTTGGCCATGAGGCCACGCATGCCTGCCAACTGCCGGACCTGGTCGATGCTGCCGCGAGCCCCCGAGTGCGTCATCAGGAAGATGGGATTCAGGTACGGCTCGCCGCCGCGCGTGTCGTTTTCCAGTTCCTTCATCATCTCGTGGGTCACGAGTTCGCGGGCGTGGGTCCAGGCGTCGATGACCTGGTTGTAGCGTTCGCCGTCGGTGATGGCGCCGGCGTCGAAGGCCCGGTTGATGCGGTCGACCTCTTTCTGGGTCTTTTCGAGGATCTGGCGTTTCTGCTCGATGGGGACGCGCAGATCCTCGGTCGAGAACGACAGGCCCGCCAGCGTCGACCACTTGAACCCCAGTTCCTTGATGTGGTCGAGGACGTCGATGGTGGCCGCGCGGCCCAGCAGCCGGTAGCAGTCGCTGATGACCTGGGCCGTGCCTTTCTGGGCCATCTCCATGTTGTAGAAGGGCATGCCCTTGGGCAGCACGTCGTTGAAGATGATGCGGCCGACGGTCGTCTTGATGCGCCGGTTGGGCTGACTCGGCTCGACGCCGTCCAGGACCGCCACCTTGGTTCCCTCGGGCAGACGGACCTCGATGGGGGCATGCAGCCCGACCCGTCCGTGGGCGTGGGCGGCCAGGGCCTCGTGGAAGTCCTTGAAGGCCTTGCCCGTGCCCTTGACACCATGGCGCATCGTCGTCAGGTAGTAACACCCCAGGACGATGTCCTGGCTGGGGCTCATGATGGGCCTGCCGTGGGCGGGGCTGAAGATGTTGTTGGTGCTCATCATCAGGACGGTGGCGTCGACCTGGGCCTCGATCGACAGCGGCAGGTGGACGGCCATCTGGTCGCCGTCGAAGTCGGCATTGAACCCGCGGCAGACGAGCGGGTGGATCTTGATGGCGTTGCCCTCGATCAGGACCGGCTCGAACGCCTGGATGCCCATGCGGTGGAGCGTGGGCGCCCGGTTCAGCAGGACGGCGTGCTGGTGGGTGACATCCTCGAGGATGTCCCAGACCTCGCGGTCCTGGCGCTCGATCATGCGTTTGGCGCTCTTGATGGTGTCGGCGTAGCCGAGTTCCTTGAGGCGTCGGATGATGAAGGGCTGGTAGAGTTCCAGGGCGATCTTCTTGGGCAGGCCGCACTGGTGGAGTTTGAGTTCCGGGCCGATGACGATGACGCTGCGGGCCGAGTAGTCGACGCGTTTGCCCAGGAGGTTCTCGCGGAACCGGCCCTGCTTGCCCTTGATCATGTCGGTCAGCGACTTCAGGGGCCGGTTCGACGACCCCAGGACGGGCCGCCGGCACCGGCCGTTGTCGAACAGGGCGTCGACGGCGGCCTGGAGCATCCGCTTCTCGTTGCGGATGATGACCTCGGGGGCGTTCAGGTCCACCAGTTTCTTCAGCCGGTTGTTCCGGTTCATGATGCGCCGGTACAGGTCGTTGAGGTCGCTGGTGGCGAAGTTGCCCGAATCCAGCAGCACGAGCGGCCTCAGGTCCGGCGGGATGACCGGGATGACGTCCAGGACCATCCAGTCGGGCTGGTTGCCCGACGCGCGCAGCGCCTCGACCAGTTTCAGGCGTTTCGTGATGTTCTTGATCTTCTGCTTCGAGCGGGTGTTGTTGAGGTCCTCGCGCAGTTGCAGCGACACAACCGCCAGATCCAGCCGCTGGAGCATCTTCTTGACGGCCTCGGCCCCCATGTCGGCGTCGAACTCGGCGCCGTACTTCTCGCGGGCCGCCCGGTACTCCTCCTCGGTCAGCAGTTGACGGGGCTTCAGGGGCGTCGGGCCGGCATCGACCACGATGTAGTCCTGGAAGTAGACGACCTTCTCCAGGTCCGAGACCTTCATGTCGAGCAGCGTGCCCAGGCGGCTGGGCATCGCCTTGAAGTACCAGATGTGGACCACCGGGGCCGCCAGGTTGATGTGCCCCATGCGTTTGCGCCGCACGCGGCTGTGGGTCACCTTGACGCCGCAACGGTCGCAGATCATGCCCTTGTGCTTCGTGCCCTTGTACTTACCGCAGAAGCACTCCCAGTCGCGTTCCGGCCCGAAGATGCGCTCGCAGAAGAGGCCGTCGCGCTCGGCCCGGTAGGTCCGGTAGTTGATCGTCTCGGGCTTACGGATCTCGCCGAACGACCACGACCGGATGTCGTTGGGGCTGGCCAGCGTGATCTTGACGCTGCCGTAATCGTTGATCTTCTCGTAAACGCTGCTCTCTACCGCCATGGCAATCGGCTCCTCCAGTTACTGGATCGAGCACGGAAACAAACGCCGGTCACAGCCGCTTCTTCTCCAGCTGGATGTTCAGACACAAGCCCTTGACCTCGTTGCAGAGGACGTCGAAGGAGACGGGCGTACCGGCCTCGAGGGTGTTGCGGCCCATGACCATCGACTCGTAGATCTTGGTCCGGCCCTCGACGTCGTCGCTCTTGACGGTCAGAAGTTCCTGGAGGATGTAGGCGGCCCCGTAGGCCTCCAGGGCCCAGACCTCCATCTCACCGAACCGCTGCCCGCCCGACCGCGCCTTGCCCCCGAGGGGTTGCTGGGTAATCAGGCTGTACGGGCCGGTGGCCCGGGCGTGGACCTTGTCGTCCACCAGGTGGTGCAGTTTCATCGCGTAGATGTAGCCGACCGTCACGCGCTGGTCGAAGGGCTCGCCGGTCCGGCCGTCGTGGAGGGCGATCTTGCCGTCGCGCGGCAGGCCGGCCTCCTCGAGGAGGTCGTGGATGGTGTCTTCCTTGCACCCGTCGAAGACGGGGGTCAGCGCCTGGAACCCGAGGACCTTGGCGGCCCAGCCCAGGTGGGTCTCGAGGATCTGGCCGACGTTCATGCGGCTCGGCACGCCCAGGGGGTTCAGCAGGATTTCGACCGGCCGGCCGTCGGGCATGAAGGGCATGTCCTCGACCGGCAGAATGCGGGCGATGACGCCCTTATTGCCGTGCCGGCCCGCCACCTTGTCGCCGACCGCCAGGGTCCGCTTGGTGGCGATCCAGACCTTGACCATCTCCAGCACCCCGGTGGGCAGTTCGTCGCCGCGCTTCAGGCGGGCCACCTGCCGTTCCTTGTCGTCGAGCATTTCCTGGATCTTGGGCCACTCGCGCTGGACGACCTCGCGGCCCTCATCGAACGACTGGGAACGCGTCTGAACCTTCTCGTAGTCGAAGTTCTCGATCTGGAGCAGCATCTCCGAATCGACCTCGGGGGCGCCGTACTCGATGCCGGTCGCCGGGTCGACGATCTTGGTATGCAGGAGGGTGTTGAGGGTCTCGGTGAGCGTCCCGAAGGCCGCGATGATCTTCGTATTCATGTCCCTGGAGATGCGTCGGGCGTCGCGGCTGCGGCGTCGGCGTTCGGCCTCCGAGAGATGGGCCACGCGGCTGTACTTCTCGGCCTCGATGACGATGCCCTCGGTGCCGGCCGGCACGACGAGCGAGTCGTTCTTGACGTCCTCGCCGGCCCGGCCGAAGATGGCGTGCAGGAGTTTTTCTTCCGGCGACAACTCGGTCTTCGACTTCGGCGAGACCTTGCCGACGAGGATGTCGCCCGGACCGACCCGCGTGCCGACGCAGATGATGCCCTGGTCGTCCAGGCTCCTCAGTTGTCGCTCCGAGACGTTCGGAATGTCGCGGGTGAACTCCTCGCGCCCCAGTTTCGTGTCGCGGACCTCCACGTCGAACTCGTCGATGTGGATGCTTGTGAACCGGTCGTCCACCAGAAGGCTCTCGGACACGAGGATGGCGTCCTCGAAGTTGAAGCCGTCCCACGTCACGAAGGCCACCAGGACGTCGCGTCCCAGGGCCAGTTCACCGTCGTGCGTGCCGGGCCCGTCGGCCAGGACCTCGCCCTTGCGGACCTTCTGGCCGAGCGCGACGATGGGCTTCTGGTTCAGGCACGTCCGCTCGTTCAGGCCCACGAACTTCCGGAGGACGTACTCGGCGTCCCACCCGTCGCGGTTCTGGACGACGAGGCGGCGCGAATCGACGTAGGTCACCGTGCCGGCCTCCTCGGCCCGGACGACCATGCCGGAGTTCTCGGCCACGGACCGCTCCATGCCGGTGGCCACGATGGGCGGCTTCGGGCACAGCAGCGGAACCGCCTGGCGCTGCATGTTCGACCCCATCAGGGCCCGGTTGGCGTCGTCGTGCTCCAGGAAGGGGATGAGGCTGGCCGAGACGCCCACGAGTTGCTTGGGGCTGATGTCGACGTACTCGACCTCCTCGGCGGGGACGCGGCGGAAGTCGCCCGCCGCCCGCGCGACGACCGCCTCGGCCGTGATGCGTCCGCGGCTGTCGGTCGGGATGTCGGCCGGCGCCAGCGTGTGCTGGATCTCCTCGTCGGCCCGCATGTACCGGACCTCGCCGTTGACCCGGCCCTTGACGACCCGCCGGTACGGCGTAATCAGGAACCCGTACGGGTCGACCGTGGCGTAGATGCCCAACTGGGCGATGAGGCCGATGTTCGTACCCTCGGGCGTCTCGATGGGGCAGATGCGGCCGTAGTGCGAGACGTGGACGTCGCGGACCTCGAACCCCGCGCGCTTCCGGTTCAGGCCCCCGGGCCCGAGGGCGCTCAGGCGCCGCTCGTTCGCCAACTGGGCCAGCGGGTTCGTCTGGTCCACCACCTGCGAGAGTTCCGATCGGCCGAAGAAGAACTCGATGCTCGACGAGACGCTCTTGGAGTTGACGAGCGTCCGGGGCGTCAGGTCTTTCGGGTCCTTCAGGCTCATGCGTTCCTGGACGGTCCGGCGCAGTTTCAGGAACCCCTTGCGGACTTCGTCGCCGGCCAGTTCGTCGATGGTCCGCAGACGCCGATTCCCGAGGTCGTCGATGTCGTCGAGGAACCCCTCGCCGCCGCGCAGCTGCATGACGTACCGGATGCACTCGATGAAGTCTTCCGGCCGCAGCGTCATCTCGTCTTCGTCGACGGTCGTGCCGAACTTGCGGTTCAGGCGGAACCGGCCCACGCGACCCAGCCGGTACCGGTTGATGTCGTAGAACTTCTCCTGGAACAGTTGCTTGGCCTTGTCGAGGTTGGGCGGGTTGCCGACGCGCAGACGCCCGTAGATGTAAAGGATGGCCTCGTCGTAGTTGCTCGTCTTGTCGTCCTGGAGGGTGTTCAGGATGAGCGGGTCGCACTGCGGGTCGGCCACCACCTCGAGTTGCTTGAGGGGCGAGTTGCGGATGGTGTCCCACTTCTCGCCGATGCGCTGGCCGGCCTCCAGGACGATCTCGCCCGTCTCCTTGTCCACGACCGGCGAGACCACGTACATATCCTGGACGGGCGTGCCCCGCTTGACATGGGTCAGCCGCAGGGTCTTCGTTTCGTAGAAGAGGCGGATGAGGGCCTCGGTGTCGGCGTACTTCGGGTCCATGGCCCGCAGGAACGCCGTCACGGGGATCTTGGTGGACTGGTCGATCCGCATCTGGAGTACGTCTTTCTTGGAGACGTTGATCTCGATCCAGGACCCGCGTTCGGGGATGATGCGGCAGGAGTGGAGCCGGCGGTCGCCGGCCTCGAGGGTCATCGAGAAGTCGACGCCGGGCGAGCGGTGCAGTTGGCTGACGATGACGCGTTCGGCCCCGTTGATGATGAACTCGCCCCCACCCATCATGATGGGCAGTTCCCCCACGTACACCTCTTCCTCGATCGGCGCCTCGTAGGCCTGGCCCGACAGACGCACCGTGATGCGGAACGGCCGGCCGTACGTCAGCCGCAGGGCCCGGCACTGGTCAGGGGTGTAGCGCGGCCGTCCGAGCCGGTACGACACGTAGTCCAGGCGCAGCGACCCGTCGTAACTGGTGATGGGGAACACCTCGCGCAGAACGGTCTCGAGCCCGCGGTTGTGTCGCTTGCCGGGCTCGATGTCGAGTTGGAGGAATTCGATGTACTTGCGGGTCTGGATTTCCGTCAGGTTCGGAATCTCCAGAATCTCCGCCACACGGCCGAAATTGCGGCTTTCGTGTTCGTTCACCATGTCACCTCGCGACATCAGGTTCGTTCGAACGATCTGGCCATCGTTCGCCTCAACGTCCCCCGCCGGCCGCGCCGCCCCCGGCGCGTGCCGTCAGACGGACCCGCCGCGCCGAATGAGCCGGGC
>Ga0307380_10001530_pt1 | contig 33760 bp, 31 predicted proteins | sample UN3MG_FD_202239 | JGI IMG/M metagenome (GOLD analysis project Ga0307380, IMG submission 202239) | Soil microbial communities from Risofladan, Vaasa, Finland - UN-3 | ecosystem: Environmental > Terrestrial > Soil > Coastal area > Acid sulfate soil | place: Finland: Risofladan, Vaasa | collected...
CTCAATATATTTTGATCAATCTAAAACCAATAATATAAAAAAATTGACTTATTTACTCTTTTTACACATTATTTGTATTATACGATAAGTCTATATGAAAATCCTTTTTTTATAAAAATAATTTATAAAAAAGATAAAGCCCTTCAGTAAAATGCCAAAGGGCATGAAATGTCTTGGCTCCCCCTATTGGAAAGGTTTGGAACTTTTTGTTGGGGTGAAATTATAGAAGAATTACGAAACATCTATAAACTAAAGGAGTTAATTGGTATTCCTATAAGTGTTATAAACAATGTTTAATTAGTTATTTTCTATTATTTATTAATAAGTACACTCCCTACTCTTATTCTAACAATACATTATCTTTTAGAGTAGGTTTTTCTATCTCTTTTAGTTCAAGAACATCGAGTGGTCCGTATTTTGTGTATACAATCGCTTTCCTCCAAGATTGCGCCGCATATTGGTTGGGTGTGACGCTTTGTCAGGTTTTTTTGTTATGTTCCACAGTTATGACTACATTTCCCTTTTTGTGCCCTTTTTCAACATACCTGTGAGCCTCGGCAATTTGTTCCAGGGGATAGCGTCTATCTATGACCGATTTAATCGTTCCCGCCTCAATAAGCTCTTTGAGGAAGATGAGATCTTTAGCCTTTTCGCTTGATGGCCTCAAACCTGTGGCCGCAGACATTGCTTTTTTGCTGCCTACCATTGACGTCCATAATATTTGTAGCATAATTGCCAGCGTAGGGACAGTTGTAAGATAGACCCCTCTTTGCTTTAGCGAGCTTTTACAACATGAAAATGAACTCTTGCCAACTGCGTCAAAAATAATATCATAGGTCTCACCGCTTTTTGTAAAATCTTCTTTAATGTAATCAATTACCTTATCTGCTCCTATGGATTTGACTAATTCTAAATTCGCAGTGCTGCATACCCCGGTAACTTCCACCCCATAGTATTTTGCAAGCTGTACCGCAGAAGTACCTACCGATCCGGAAGCGCCATAAATAAGGATTTTTTGTCCGCTCTGAATCTTTCCCTTATCTCTAAGGAAAGGCAATGCTGTTAATGCCCCATCAATAATGGCGGCGGCTTCGTCATAGGTCATATTAGCCGGTTTTATTCCCAGCGACCCTTCTTCAGGCAGACATTTGTATTCGCCATGAGCACCCAAACCGGTACCGGTAGCTGCAAAAACCTGGTCACCTTTCTTGAATAATTTTACATCTTTGCCTACTGCCTCAATTTCCCCGGCTAGGACATCTCCTGGTATAGAATTTTTGGGTCTCATGAGACCAGTGAAAAATCTTGATATAAATGGATCACCCTTTCGAAATACAGGGTCCGTTGCGTTTACTGCTGCCGCATATACTCTTATCAGTACTTCATTGTCCTTGGGAGTAGGTTTTTCTACCTCTTTGAGCTGAAGAACCTCTGGTGGCCCGTATTTTGTACATATAATTGCTTTCATTAGTTACCTCCAAATTTACTGTGTCTGGTTTATATCTGTTTTACAGACCCGGAAGCGATTGCAGATGGATTGAATCCTTTAACGATCAGCCATACCGCCATAACCATTTCTTGCAAAAATATTGGAAAATTCATAACAAGATTAGATGTGGAAAAATCAGACTGTAAGCCAAATAAAATTAAGACGCCAGTTATTAAATTCAATATTATTGCAATAATACCCCAGACTGATAACCATCGTGGAATGAGTTTTGATTGATATAATAAATAGTAGAATATCAGAGCACCCAGTCCAAAAACGAATACACCCATTGGCAATTGTGCTACTCTTTGTAATAAAGTGCCAAAAGTTTGAAAATAGGATGTATCCGGAGATACTGCTTTTACATATTCCTGACTTAATGGTAAAAGTAATAACCAGCTTATTGCAGTAGTAATATATGTGATTGTCTCAAGGGCACCTCTAAAAACAACATAACCAATAGCTAATGCTTCATTATGTTTTTTAAATATTGGAAACATTATAACCGGAACCATAGCAAGTACGAAGCCCATAACTAAAACCAAAAGAGCGCCTATTATGATTTTATTTTCATTTGCAGAAACCTTCATAAGATAATCCGGAGCATTTAGAATAGCGCTAGTAAAAACAACACTTAATATTCCTGCAACCGTCCCAATAATAAATAGCACTCCCACAATTATTGCGGTCTTTCTGTTTGTATTCATTTCTTTTCTCCTTTTTTGATTTGCCCTGTTGCGCGAACTCATCCGGTTTTTATGCTGTCTTGCCCGGATTGCTGCGCAGCAGCACAATCCCTAGCCAGACGAACCAGATGATATGGCTCAAGCCAAAAACTCCGACCAGGTCGGTCAACCCTGGTAAAATGGTGATGATGCCCACCGCGCCAACTAACAAGCCGAGGATATTCAGGCCCTTGGGAAGCCCGCCAGTCCGCAGCGCGGCCAGGCTGACCAGCAGCGTCAAAAGGCCGCCCAGGATTTCGCCATTGCCGTTGCCCAGCCCGCTTGCCACGGATTCAATTCCCTGCCAGGTCAACGCAGCCTGGGCCGGGTCTTTGGCATAGAGCGCGACGACAGGGGCGATCCCGGCATTCGAGACCATGCCGCTGGCAATCAGCGAGCCAGCCCAGATAATCCCAATCGCGGTTGCCACCTGCATGATAGCCGGTGCGCCGGACTTCAACCGGTCGTACAACGCCAGCGACAGGACAATCAGAAAAACGCCAAAGAACACGTACATGAGCAGGTTGGTTGAAAAGATGACCATCTGTTTTTCGATGAGCAGGGCCACCTTTTGGGCCGGGTCGGTTATGCTGGGGTAGTCCAGAACGACGAGAAAGAGAACAATTCCGATCAGGTAGGCGATTGCCAGGTACAGCGCGGCGAAACCGCCAAATTTCTGCAAAGTTTTCATTTTTTATCTCCTTTTTTATTCATTTGTGTATTTTTCATTATTTAATTAAATCATCGATACCAAGCCCTAAACCTTTAGCAATTTTCATAACTGTTTGGATAGACGGATGGTAATGACATTTGTTTCAATCTTGGTAAGCGTTGTATAGGGAAGATCGGACTTTCTCGCCAATTCGTCCTGTGTCAATCCTTGCTTATTTCTAAGCAGTTTTATCTTATCCCCAATTGTTTCGTTATTATTTTGACTTTTCATAGTTTTCTAATTATGAAGTATTAGTATGGGTGCTTATATAACCCTTCATAAATATGATAAATATGATAACAAATAAAATGAAAGTAGTCAAATTAAAAATGAGGGAAGTCTGTGTCAATCTCCTTGGCATAATGGGAGCTAATGAACCTATTATCTATGATCTATAAATGATAATTATGATTAAGTAATTTTAATGTTCTGTCCTATAATAGATGTATGATTAAGAAAAATCTTAGGTTCAATATAATTTGTTATTCTAAAATATGTTTATCTTTCTGCTATTACATTATTTTTTAAAATCCAGAAAGATATATCCACCATTTTTATAATTACTCATTCTTTAGATTAAAACCCTTCTTTTTCTGAAAAATAATTTATAAAATAAAAAAGCCCTTCAGCAAAAGGCCAAAGGGCTGGAAATTGTCTGGCTCCCCCTACTGGACAGGTTCAGAACTTTTAATTGGGGTATGACTATAGAAGAACTGCTAAACATCTATAAACTAAAGGATTTAATTAAAGTTCCAAAATATAATGTATCAGGTTGTTTCTCAGTCAACTAGACGATTCGAATAAAAAAGTAAAGTCAATCATAAAATAGATAAGATCAAGCAAAAGATTATAGCTTTTACCTCTTAAAGCCAAAGAGGAAAGCCCATGATAATGAAGTAATAACCAACTATCCTGGAGAGATAATTCAGCATAATTCCTCTCGTCATCAATTCTCTCCTTATGCTGCTGAAAAGGGTATCTCGTTACCTCTTTGGATGATTTTAGCCGCTTTATTCTTTATGCCGTTTTAATAGCTAAAGAGACCTCCTATGAACACATCTTGGCTATAGAGTAAGGATAGGTTTATCTTATCTATTTCTTACCTTCTTGCCCCCGTTGTTATTCCGGAGATAACATAACGTTGTACAAAGATAAATACAATCAATAGGGGAAGAACAGCAAGGGTGCTTATTGCCATAATTCCATTCCAGTTGATGCTGTATTGACCAAAAAGCTCTGCGAGACCCACAGTGATAGGAGCCCTTTCTGGACCTTTTGTCAGAATCAAGGCAAAGAGAAACTCATTCCAGGCTCTTATAAAGGCCAACATACCAGTTCCTATAACTCCAGCCCGAGCCAAAGGTGCTACAATAAGAAAAAGTACTTGAAGGCGGTTGCATCCATCTATAAAAGCCGCTTCTTCTATACTCACCGGTATAGAATCAAAAAAGCTTTTAAGCAGCCAGATAATCAGGGGAAGACTAAATGTAGTGTCCACCATTATTAATATAAGATATGTGTCGTATAAACCCAAATTCTTTGAAAGATTAAAATAGGGAATCATCAAAATTACTCCAGGAAACATTTGTATTACTAAGATTCCTAAAAGAAGAAAGCGATTTACCGGAAACTTAAACCGAGAAAACCCATAACCTGCCAGACTACCAAGAATTACACAGAGAAAGGTTGAGCAAATAGAAATAAAGTATCCATTGAAGAAATAGTGCAGATATTTTTCCTGGGTAAAGATTGAAATATATGCTTTAATAGTCCAACTATGAGGAAATACACTTGGTGGATAAGTAAATATCTCCCGAATTGGCTTAAAAGATGTCAAGACAGCAAATATAGCGGGAAAGAGAATAAGAAAAGTAATAACAGCTACTGAGGTGTATAAAGGAAAATATCTAAATTTACTTTCTGTTCTTCTCATGTTTAAATTCTCACTCTCTTAGAATAAAGAAAAATATAGGTTCCTATACATACAGATATAATAACTGCAATGATAACACCTATTGCCGATGCATAACCAAACTTAAATGCATGCATTCCCTTTTGATAAAGGAAAAAGCTGATCAAATAAGTGCTATACAAAGGCCCTCCTTTGGTCATCGTCCATACCAGGTCAAAATGAATAAAAGTAGTAACAAAATCGATAATAATGATAGTTATCATTAAGGAGTACATTTGGGGGAGAGTGATGTGCCAAAATAACTGAACTCGATTGGCTCCATCTATTCTAGCAGCTTCATACAAAGAGACAGGGATAGATTGCAAGCCACCAAGAATTAAGATCATTATTAGGGGAAAGTTTTTCCAGACATTGACCCATAAGACAGAAAATAAAGCATATTTTGGATCACCGAGAAAGTTTATAGTCGTGCCAAAAATTTGCTCAATTATACAATTTAAGAATCCAAGAGGCTGATAAAGGATACCCCATAATAGAGCTGCTGCTGGAGCAGAGAAGAGAAAGGGGAAAAGTAAAGCTCCTCGAAAAAAGTTTCTCACTTTAAGATTAGGCCATCGTGCATTTAACAAAAGAGCTATACCCCATGAAATCACTAAATCCAATACAATTGTGCCAATAGTAAAAAGAAATGTATTTTTTATACTGACCCAGAAAAGCTCATCAGAGAAAAGACGCTGATATTGTTGCAAACCCACAAAAACAAAGCTATGTTGAGAAGAGTATTCTTGAAAACTATACTGAAAAACCTTAAATAAAGGATAAACAACCATTAAAAATAAAAATATAATAGCTGGAGCAATAAAAAAAATCCCTTGTAACCCAGATTTATTTTTGTATTCCTCTATAATAGCAATAACATCCCCTTTTTAGGGTACAAGAAACCTTAAAGTTCCTTGTACCCTCTATATAGAATAGATTATCTTGCTTCCTTAATTACCTTATTCCAGTAATCAACCGCATCATCCAGAGCAGTTTGAGCATCTTTTTTGCCTAAAAAATACTCCTGTGCATTTTTCATCAAGGAATTACATAGGTCGCCCAGTTGAGGCAAGACAGACCAGGGTTGAGAGGCTGGATCGCCTATCATTTCCGGAAGGTATCGAAGTGTGGAATCCTTTTTGATAGATGGGGACTTAAGCGCCTCGGTATTTGCCCAGAAAAGGGATTTCTCTTTGACCATTTTAGAAGCCACTTTATCACTTAATAGATGTTTAATAAACTCCCAGGCAAGCTCCGGATGCTCGGACTGTGAGGACAAACTAACCCCACTCCCGGTGATTAGATATCCACTGGTAACGTCTTTAAATGGTGGAGTCAGGGCGATATTACCTTCCATTTCTGGATCACGCTCAATAGCTTGGGTTTTTAGAAAAGGCCCGGTTAGCTGCATGGGAACCTGCTCAGCACTAAACAGCTCTATCATCTCTTTCTCGCCTATACTAAGGGCACCGCTAACCGTTCCAGGATAAACCAGACCTTCAGCTAACAAATCTCCCCAGTATGTCAAAGCTTTTACCCCGGCATCCGAATTAAAACAAGCTAAACCTTCCTCATCTGTCATTCGTCCTCCAGCCTGAATTAAACGAGTCCAGAAATTATATAAGGTGAAGTGAGCAGAGCTTTTCATGGCACAAGGTATGGCAATTCCCCACTGATGTTTTTCAGGCTCATGAAACTTTTTCAAAGCTATTCTGAACTCTTCCCAATTTGTTGGTGGCTCTATCCCTTTTTCCTCGAACATCCTCATATTGTAATAAACTCCGTAAGACATTGTATATAGGTAAGTCATTATGAGACGCTCTCTCCACCAACTATCCCAGCCAGGATTATGGCGTGATTTAAATTCTTCATCTGCTTTACTGATCAGGGGGTTTAAGTCTTTAAACACTCCCAGTTTATCAAAATTTGCTGCCCAGGTAACCTCCATACTCATAACATCAGGAACTTCTCCAGCCTGGCAAAGGGTTAAAAGCTTGTCCATATATTGAGCATGAGGAACGAATACTGTTTCTACTTCAACATTAGGGTGTTCCTCCTCAAAAGATGAGATTATCCAATCAATGGTCTCTTTTCCCCATTCTTGATCCCACCATTCACTCCAAGTGAGTTTTACCTTCTGTTGAGCAAAGCCTAAGCCAACACAAAAACTCAGGGCAAGGCTAATAATAAGAACCATCCCTATACTCTTCAGTAAATATTTGCATAAACCACATTTATTAGAAATCATTTTTTAACCTCCTTATTTTTTGAGAATTCACTAAAAACTAAACTTATCTAAATTTCTAAGAATTTTTCTTCGCTCAAAACTGCTTTATCTGTTTATTTTAGCACCACCTCTTTTAATTTTTTCCTTGGCTCTTTTCTCTCAAAATATTCCTCTAAGGCTCCTCGTACTATGGCTCCCATTGTCTCAGGCAACTTTTCTTCTCTCTTAACTCCTATTCTTAGATTCTTAAGTTTATTCCTCTGAGCCAAAGAAATCAGTCTCCTCTACATCTTCGCCAATAAATAAATAGTTACCTTTCTGTCTGAGATAGTTATCATTATAAAACTCCTTTTCTATTTGCTATAAACTCATCATTAAATCCTAAATTCTAAGCGCTCAAGTCCTATTAGAGAGTCAAATCTCACAAGATTTATATTTAGTATTTTATCTTTTTAAAAAAACTTATCCGAGAGGTAGTTTTTTTGGTGAAAAAATGCTAAAAACTCGCCTATTTTTTGTTCTGGTAACAAAACCCCTTTCATCAATCTCTCCTTTCAAATTAATTTACCATATCTTTTTAATTAACTTTCTACCAATAATTTTATTTTTTCCTCTCCTGGCAATCTTCTTTGCATCTCCACTTTTGAGCTTCTCAACATCGGTAGCCATACGAGCCAGAGCATATAAAAAGAAACTGAGCTATTCTTTAGCTATTTATTTAATAGTTCAACCTTGCAAAAGCCCTCAACCTATTTTTAATAGTAGTGCTTTCACAGACAGACTCCAATTTCCCCTTCCCTTCCCCTTTTCTTGATGGGATCAATCGAGCTATTTGTCATTTTTTTTTCGCCACCTAATAAAAAAGGCCTGACTTCTAACAAGAGCCAAGCCTTCTATTGTTTTTATTCAAAATATGCTATAATAGACTATGAGCCAGAGGGACAATAAGGACTTCTGCTCTGTTCAAGCCCGCTTATCTCGGTCCGAAAGAGCATAGCGGGCTTGTCCTTTTATATATATTATATACTATATTAGAACTCAGTCAAATCATTATCGTTTTCAAAACACCTAGCTTGGGGCTCAAATTCCCTTGATACCCCTTTTTGAGCAATATTCCTAGTCTGATCTTACTGGAATAAAAATCCCTCAAAAAATCTAAATCTGCGGAAGAATCTTGCTTCTCATTAAATACTTTTGGTTGCGTCTCCCAACCCTTTTTATAAACAAATTCTCTAAAACTTTATTAATACTATAAATTTTTCAAAAATCATTCTTCTTCTATAAATAAAAAAGCCCTTCAGCTAAATGCCAAAGGGCTGGAATTAGCAAGCTCCCCTAACGTTTAAAACCATATTCATAACAACTCTTCTAATTTAAAACTAATTTTATAAAATTTACATTAGTAAAGTTACAATTAAATAAATCAAGGGTATCCAAATCACTTCCTGTGCATATACTGTTTTATCTTCTTCCAATTCAGCTATTATTTCATGATCCTCTCCGGGATATATCGTATAGGTCTTCTTGTACAGGTGATACCCAGGCTTCATGAAGGTCAGGCTATGCGCTCCCACAAGAATTTTATCTACTTTTAAAGGGGTTACTCCAATATAGGTATTATCCAGAAAGACTTTGGCTTTTTCGGGTGCAGAATTAATGAAAAGGCTACTGTTTCCCACTTTTTGTTTTAACTTACTCTCTACCTTTTGGATATGTAGGGGTACTGCTTCGGCAGTTATATCAGTAGCATAATAACCCGGTTGTGACAGGCGGATGTTGTATTCACCGGGTGCAAGGAGGTCTGTGGATAGGGGAGCTTCTCCAAGGTATTGATTATTTACATAGACCTTGGTATTTTCCGGAGAAGCCCAGATATAGATGATTCCTTGGGTCATTTCTTCTTCTAAAGATGCAGATGGATCCTCTTTTTTGACTTGTGCTATCCGGGAAAACAAGGATGCCAAAGCAGGCCAGATAGTATATCTGTTTAATCGCTTCTCAAAATCATAGATAAAATTGGATTTATCCTTTCCCCCTTCCGGCCAGACTCTATCTAAAAAATCATAGGCTTCATCCGGATGACCGGAAAACATCAAGTCCAGCATATATCTCCAAACTGAAGAATCGAGGTAGACTTCTTCATTATGCCAACAATGATCATCACCCCATTTTTCTTTTTTTACTTTGGCACAACGTCTTTTTACCTCCTCGATGGTCTGATTCATCTCTTCTTCTCCCGGTAAAGGTTAATACATCAGGGCCGGAGCCAAGAGATAATCATAACCACAGTATTCATATACAAGCTTGGGAGCAGGAGAACCAGCATGACTGGCATGCCAGAAGGTAAAACCAGGTTGATAAGCAATACACTCAAGCTTGCCATCCTGGTTGATATCGACAAACTTTCCTTCAGGTAAATGCTGAATCAGGCTGAATTGGTCACCTAAAGAAAAGACATAGCAGGAAAAAGGAAAGGAATTACCTCCAGTGCTTTCCATTACTATCAGATTGGGAATACCATCACCGGTAACATCATCCCCCGGACTGCATAGTTCATCCTCTCTTCTGAGCCAGAATGCATACCCTACTTTTGATTGGTAGACTAATTCTTCTTTTTTATATATCTGGAAGATTTCAAAATCATAAGGTGGGCCAATATAATTCCAGTAAGTATATTGGCCAAAAAATTGTTCATCAACTAATCTTCCTTCAGAGATGATGATTTCAGCTGAGGATTTTTCTTGGGAGTAGGAATAAGTATAAAAGAAGAGAAAAATTATTAAAAGTAAGACAAAGGAATGGAGTATTTTACTTCCTCTTCTTGTAATGTTTAATTTAAAAGAGAAGAAATTCATTTAAAATATCCTATTTAATATTTTTCTTTCTACATATTTCGACATATTAATTGAAAAATCCTTCTTTTTAATAAAATAATATCATAAAAAAACAAAAAGCCCTTCAGCAAAAGCCAAAAGGCTGGAAATTGTCAGGCTCCCCCTATTGGAAAGGTTTGGAACTTTTAAGGGAAATATTGCAACTGAAAATATTAAATTAAATCAGTTAATTCTTCAATATTAAAGAGATATTTCAAGATTAAAATTTGTAAAATATTGGAGAAAAATAGTCCTTCAGCAAATGCTAAAGGGCTTGGAATGTCTTGACTCCTCGAGTAAGTCAATATGCAGAACCTTTCGTATTGTCTTTAAAATTTTAAATCTTAAAAGAAAATCATAAAATAGTTATTCTTCATAATTATGAAGTGTTTTCTGAATGTATTTGATATACTTTTTGCTATAGCCCCTTTTCAGCTGTTTTCTAATCTAGTTGTATATTTCAGTTATTATATTTCTTTAAGAATTTACTCATATATAAAGTTTGGCTACCCCTTTAAAATAGTTACTAATCAATTATAAGGTTCAAGAAAGAATTAAATGATTTAAATAAAAAGTATACCTAAAATTTACCAGACAAATCAGTCTGTTCTTTTACTGTTTGGTTTCTTTTTTCCTATAAAAATTACTTTACCTTTTATAGATTAATCTTTTGGCTGAATTAAAGATGTATTATAAAGATTTGAGGTCTTGCCAATTTCATCAATCCAGAAATTATCATTAAGTTGTTTAATATAATCATAGGACCAGTAAACAAAGCCGCGAAGAGGGCACATTAGTCTCATCTTTTCTTCATTGAATCCATCAATAACATAGCTATGATTTCCTTTCATTTCTAAGCTATAATCAGTTATAACTATTATAGGATTTCCTTTCCTTATCTCATCTTTTATTTCTTCTAAAGTCCTCATTTTATCATCAGCTTCAATTCCTAGCTTGTCAGCATTTTCTTTTAATAGTGTAGGACCAGATAAACCATTCTCATCTAGTATATACTCTGCAAGTTCTTCTTGTGTTATTTCCATGCTATAATAATTCATAACAGACTTTGTTGCTGCTAAAAAGCACCATGTTTTATCTATTGGCTGTTTTACAACAGGAACATTCAAATAAATTTCTTCCACTACTGTTGGGGGTAGGGACTGACCAGTGCAGGAGGTGAGAGTGAATGAGATTAACACAATTAGAATTAAATAGGGAAATATTTTATTATATCTTTTCATTATATATTCTCCTTTGTGTAGTTAGATTATATTACAATTATTTATGATGCAAAAACCCCGTATTATCTATAAACTTAAAATCTGAAACTTGTTACTAATTACTCATTACTTATTGATTTCAACTATTCCTTGATCCATTCCTATATTTTGTTTTACCAATACTTTCTCATATAAACAACAAATCAGCCTTTTACTAATTTATTGTTACGACAGATATATTTAAAAGTCCTTCTTTTTTAAGGAAATATTTTAAAACAAAAAAGCCCTTCAGCAAAAGGCCAAAGGGCTGGAATTAGCAAGCTCCCCCTATTGGAAAGGTTTGGAACTTTTTGTTGGGGTGAAATTATAGAAGAATTACGAAAAACCTATAGACTAAAGGAGTTAATTAATCTTCCTGTTAGAGTTCCAAGTAATGTCTAGTTAAATATAAGCCCTTGCTTATCAATAAAATATACCACTACCCTTATTCTAACTATATATTATAAAATAAGTATTTTTGTTTTAAGATAAAGCATATGACTAAAATGACAATAATTATATTGGGACAGTAATAAAGTGTATTACATGCTAAAAATAAATATTTAAACTCATTATAGTAAAAAAAACTTTTTAATATAAAAATACAATAAAATTATTAAAGATCTTTTTCCTTTTAAAATAAAAAATCCCTGCTCTTTTAATGCAAGGGGTTTGATAAGTATTTGTTTATTTTATTTGATTAAGATTCATATAGAAGTATAATACATAATAGTAAAGTACTTCTTTGAAATTATAAAAACAAAATGGCAAAATTTACTTAAAAAAGCAGGAACAGTATGTTTATTATTTTTATATTTGGTACAATATTTTTAACTTGGGGAATCATTGAGCAGATTAATCACCTTAAAAGAGTAAAGAAAATTCTTATTCGTATCCACGTTAATGGAACCAGGGGAAAATCAACAACCACTCGCCTAATAGCTGCTGGCTTAAGAGAGGCTGGCTTTAAAGTACTTGCTAAAACAACTGGAACGCTTCCGCGGCTTATATTAGAAGATGGAACTGAAATTCCCATTAAACGAAGAGGTAATGCTAATATTACTGAACAAATAAAAATTTTTGCGGAAGCAGCAAAAAGAAAAGCCAATGCTTTAGTATTAGAATGTATGGCAGTGAACCTTGAATCTCAATGGGTTTCTGAACATAAGATGATAAAGTCGACTATCGGAGTGATCACTAATGTGCGAGAAGACCATTTAGAGGATATCGGTCCTGGACTTAATAATATGGCCCAGGCACTAAAACTTACAATTCCGCAAAATGGAATATTAGTAACAGCAGAAAAAGATTATTTCGCTATTTTTAAGGAACAAGCAGATAAACTAAAGACAAAAATTATTTTGGCTGATCCAGATGATATTTCGAGCAAGATAATTAAAAAATTTAATTATATGAATTTTAGAGAAAATGTCTCCATTGCCCTTCAGGTCAATAAACTTCTTGGAGTAAATGAAGAAGTAGCCTTAAGAGGAATGTTAAAAGCAAACCCTGATCCTGGAGCCCTAAAGATTTATAAGTCATTAAAAGAGGATAAAATTTTATTTTTTGTTAATGCCTTTGCTGCCAACGATATAAGTTCTACCTTAATAATCTGGGAAAATATAAGCAAAAGGCCTGATTTAAATAAACTGCCGCCAGTAGGCATAATAAATAATCGAGAAGACCGAGTCCTTCGTGCTCTTCAATTTGCTCATATCTTTGCTAAAGAGATCATCCTCTCTAAAATAATCTTAGTAGGACCATTAAGTAAGTTATCCGAAAGGACTCTTTTAAAATTAAAAGTCCCCCCTGATAAGATAATAAACCTGGGAAGAATAACAGACGTAGAAAAAGTAATAGAGATGGTTTTAAAGCTTATTAATGGAAAAGTAGTATTAATCGGTTTTGGAAATACCAAGGGTATGGGACAAAGACTTATCGAATATTTTAATCAGTATGGAGAAGTAAAATGATATATCAGGCTATTGGCATAGGGATAGTAGCAAGTTTCGCGTTTTATGAAATAGTAGGTCTCTCCCCCGGGGGGATAGTAGTCCCTGGTTATATCGCCTTATTCTTGGATCAGCCAGTTAGAATATTAGTAACTTTACTAGTGGCCTTGTTAACTTATTTTGCAGTAATTATTCTTTCTAATTATATCATTTTATATGGGCGACGTAGGTTTTTAGCTATGGTGCTTATCGGTTTCTTATTAAAATGGCTAATAGAAGAAATTATTGTTACCATTCCCGTCTCTAACCTCGAACTTCGAAGTATTGGCTATATAATCCCTGGTTTAATAGCCAATGAAATGAGAAGACAGGGTATCTTCCCCACAATTTATTCTTTAGCAATAGTTTCCATTATAGTTCGATTAATTTTACTACTTTTTTAAAGAGTTAAAGGGATGTTTTACAATTGGAATAAAAGTAAATTTACACATCTATCCATGATAATAATTCTTATTATATCTATCTTGGGGTTATTTCTCATAGAAAAGACCAAAACTTTAGCCCCAGACTCTGCTTATTCTACCAAAGTTCAGGCAGCCCAAATTATGAAAGAATCAATGAAAGCGATAAGTGACTACAGAATAGAAAATGGACCACAAATAAATAAATTGACAGATCCTAATCTTGCCGGATTAATCGGAGAAGAATGGACTGAGATAACTACTACTTTAGGCAATTTATCAGCTAAAAGAACTGCTACTAATCCAGATTTTGCTGCTCTTTTAGTTGATATGTTCATAAAAGCAGGGCTAAAAAGAGGAGACATAGTTGCCATAGGAGGCTCTGGATCATTTCCCTCTTTAATCCTGGCAACTCTTTCAGCAGCAAAAGCTTTAGATCTAAAACCAATTACTATCTGTGCTCTTGGCTCATCTATGTGGGGAGCAAACATTCCTGAATTAACCTGGTTAGATATGGAAAAGATTCTATACCAGCAAGGTTTATTGAATTATAAAACAGTGGCTTCTTCAATAGGAGCAGGAGAAGATACTGGAGAGGGATTAACTGAAGAAGGTAAAAATCTAATCTTATCAGCAATTAAGAGATACCAAATACCTCTGATAAAAGAAACAACTCTTGAAGAAAGCATCCAGAAAAGATTAAAAATTTATTTTGAAAACGCTAAGGAAGATAAGATTAAACTATTTGTAAATATTGGCGGTGCCTCAGCTAATTTTGGGGAATGTATAGAAGCACTTAAAATACCCCCTGGACTTAATAAAAATTTAAAGATTTGTCATAACCCAAATCGAGGAATAATTTATGAAATGGCGGAAAAAGGTATACCCATCATTCATTTATTGGATATTCGCAGTTTAGCAATTAAGAATGGATTACCTTTAGATCCAATCCCTTTACCTGAAATTGGTAAAGGAGATATTTACTTCCAGACTAAATACTCAAGAATTCTCATTATTGTAACTTTAGGAATAATAATATCTTCTGTGTTAATATTTAGACATTTATAATCATATTTTTAAACTTTAATATATTAGTACAATTACAAAGCAGTTTAAATTCTTTTAGTTAAAATTGAATATAACCAGAGACAATTTTAAAAAATGGGAAGTCATCTTCTATAAGAGACTTCCCATTTTTTAATACATCCTATATAATTTATTTAACATTTACTATATCTTATTCAATCATAGTAGTGCCAAAATCTACTTCTTCTAACCACCAGGTAGGATAACCAACTGAATTTCCATCTACGTATCCATCATTATATTTATAGACCAATTTTTCAGCTAAAGCCCACCAAGTATCCACAGCTCTATTAGCACAGTCATTGGAATAATTAGTTAAGTACTTCACTGCTAAAGCAGGGTCTTTCTTATATAGGTCTGCTGCTGCCATTTCAACAGCCGGTTGCATGGCAAAGAAATCGCCTTCCACTTCATTTTGTGCAGCCTTTATATCCTCAATCATATAAGAATATTTAAGATCTGCCCAATTTGACACGAAATCAAAAGCCCACCACGCATTTTCCTTATCAAACATATCTCGTCTTCCACTACTAAATGATATTGGAACTTCTGTAATCCCACTATAAAAGGGAATATAGCATGTTGAATGAGGAGCATCTTCACCAAACCATAGAACTCCACCTATAGGATCAGGAAGCCAGCTTCTTGCTTGTGATACAAAACTATATGAACATCTGAATATAGAAATAGCACGTTCCCAATCTAAAATTTTACGGTCTTCCGGTTTAACTTTACCAGGAGTGGGATACCGATTGGGATTGCCAAAGGGACCTGCAGCCATTCCTTTAGTTAGATCAAATTCCGATCCTTCGTAATGATCACGTTTAATTGCCATTAAATCTTGTACTGAAACTTTTTTATCTGGTTTAATTGAGAATGGATATTGTTCTTTAGCATATGGATCGAGATTAAGGGAAGGGGCTAAAAGACTTAAAACTCTCCATTCCCGGCGCCTCTGATAAAATGGTGCACCATAGGGCACAGGACAATATGCCTTCCAGAAACTAAAGTGTCCATCTGCTGGTTTCCACCAACCCATTTCCTCCGCAAGTGAAGAAACATTCTCTGAAGCCATAAAATTATTTGAATCATCCAAGTTGATCTCACCAATTCTACTCCTATTAGCAATTACTGAAACATGGTCATCTGGAATTCTTTGGGCAGCCCATACAGCGCCTGGTTTTCCACAACCAGGAGTCCATAGTGGTCCACTTCCTGCAATTTCAAATAACCACACTTCGTTCGGATCAGTCACGGTAAGACCTTCTCCACCATCACAATAACCATATTTCTCCGCCAAGGCACCCATAACTTTAATTGCTTCTCTTGCTGTTTTTGCCCTTTGTAAGCCAAATACCTCAAGTTGCTCTATCATCATTATACCCTCAGGACTAACCAATTCGTCGCGGCCTCCCCAGGTTGCTTCACCAATCATTACCTGATTTTCATTCATAAAGGGATAGCCAACATTGAAATAAGTACAAGTTTTTTCTGCTTGAGGTATCTCTCCAACCTTTTCCAATTCTTTACCTGGCTGAGTTAAATGACATATTTCTTTATACACATTAGTCATTGTGCCCTTTTCAAATGTCTGTCCAGGAACAATTTGAATTCGGTTATCATACCAACCATCACAGGTATGAGTAGTCATTACCGATCCATCCACCGACGCATCCTTCCCCACCATTACGGAGGTACAGTCAGCATAAGCACTTATTCCAAAAACACCTAATAGCATCAACATTAAAAAAATCATACTCGCAACTGAAAGTAATTTATTAACTCTCATTTTTACATTTCCTTTCTAAAATATTTTATACAAAAAACTAAAACTTACCAATCAAAAATACCTACCACCTCCTTTCTATTTCCTAGATTCTCTCCCACCTACCTATTAAAAACTAATCCATTCTAAGGAAAAGGCAGGAATATTACCTGCCTTTTCCAGCACTATTATTTTATGTTTTTATGGTGTAAGTCCGGTATTATTAGTATATTTCGCAATTAACTCCCAGTTCAAATCCCAATATGCTTTGGTAGCTTTTGCCATTGCTTCGTGGGTATATTCTGTCAAGTATTGTTTGGCTTTCATCGGGTCTTCATTGTATAGTTCAAGAGCTTTCTTTTCAACAGCTTCCTGATTAGCATAAAATTCTTCCTGTAAAGGATCGCTGACCCCTCTTAGGTCCTTAATGGCATCCTGATATCTTCTGTTCACCAGATCATCAGCCAGCATGAAAGCCCAACGGTCTGATTCCAGACTGAATTGAGTTCGGCTATAAGTGCTCCAGGAAGCGGGAATTTCTTGTATACCTACATAAATAGGTACATGGATACTGGTGGCCGGATTATCGTAACAGAACCAAATGACTCCTCCGATAGCATCAGGTAACCAGTCTCTGGCTTGAGTAACGATTGCAAAGGAACAGCCTTGTCTGGCGGCAGGACGGTGATAAGGAATATTAAGAAGTTTACGCGTATCGCCATCAACAAAGGGAGTAGCAAATGGGCTTATTACACATTTACCACCTTCACCCGGGACTAACCAACCTGCATCTGCTTCCATATCAAAGACAGTACCAGTAAGAGTAGAATGCTGTAATTCTATTACATCTTTAAAGGAAACCTTCTTCTCCGGTTTAATAGAGAAAGGATAGGTTTGGGTGTCTCTATGAGGATCCCATTCCATGGAAGGAGCTGCCCAGCTATAAACCAGATGTAAACGTATATATACCCATTCATTAGAAAGCGCCCAATCGCCTAATAACGGAGTATAAGCTTCTTGCCAGATAAAAGGTTTTTTACTGGCTGAATCATACCAACCACGGTCGATAGCTTCCTGCATATAGTTTTTTGAAGCCATAAAGTAATCAGGGTTGCTCAGGTCAATCTCTCTGATTCTACTGATATTAGGAACACAGACCAATTCATCATCCGGGACTCTCTGGGCTGCCCAAATCGCTCCAGACTTTCCACTGGTCGGATCCCAACCGATTCCGACACTAAAAATCTCAAACACCCAGGCTTCTTTAGGATCGGTTATAGTCAGACATTCTCCAGCACCGGCACAAGATGGAAGGAAACCATATTTTTCGGCTAATTCTCCCATTAATTTTATAGCATCCCTTACTGTTTTAGTTCTTTGTAAGGCAATGGCGGTTAGTTGTTCAATGGTCATAATAGCCTTTTCACCAACAAAAGTACTCAGTTCTTCTTTTTGTCCGATGGTAGTCTCTCCAAATAGTAGTTGGAACTCATTACCATGACAATAAGCATCATGAAAATAAGTAAAGGTCTTTTCTGCCTGAGGTATCTCACCAACTTTCTTGGGTAAATTGGGGTCTAATTCATCTCCACACATACCATAATAAACATCAAGCATAGCACCTTTGGGAAAAGTCTGACCTGGTACAACATAAATATTCTTGGAATTATAATTAGAGTCATACCAGCCATCAACCGTATGAGAAGTAATTACCGAACCGTCTACCGTTGCATCTTTCCCTACCATTACATTCATGCAGCCACCTTCACGAAAATCACTAGTAAACCCCGAAATAGATAACAACAGCAAAGTAACAGAAATTATAGTTATGCCCAAAATCAATTTCTTAATTCTCATTTTTACACTTCCTTTCTAAAATATTTATACAAAAACTAAAACTTACTAATCAAAAATACCTACCACCTCCTTTCTATTTTCTAAATTCTCTTCCGCCTGCCTATTGTTTTTAGATACGACTATTCATAGACTACCCTATCTGAGGGGGCCTTAGCCGGATCGTAGAAATATTGCCCTGTCCCCTTTTCTATCACTTCTGCATAGCGGGGAACCTTACTAAGGGCTACGGCTTTATCGGGGTACATCTCTGAATAGGTTTGGATAACTTGCAAGATAGTAGAACAGTGTCTACCCACTCTTACGTCAATCGGCCAACCCTTCTCATCGATCTTCTCATAGAGGAGCCCATACTCTCCTGCCTTCATCACAAAGGGGTCTTTCCCGGTTAACAGTAAATGCTCATCGGTAATCCCCCGAACTCTGTCTAAGAAAGGCTCCGGTGCTTCAAACAAGAGGGAAAGGGCGTCAGAGTAATCCCCCACTTCCCGATGGGTAAGACCATGTAGTGAGGGAGGAGAAAATTCCATCCCGATAGGCCGCTCAAACTCAAAGGCAGTCAAGGTCATTGAAGCCATGGCAGCTACTTCTTGAGCATTCTGGTTAGTTACTATGGTACTGATCACCGGATATTCTAACTCAGCTTCATGGAGGTCCATAAAAAGACCTACACCTTCCTTTTTAATCAGTTCCATAAAGGCATAGCAAGTCTGTTCCACCATAGACCCATCTGCTTTGCCGGGCCAGGTACGATTCAAGTTTCTGATATCCATATAGGCCAGCATCTGACCACTGGGATAGTTGACATACACCTCGGGATCGGGCCAGGAATCAAGGGGGTTAGCCCAGCGGTCACCCATCCTGAACTTTTTTATCCCCCAACTAGTAGGAATATGATAAAATTGAGGGTAAGCATCTCCAGGCCGGCTAACGGTTGAAGCACTTCTGTTAGACCAAATAGCTACCATTAATCTTCCTTTATCTGCCTGGGCATTTTCCACCAAGACCTGTGCGGCTAAAACTGCTCCCGGCTCCTCAGGATGATTTCCCCCAATGACCATAGCCGTCCCTCCGGGATTCCCGCTATCCAGGATATAGATATTACAATCATTCATCGTTCCCTTGAGTGGTGAAAAATAGTCACTTAACTTTTTAACCTCGGTAACTCCAGAACTCAAGACCACCGAACCTTTAAAATAACGGTGTTCATAAAAAGCCCTTCCAGCTAGAAATATCACTATAACCGTTATGCTTAGGGCTATAATTTTTGTATTCTTTAACCATTTATCAGACATATCTTACCTCCGGATACTTATTGTTTAGCGTATAAGACCTACCTTTTCAATTCATTATTTTAGGTGGAATACCCTTAAAGTAAAAGGGATTAATATAATGCAATAAAGGACAGCCTCCTGAACATTCTTAGTTTTAATAATGCTCCATATCAGCACAAAGGCAATAAAAGCACTCATAATATGATAGATAACCATAATTACCAGATTCACTGTAGTCATAACCATCCTCTCCTTTTTATTAAGTTAAAGATTTTCTCTTCTTACTAAGACTATTTACCAACCAACGAGAAAACTCAACGGTTTGCTAAAAATAATAAATAGGGTACAAATTAGTAAAATAATTGCCATCGGACCCAGACAGGTTTTCACAAATTCTCCGTAATAACTCCCCTGGTATTTAAGTTCTATTACCGCTGCTCTGCCTACTACTGCAGTCGGGGGAAGGCAATCACCTAAAGGCCACATCACCGCCATGGCTGAAAGGGCAATAATAGGGTCTAACCCCTTCATGTTAAAGAGGAGTATAAGAGGAACTCCCAGCAGGGGAGCAACCGCATACTGCACTAACCCTTCAGACCAAGGCAAAATGAGCCAGAGGGTGGCATATAGTGTGGTAAGAGGGAGAGTCACTACTCCCAGAGAAATAAGCCCGCGAGCGCCACTTAAGGTCATAATTTGGATAAGAATTCCCACCACAATCATTATCCCCACTAAAGGGATAAGCTGGTGAATGGTATCACTGGCAATCTGTAAAACGGGAAGTTTTTTTGGGCTGATTAAGACGACGCTGATAGCTGAAATGAGAAACATGAGAGGCAATCCCAGAATAGGCATCTGAAAGGGCCAAATCCTGCCGGCTACCACCAAAGCAAAAAATACCAAGAAGGGAAGCACCACTCTGAAAAAGTTCATTTTTTCAGGGGGGGTGGGTAGTTCCTGCAGAGCCTTTTCTAAATCAACCGCCTTCCCCTTCCATCCCAAGATGAACATAGAAAGAAGAGCACCGCAAACGGTGATAACCAGAAGTGGCCTCATAAATCCAACATAAGGCATATTTGAACCGGCAGCGGCCATCATAGCCCAGAGATTAATCGGAGGGGCTGCTGCACTCATAGCAGCACAAAGAAAGATGATGGCAGCCACCCTGGTTTCTGATATGCCCATATAAATAAGTACAGTTCCTACCAGGGTACCGGCAACTAACACCGTTACTGCCCCCGATCCGGTTAAGGCCCCGGGAATTAAAAGAACTAAAGTGAGCAATGAAAGACAAATTAAACGTCGTTGATGAAAAGTAATAATAATACTTCTAATGATATAAGTTATCCCTCCCGCTTCTTTAAGAAGGTTCATAAAGAAAGTAGCAGTAATAAAGATCAGGCAAACGTCATAATAAGTAAAGGCACCGTCTACAATGTGCCGAACAGGAATACCGGCACCATGAGCCAGTGCTCCAGCAATTGCTGCCACGAACATGGATAACTCGATCGTTAACTTTAGTAATCTAGCGACTGCAAAAGCCACGGCCATTACGACCAAGATCATACCAGCATGAATGAACATTTTATCCCTCCCTTGCATAATTAGTTACACAATTTCATTAAACTAACTAACTATCACTTCAATTAAGATGTAATAACTTCTCACTCCATACCGAACAATTTATTAAAGACCCCCGTCAGGTCTAAAGTTTCCTTAAAGGTAATGATGGGGATACCAAGCTCTTCAGCTGCTTTGGTAAAATAGCCATCTTCATTGCTATCTTCTCTCACCAAGAGAAGATTTGATTGGGGGATAACTGTAGCAATAGAAGCAGCATCGGTGGCATCAACCCTTCTGGCCATGCCCTCTATATGTGCACCGATAATTAAGATGCCTTCCTTTTTCGCTTCCTCGATGATGGCTTTTATTCTGGCCACCTCAAAATCGATATCTACCCCGGCAGCCCCCATCCCTTTCATGCTGGTACCTGTGGTGATGATTAAAGTCTTGTAAGGATTTCCTTCTTCTGCCTTGGCTTTAAGGTCTTCTACTTTGAGTAAATCGGCTCTATCGCAGGGCAGCTTTATCTGTTTACATAACACCCATACCATGAGAGCCCCGGGACTCTGCCCGCAAGTAGTCACGATAAGAGGTAGCTCAACTTTAGGAATTTCAGGTTGTTGGGCAGATAAGCTTATCAAAGATAAACCTAGGAACAGGCTAAGGGTTAAAACAAGAACCAGGCTAAAAATTGCAGATCCTTTTTTCTTTAACATTTTACAAATCCTCCTTTTTTATTTTTAAATAGCAGAATCAATCTTTTTTAAAATCTCTTAAAAACAAAAAGCCCTGGCCAAACCTTAGACCAGAGCTTTTTTATAAAAAAACTTGCAATTTTTTAAAATTACATTTAAAATATAAAATTACAAGCCAACCAATTGTTTTAGATGATATTAGGGCAATTGGCATAAGGTTTGTTGCGCCCCTTGGTCGAAAGACCAAGGGGTTATTTTTATTTATTTCTTATTCTTTAGGATAATTTACTTTGTTTTTATTTCTTATTAAATTTTATCGATGATATATAGACAAAAAAAGACAGAATAAAAAAATAAGGACATTACCTTCTTACTCTGTCTTTTTACCTGAAAAAAGATTCTTCTTAAAGCATTAGGAAATAGTTCTTTTTAGCAAACTCTGTTAGGATTTTCCTAAAAATTAGGAATTGCCCCGTCGTTGCTTTTTTGTATAAAGCTGGCCAGAGTTCTGTCCGGTAACGGTTCTTTTGCCTAAAATTTTCAATACTTTTCTTATCTTTCCTCTTCGGCTCCTTTTCTATTTTTTGTTAAAGAAAAAGTCTCTCCTGTTACCTTCTTCCAGAATACAATATTTAATTTTTGGTTACATAATTATAGAAAATTGATAGATGGATGGTTAGTTTGGTTAGAGAATATCACTTAGTGGGTCTCTTGGGATAGAGAAAGAATGCCACTCTTAAGCTAAATCTTAGATAATATAGCTTTTTATTTTAGTATAATGTTATTATAGATATTCTGCTTAGATGAAAAATATGCATGTTAAATTTTTTTTAACACACTGTTCTATCTGTATTATACTACAAGTCTATTCAAAAATCCTTCTTTTTTATAAAAATAATTTATAAAATAAAAAAGCCCTTCAGCAAAATGCCAAAGGGCTGAAAATTGTCAGGCTCCCCAGACAGAACGATTATAGAACTTTTTGTATGAGTGAAGAGATTGAAGAAGTTTATCAAAAGTTAGAAGAAATATTTGGTCACTGTTGAAAGGTAAAAAACAGAAAATCTCTCAAAATAAGCTTTACTTTTGAATAAACCTATTCTTCTTATTTAATAGATTTTAACAATTTTATTATAAGCTAAGTGTAAACACTACTCGAAATTAGTACAACTTAATTTATTGTTAAAATAAAGCCAGACTTAGAATATAATTACATTGGAAATAGTCCTTAGCAATTCAAGCTAAGCCTGACTTTTTGTTAAGTTAAAATCCAAAGTTGATTTCTGTTCATTTTAAATAGACTGAAAAATATACTAAAATCTTCTTTTGAGATATACAGAGAGAAAATAGGATGTGTCCTTATTAAAATAAAAGATAATCGTAAAGGTCTCAAGATATTAGCGTTCGAATAAAGTTATGTCGAATGTTGAGACCCCTTTTACACATTAAAATAGAAAAACAGGGCAATTCCGCCCTGTTTTTCTATTTTAATTTTCAGATTTACAAGAAAACTATTTTAATTTTATTTCTATATCTCCTGATTCAGTAGTAAGATAGTGGTATGAACCTCCAAAATCAAGACATACCATAATGCCGGTAATTAATAGTGTTGTGTCCACGACATCTTTAAGATTTAATTTGAAAGAACCATTCCCTGCTGGATTTGTTAATATATCTCCTAATTGCGTCCACCAAGGCATACCGTCTGTCCAAATCCAAACAGAATAAGTAGTGGCGGGCATTGCATTTTTTATGTTAACTAGCATAATTAGGTCTACTGTTCCTGCAGGATTATTGAGAATTACGTTCCCCCACCCTTCGCCTTCTTCGTTAACTCCAGCTGGTGCTAGCTCTAATTGTACTGCTTTAGCCATTACGCTACTAGATAAAGCTAAAATGATCATTATAGAAATTGTTATTATAAATAACTTTTTCATTTTTTTACTCCTTTAATTAAATATTTTTTTACTGATAACCTTTGTTTTTCGCTTTTTATTCGGGCTGAAATGCGAATTTAAAACAGTTCTATACAATCAATAGACATCGCCTCCTTTTTTTATTAAGCAAAATTTTGTGTGATTTGTTTTTAGACAGATGTTGATTGTTTTCTGGTAAGTTTAAATTTTGCTTCTATTAGAATAAAGATTTTATGAATGGTGCTTCGATAATTTTTCAAAGCAATTTTTGAATAGGTTTCTGTGTAGGTTTTTTGAATCTTGAGATGGTTTTGTGAGTAAATTTACGTAAGTCCATTAATATAATGATTAGCGTAGTTATGGTATAAATTTCAAATAAAATATGGAAATTTTATTTAATTTTAAAAAGTTGGCAGTTTGGCAGCCATATCACTAAAAGTGATTTAGACCCATGACTTTGCGTCCTGTCCTTTGGGATAATTTGCCTTTTTCGTCTTTTTTTAAGTATTACTTTAATACTTCCCTTCCTTAAGTTTTATTTTAATTACTTGGGTAAGGTGAGACGGCATATTAGTAATCTTTTCTTCTTTATTGGGATTAAGCTTAAAATAGGATGGAACAATTATTAGGATGATGGGATGATTTTTAGGGAACATCAACTAAAATCTGGTTAATGTAAAAGTAGAAATATTAAAGGGGGGTTAATCTTATTATGATCTTTGATCATAAATTATAGAAGTATCTTCCATAAAATGATGGTTTAAAATAATCTAATTTAATATTTGATTAGTTATAAAATTAAACTTTATATTTAGTGGAGTATCCTCCTTAAAATTGTAAGTTTATTCTGTCTTACTTATACACTTAATTTATATATATGTCAAATATCATTTTTGTACTATTTAATACTACTATGGAAATCATTGTTAAGATTGGATAATTGTATTATTTTATATTTTTATATTGTGACTTAACTTATAAGGAACCAACAAGAAAATAAAAAAGCCCTTCAGCAAAATGCCAAAGGGCTGGAAATTAGCAGGCTCCCCAGACAGGACGAGTTTCCCAACTTTTGTATGAGTGATGAAACTGATAAAGTGTATCAAAAGTTAGAAGAAGTGATTAGTGTCTGTTGAAAATTAACATTTTTATAATTTTTGGCATTTTTTATAAACATACTAATAATTTTTTAAATAACATGTATAAAAATAATCTTTCTCTAATATTATTGATTCTGAAATATCTTTTTTCTTGCTTTTGTAATAATATTTCTTTTTTTTAAAGCTTAACTCCTATTAGAAATCTTTTGAAGCTTCCTTTTCTTTTATTCGTTCTGCCCATCCTTTTAATTCTTTACTAGCATAAGTTAAAGTTAAACTAATTTTGAAATTATCCCCCGATAGCATCATACTTATATTTGTTGTAGAAGTTTCCCATTGTGCCGCGTATACTAAATGTCCCACACTGATAGCCATTCCCCAATGGCTTCTATCATTTTTATATAAATTATTTTTCCATATTCCAGGCAGGTCCGTTTTTGGTTTACCATATTTTTTAGTTAGGGTTTTTTTTAACTCTTCATAATCATCAATATATAAATTATCATTGGTATGTTTCCCAGCAAACCCATATCCACCATTATAAAGTTTATCTTCTAAAAACCCATAGATACATCTAAAATCTTTTCCATTAATTTTTACATCATACCCCAACGAGGTATCATCTTCAAAATCTGGTTTCTTGTCTTCTGTTGCCCTAACCTGTTCTCTGCTCATCCCCCAGTTTGCTTTTCTAAAATTGTACTTCTCACTTCCACTTGATATTTCCTGTTTAATTTCTTGTCCATTTACTATTTGATCTTGCATAGGTTCTATGCTTCCTCCAGGTGGTGGATAGATAGTACACCCTGCCTCTTTTTCTTCAATTGATAGTACAGGATTATTAGTTAAACGAATAACATTTCCCTCACTATCTAATATTTTATACATAGTTGCATTAACACTAGAAGTATTGATTATGAAAAATATAGCTAATATGAAAAACAAAACTAGTAAAAAATATTTCCTTTTCATTTCTAGCCCCCTTTCTTTTTATTTAATAACTCGCCAGGAATGTCACGGTGTTTTTATAGTTCTATGGTAGGCTACCAATCCGTTTACCATCTTTATTGTAAACTACTATTCCTCCATTATCATTTTCAGTAACTCCCACGCCGGCAAGCGTCGTGCCTTTTTTATTATAAATCCTTATTAGCCCATTACCGTCTTCATCAGGCGCTATGTCAGCAAGAAGAGTGCCGTCTTTGTTGATAACACTTATTGCCCCATTTGCTCTACCCCATTCATTAACAACTGTCATACCAACAACAGTATTGCCGTCTTTATCGGAAATTACTACTCCTCCATTATCGTTTTTATCAGCTACCATATTAGCAACAGAAGTGCCTTCTTTGTTGAAAATTGTTATTACTCCATTATCATCTTCACTAGCTCCCATAATAGCAACAAGAGTACCTTCTTTGTTGAAAATTGCTACTCCTCCATAACCGTCTTTACTAGCTCCTATATAAGCAATACGAGTACCGTTTTTATTGTAAAGACCTATTTCTCCATTGGCGCCTTCATTAGCGGATAATAAAACAACTTCTCGCCCTTCATCATTCACAATTGCTATACGCCTGGCTATGATTTCCTCCTGAATAGCTACTTGGCTTTCAACGTTATTGTCTACAAAAAACACATAAAACACCAATATCGCTAATACTGAATAAAGAAAAATTCTTTCAAATGCTTTCATTTTTTACCCCCCTTTATTATTCGCTGTTCGGTATGCCATTTTAATATTTCCATAATTTAATTGCTCCATAAATTATTTTTTTTACATTCTTTAAAATATTGTCGCACAATAGTCTTTGTAGCATTCGGAATATAGAAAACAACACATCTGGCCATTGTATGACCACTTCCGAATAATCCACTTCCCATTCTTACAACTTTGGTAAGTTTAAAATATTCCATCTTTTTCTTCCTCATTTATTTAACCTCATATTTAGGATAAATACTAACAATAGTCGGCCTATGAATTAACCTTATTCTCTTTCTCTTCAGGGAACTCCCCATCGCCATCGATTTTCTTCTTCTCTTTATTCAGCTTCCAAACTATATCCCTTAAGTAATTCAATTCATCCTGTTTTTTCCTCCACTCACTCTTTTAGCGTTTCCTTTTTTAACTTTGATATTATTTTATATAAAGTTGATCTAATTTAAAAACTTATTCCCAACCACCAGTCCAAAAAGCATTTTCTCCTTTAGGAGTATCGCAATAAATATTAAATCTTAGAGGTTTAGAGGTAAAAGGATTAAATCTTGTTCCATCTCTTTTTGCAAACTGTAAAGTTCCTACGGTATATGTTTCGCCTGCTTTCATTCTATCGGTTTTAAGAATAAATCCACTTCCTTTTAAAAAGCTTCTATTTAATTCCATTTCGACGTTTAACCAATCAAAATTATCATTGTTTTCAATTATAAACTGCGTTTCTGTAAACCTCACTGATGCATTTAAATGAATACTGCTTGGTTGTGTTTCTTTTTTTTGACTGGTAGAAGGTTTAAATATAAAAAACCCTACTATAATAGCGAGTACAAGAAGGACTAAATAACCCGTTCTTTTATTTTTTGCTTCTGCTCTTATTTTTTCTTCTTTTTCTATTTTGTTTTTTACTTTAACCTCTTCATCTGAGATAAGTTCAAAAGGCTGGTCTTCTTCTTCAATTTTAATATATGGATTTTCTTTAATATCAAAGGCTTCAGGTTTAATAAGAGATATATTGCAATTACTACAAAATTTGCTTCCCTCTTCATTTTCAAAATCACATTGTGGACACTTCATTTTCTTTCACCCCTTTTAGGATTACTCTAAATATTGATTTTACCCCTCTTCTTTTTTTAAAATATTATTTTCTTCTTTTAAATCGTCGATTTTTTCCCTTAAAATATAATTTGCATCTTGTAAATCATAATTTTCTTTTATCTTTTCTTTTAAACTATCACTTTTCGTTGACCAAAGTGATATCATTACTAATATAACAAACACAAAAAACGCCCAACTAACCACCCAAAAATTCATTTTTAATCCCCTTCTTATTTAATAACTCGCTCAGAATAACCTAAATCTTTAAGTGCGGTTAACTGCACATTACTTTTGTTTTAATAAAATTTACTCTATAACAACCGTCGTCATACCGAAATGTCACTTTGATATTTTTATGGTTCTAAGGTAGGCTACCAATCACTTTATTATTCTTGTTACCAACTAATATTTCTCCATTATCGTTTTTACTAACTCTCATCTCAGCAACAAGAGTGCCGTCTTTGTTGTAAATTTGAACTACTCCGTTGTAAATTTGAACTACTCCATTGTCTTCATCATTAGTCAATAACTTAACAACCTCTTGCCCCGCATCATTCACAATTACTATACGCCTCGCCCTGATCTCCTCCTGAATAGCTACCCGACTTTCAACCTTGTTATCTACCAAAAACACATAAAACACCAATATTGCTAATACCGTATAAAGAAAAATTCTTTCAAATGCTTTCATTTCTTAACCCTCCTCTAATTCTTTATCTTTCTTTTTTTTTCCAAATAATTTATATTCAAAAATGCAGCAAAAGATTAAATAAATCACCCACACATACCAAGTTCTTTCCCAATCAAAAGGATTACCTTTAATATATATAGTAGTAGTCGTTCCAATATATTTACGAAACATGCTATTTTCAGGCACTTCCCTTATTATTGCTTTGTATCCCACGCTATTCGCAATTACTAAAGTAATAAAAAGAATTATGATTGGAACAAAAATTGCCAAAACTACTCTTTGTTTTTTATTCATTTTTAATACCCTCTTTATTAATTAAATAACTCGCTCAGAATAGCCCTAAAACTGCTCTATATTGCCTCCTATGGCGTTTCTTTCTATTAGTTAATAAACACACCCCCCCCCCACACACACCCACCAAACCACAAACTTATCACCTTCTAAAAATGATTCTAAATTCTCTTGTGGAGAATTCCCGTTAAATCAAAACACCCTTTTATAAGTTACGCCAGGACCATATATTTTCCAACTATTACCAATTTTTTGTAAATAGTAATAAAGCGGCAAACTTCCAATATCATAATAAGAACCAACGCTCACCGAGAGGGTAAAGTTAATATATGCTTGAGCATAATTACCATAAATCGAGACATTAGAAATGCTTGCAATACAAGTAAGGGTTACAACGCCATACTGATATAAAGAGTTAATATAATCTTCCAAGACGCAAGTAGCATAATACCGGTCCGAGCCATAGACGCAACAGCTTTTTGCCTTGCTCCAGTTCTGATCATTTATAGCTAAAAAATATTCATTTATAACACTTTTTACTTTTGCTTCATCAGTAGCAGGAGTTATTACTCCATTACAACCGCATAAAAATACCGCTAAGATGATGAATACAACTAAGAATAAATATTTTTTATTCATAATTTAATCCTCCAATTAATTATAGACATAATATAAAGTGATAAAATTAATCATCTTCTGTCTATTTAATTCATCTTTCTTATTGGACTTGATACTTTTCAAATGGGATTCTTGGAAGATTTGTGGATTGGACTTTGGTAGTATTTATAAGTGTAAATTGGGAGTTAACAAGTACTTTTCTTGGAACTCATTAAATACATATAATATATTTTCTATATTTTATTTTAAAAAGGAATTGTATAAATTTTTTAAACCCTTTTATATGTCTAATACTACATAATTTCTTAAAAATCCTTCTTTTTCTGTGGAGATATTTTATAAAAATAAAAAAGCCCTTCAGCAAAATGCCAAAGGGCTGGAAATGGTCAGGCTCCCGGACAGGACGATTATAGAACTTTTTGTATGAGTGATGAAACTGAAAAAGTGTATCAAAGGTTAGAAGAAATGATTAATACCTATTAATTAGGAATTTAAAAAAGGCAGAATTTTTAGTTTGGAATCAATCATTCTATTCCTTCTTTTCTTCTTTCCCTTCTCTCTTTCCCGGTTTCCAGTGACATTTTTCCATATCGCGTTGTTAGGTTTTGTTATTATGTTCCAAAGTTATTACTACATTTCCCTTTTTGTGCCCTTTATCAACATACCTATGAGCCTCAGCAGTCTGTTCCAACGGATAGGTTCTATCGATGACCGTTTTTATCTTTCCCGCCTCAATAAGCTCTTTGAGGAAAATAAGATTTTCAGGATTCTGGCTCATTATTCCAATTATTACTTTCTTGCTACCTACCATTGAAGTCCATAGTGCTTGAAGAAGAGGCCAACCAGCTGTAAGATAGAGCCCTCTTTGCTTTAGAGAGCTTTTACAACGTGAAAACGAAGTCTTGATTACCGCGTCAAAAATGATATCGTAGGTCTGGCCGCTCTTGGTAAAATCCTCTTTGGTGTAATCAATTACCTTATCGGCTCCCAGAGATTTCACCAGTTTTAAATTCGTGGTACTGCATACTCCGGTAACTTCTGCTCCGAAGTATTTGGCAAGCTGTACTGCAAAGGTGCCTACACTTCCAGAGGCTCCATAGATAAGGACTTTTTGTCCGCTCTGGATATCTCCTTTTCTAAGAAAATGCAATGCTGTCAGTCCCCCTATAGGAACGGCGGCGGCTTCCTCATAGGTCATATTGGCCGGTTTTATTGCCGCCCTCTCTTCAGGCAGACATATGTACTCGGCATTAGCACTACCAAAAGTCACCTCATAGATAATTCCAAAAACCTGGTCACCTTTCCTAAATCGTGTTACATCTTTGCCTACAGCTTTAATTTCCCCGGATAGCTCATTCCCTGGTATTGGTTTTCTTGGTTTTCTAAGACCAAACATTATTCGCCCGGGGAGCCAGAACCAGGGAGCCCATGTGAAACTTCGAATTCTCACGTCCCCTTTTGTTACTGTGGTTGCGTGTATTCTTATCAGTACTTCATTGTCCTTCGGAGTAGGTTTTTCTACCTCTTTGAACTGAAGAACCTCCGGTGGTCCGTATTTTGTGCATACAATTGCTTTCATAAGTTGTCCTCCTGATTTACTTTAATTTGGTCATTTTATTTCGTTTATATCTATTTTGGCAGATTCAGGAGCGATTGCAGATAATTTAAACCCTTTAACGATCAGCCATACCGCAAAAACTATTTCTTGCACGGCAATTGGAAGAAATAAAATCTCAATTGAATCAATACCTAAAAATTGGGGTAAATAATTTGCGAAAGACAATGTGGCTCCAACAAAACCCCACACTGATAACCATCGAGGAACGAGTTTTGATTGATACAGCAGATAGTTCAAAATCAGAGCAGATAGGGACCAAATGAGTCCAGACCCAATAAGAAATGCCCAATCTCGTACTGCGAGTAATAAAGTGCCTATGGATTGAAAATGGGAAGCACCTGGAACTCCAGCTTCTACAAATTCCTGACTTAATGTCAATAGTGTTAGTAGGCCGATGCTGCCAACAATAGTGCTAATGGCCTCAATAAACCTAAGACCAAAGAACCCAAGAGCTAAGGCTTCATTATGCTTTTTCAAGATTGGGAACAGCATAACTGGAATGCCAACAACTGCAAGGGCCCAAATCAATTCTATCAGCATTCCTATGATTACTTGTCTTTCATTCGCAGAAACATTAACAAGATAATCCGGGATAGGTTCCCCTGCAACTTCTCCTCCTAAAAATCCTATAAATAAAATAGTTGAAATTGGCGCTACCGTCGCAATTATAAATAATACCCCCACAATTATTGCGGCCTTTCTGTTTGAATTCATTTTTTTCCTCCTTTTTTTATAAAAAAATTAACTGTTAAGCATTGCTTTTACTCAAAATTCAGTTTTAAATTGTCCCTTATACTAACTATCTATGAGCTTGTAGGTATTTCATAAGCAATTTTCCACATCTCGACCTGATGGAGATTAAAGGACTACTGTAGCTACTTTTTTAGTATATTCGACTATCTATATTACAAATCCTTCTTTTTCTTTCAAATAATTATTAAAAAATAAAAAGCCCTTAAGCAAAAGGTCAAAGGGCTGGGAATGTCAGGCTCCCCCTATTGGACACGTTCAGAACTTTTAAAGGGGATATAGTAATAGATAATATTAAATTAAATCAGTTAGTTTTTCAGTAATGTAATAAAATAACTGTTACCTGGCTTCTCAAAAAGTTTTAGAAAAATCTTATAGGTAATGTTTCTTGAATAATTCTAAACATGATAAAGAATTTATTTGAAGTTATTCCTCTATTCCAAGGATTTCTCCAGTGTCTATATCAATGATTACATCTATTTCACCATTTGTAGTTTGTATTTCAACCACATAAGTCGGTTTGCCGAATTTTTTCTCTATTGCCACATCAGTTATTTTCCCGGGAACTTCCTTTAGTGCTATTTCCTTGGCATCTTCTTCGGTTATATTTGTTTTAAGTTCTTCACCGGATACCTCTATCTCTAAATCAATCAAGTCCTCAGTCCTACAATTTTTTGTGAAACCCGGCAATACTCCCTCTTGTGAATACCTGTTCGGTAATTTTATGCATTTTGCTCCTTCTAAATCCAGCTCTATTAGCTCTACTCTCTCACCATCTTCTTCTTCGAGCACTGTTCCGCCGGCAACTTTACTATGATATTTATAGCCAGTGGCAGATTCTAACGGGGTCCACTCAAATATTTTAATACAGCCGGTAAATGTTCCTGCAGGTGTAGTGACACTTTCATCGATTGCATCAACTCTCCCTAAATCTTCAGCCTCACCCTTATAATATTCTTGTCTGTACTCATCTCCGACTTTGGGATTGGCTTTCATCCAGATGCCTGGAAATGCTCCATCAACACCGCCAATCCATGCTCCATGATGATGAGTGAGTAAGCCGTCCACATAATTGTCAACATTTTCTCCAAAGTACCAAACGTTTCCTTCCTTGTCTTGAGCGATATAATCTCTTGTGTCCTCGATAAGTTCCCCGTCTAAATAGACTCTATCCCAAAAAACGAGGGTTTCAACACCCACGATCTCTTTAGTCCATCCAGGAATTAGCGTCTCTATTTTCTCTATTCCATCTTCTGTTATCGCTTCATAGACCATCTTTTTTCCAATAGGCATACTGAAATAAGGATTAGTGATTTGCGTTGTAAAATCAGTTGGATTGATAACCGGGCTGTATTCTTCGTATATGACTACGCTTTTTTGACTTTCACTGAATACCAAGATTGAAAAAATAATATTAATTACAAGAAGAATGATTAAAAATTTCAAAAGATATAATTTTTGTTTTTTCATGATGCTGACCTCCTATTATTAATAATATGGGAGATTGGATTAAACTTTGAGGGCATATGATATGAATGGATGATTTTTGATAACTTCAGATTATTCTAAAACAGTCATTAAATGAACATAATTTTTTGGATTTATCCAATCTTCAGTTACAATATTCACTGTTTGATTTATTATAGTATATATTTTAAAATTTTTCATATTAATTTTTATATTAAAAATGTTAAATTAAGTAATATTGATTTAAATACTATTCATTCATCTAAAAAATAAAAAAGCCCTTCGGCAAAGGCCAAAGGGCTTGGAATGGTCTTGGCTCCCCCTATTGGAAACGTTTAGAACTTTTAAAGAGGATATAGCAATTGAAAATATCAGATTAAATCAGTTAATCCTTCAATGTTAAAGCAATATCTAAAGATTAGAATTTGTAAAATATTTATAAAGAAAAAGCCCTTCAGCAAAATGCTAAAGGGCTTGAAGTTGTCAGGCTCCCCCTATTGGACACGTTCAGAACTTTTAAGGGAAATATTGCAACTGAAAATATTAAATTAAATCAGTTAATTATTCAATATTAAAACAAGCTCTTAAGTAGTGCTTATTAAATTACTTTTTAA
>Ga0307380_10001531_pt1 | contig 33750 bp, 35 predicted proteins | sample UN3MG_FD_202239 | JGI IMG/M metagenome (GOLD analysis project Ga0307380, IMG submission 202239) | Soil microbial communities from Risofladan, Vaasa, Finland - UN-3 | ecosystem: Environmental > Terrestrial > Soil > Coastal area > Acid sulfate soil | place: Finland: Risofladan, Vaasa | collected...
CAGTACCACATGATCTACGCCTGCACGATGGAGGGTGAGCCTGGCCACATCCTCAGCCAGCTCTGGGAACGATTCAACATCGGTGACCGTGGCGGGCTCCGAGTTCGCTCGATGAGCGTGGGTGACGTGGTCGAAATTGACGGTCAGCGCCACGTGTGCAAGCCGGCTGGATGGGAGAAGAGCTAGTCCTCTACCTCTTCGAGAAGGTCGTCTAGTTCATCGTTACGCTTGATGAGAGCGTAACGTCTACTCGTCGGTAAATCCGACACATAGCTCTGCAAAGCCTGGGTCACTTGCTGGAACTCCACCGGTTGCCTGCACTTGCGAAACAGACCCTCGAAGATGCTCGCCGGTTCGGTCGAGAGCTTCCCCGTCATCTGGTACCACTTCAGGATCGACAGGCACTTCTGCTTCGTCTGCCGTCGCCCCATCCCTTACTGGTACACCGGCAAGGACGTAGCCATGCAGCACATCGAGGTCCCACGACTCTTGTTTGGTGAGCTGTCGGATCTCCCCTCGCATCATCAGCTCGGTGAAGACGCCCTCAGTCTCATCCAGCGACCAGTAGGGGCCCAACGCTACCGTCGCACGCCCAATCAACACCGGTCGGCTCGTGTGCTCGAAGAGCTTGATGACCAGTTCCCTGGCCTGCTCACGGCTAGGCTTGGTCTTCATCTTCGAACTGGAGCAGTGGGGGAGAACTGTCGTTCGGCAAAAGCATCTCTGCTCGCTCACGAGGAAGAAGCGGCAAGTCCGCCAGGGTGACCTCCTCGAACTGATCGAGCCGGTTGACCTGCGTGACCTGGACCCCCTCAGACACCAACAGCTTGAGCAGCTCGTCGATGTCGTCCGTGTGGGCCGTGAAGATGTTCACCCCTGTATCCAGACAGATCAGGGGATCCTGAAAACCAATGGGTTCTTTGGCTGTCGCCACGAAGGAGTAGTACGCCACTTGCCCCCAAGCACCCTCATAAGGGGAAGCTCAAACCAGGACAGCTTGGTACTCCAACCCGTCGAGCCCTAAGACCGAAACCGCGTCCCAATCCACGATCATCGAGAAGGTCAGCTCAGTCTTCGTCTCCCACCGTCCGAACAGCTCACGGCTGCCCAACCCAAACTCCGGCGGCACCGACAGCGAGCCCACTTGAGCCTTCGTCAAGCCCACCATGTGCTGAAGACGGTCTACAGGTAGGACCGTTGCTTGGGGGTACGCTCGACGAACCCACACCATCGCCTCAGGTGGAGCTATCCAGAAGCTCGCCACGCTGAGAAGCTCTCGGGTCAGCTCAGGTGGTTGAACGGTGAGCACGGCCCGACGCTCGACAGCTTCACTGACGAGCCTACGAGCCACCTCACGGACCCATCCCTGGGTGAGGGCCCCCCGCATGGTCGCCGGACGGTTGTGGTGCAGGTTGACCGTCGTCTGGTCCTGAATGCCCATGGTGGTCTGAGAGAGGACCTTGCCAGCGATGACCTCGCCCTCCAGCTCCTTATCGGTCAGCTCGAAATGACGGAGGAACACCGCACTGGTGCCCCCCAGAGCCCTCAGAAGGTCCTCAGGCTTGAACTGGGCCAAGGACGCGACGATGTGCTTGCGGCCCTCTCTGGTAGCCACCAGGAGCCGAGGATCCCCCTCTTCGCGGAGTAGCGCCGTCTGGTGCCCACGAGCAGCCAGCTTGTCGACTACTTGTTGCTCGTGAGCCCGGTCAAACGTCCAGGTCGTGACGAAGGCCGCCAGGTCGGGCCGGATCTGCTTGAGCGGCGTCGCCATCCCCCCACCCTCACGTGGGACCGGGGCCGGTTGGATGATGTCGGCGTCGGTCAGGGTGATGGCCACCTTGCCCGTCTCTGTGTTGACCAGGTGGATGCCTTCGCCGAGCTGGCGGTACTCGTCTACGAGGTACTGAGCAGCTTCACGGGCAGCTCCGTCGCCCCCATGACCCTCCCACTTGGCGAGGAGCCCAGAGGTGAGGTTGGTGACGAGCCACTCGTCGTCGTGCTCCAAGGCGTCGTCGAAGAGCCCCTGGAGAGCCTTGTCGGAGTTGAGGTCGGCACGGGCCTGGAGCAGGTCGCCCACGTCCGGGGTCGCCTTGGATAGGACCTGGGGGTCGATTCGCTTTTCGAGGGCTGATGTTCCGGTGGCTTTGACTAGCTTGTTGTCAGTCATCGTCTTCCTTGATCGCCTCTCGGAGGGCCTCAAAACGACTACGGCCACCTTGCGGCTCTCGCGGGCCAACGTACACCTTCTCACACGCCTTGGCGAACTCCGCAGGCATGGGAGGATGGTTTGCCCTCAACGCGATTCGAGCGTGCTGAAGGGCACGATGACCCTCCTCGACAGAGTCTGCCTCCAAGAGCCGGAGAAGGAGGACACCCATCTCTTCCCGCTCCTGATCACCGTCGATCCCGGCCTCAGTAAGCAAGTTGAGAGCGTCGGTGATGAAAAGACGGACGTCGTCGTCAGTCAGGGAGAGCGCTGGCATCCCTACTCGCCCTGCGTGACCCTAAACTTGTCGAAGACCTCGCTCCGCTTGCCGCTAGCGAGCTTGGCTCGGATGCCGTCGCCGATCTCGTCGTCGTAGCCGACCCAGTCCATGACCTCTTTCAGCTCGTCCATCATGGTCTTGTAGATGCGGGGCTTGGAGCCCAACTCCTTGAGCAGCACCTCGTAGTCCAGGAAGTCGTGGTTCTGGTCAAAGCTCTCGACCATGCCGGCTCCGATGGCCTGCTCGATCTCACGACCCACCATGTCTTTGGCAGCCTCAGCCAGCTCAGCCAACTGGTAGCGAGGCTTGCCGTCCTCGTCGACCGCCTCAGGATCCTGGCCCTGCTTCTTGAGGTGGATCTTGATGATCATGATCCGCTCCTCATGGCTCGGCAGGTCGAAGAAGAACTTCTCCGTCATGCGGCTGACGAACTCGACCGGCAGCGTCTTGAGGCTGTTGGCCGTCATCGCCACACAGATGGGAGCGTCGGTTTCCTGGAGCCACGTCGAGAAGATACCCAGGGCTCGACTCGTCGTGCCTGCGTCCGACTGGCCACTCGACTGAGCACCGGACAGGCTCTTCTCGGCCTCGTCCATCCAGACGATGCACGGAGCCACGCCCTCGATGAGGTTGATGGCCCGGTAGATGTTTGCTTCCGTCTCGCCAACTGCACTGGAGCGAAGCTTGCCCATCTCCAACTGGACGACCGGCAGCTTCCAAGCGTTGGCCATGACCTTGACACCGAGACTCTTGCCGCAGCCCCACACGCCCACGCTGAGTACGCCCTTGGGCGGCTTCAGACCGAACTTCTGGCCTTCCTTGGTCCAGCACGCCTTGTGCTTCTCGATCCACGCCTTGAAGCGGTCTGCGCCTCCAAGGTCGTCGTAGGAGACATCTTTCACGTCCGCGTACTTGATGAGGTCCGTCTTGCGGAGCTGTCGCTGCTTGAAGTCCGAAATGAGTCGCGGGTCGACTTTGGGATCGCCGTCCTGGTTGGTCTTGATGACTGACTGGCTGATCGCAGCGTCCGCCTCGAAGCTCGTCAGCCCACGGAACTCGCCGACCATGTGCTGGGGAGCGTCGATGTGGAGATCCGCACAGGTCTTGTCGATGACCCGTTGCATGTCCTTGTCGCTCAGACCCTTGTCGTAGACGACCTCGATGTACCGCTGGAGCTTGCGGGGGATGAGCAACCGCGGGCCCACCATGATGATGAGCTTGATGACGCGATCGTTGTAGTGCAACTGGTGGGCGATGTTGAGCATCCGCCGCTGGACCTGGTCATCCTTGAGGTAGCGGTCAGGATCAGTGATGACGTAGAAGTGCTGGTCGTCCCGGGGGTCCTCCCGATAGATTTTCAGCAACGCCTCGTTGATGCCCGCACACTGCTCGTTGGTCTGGTGAGCACCGGACTTCCAATCCTCGATGAGCTGGCTGAGCAACACCAAGCCGAACGCGGAGTTGAAGACCCACGTCTGCTTCTCGTGCTTGGCTTTCAAGGCACTGTTGAGCTTGACGAGGAAACGGTCCTCTTCCTCGGTCACGTAGTAGACGAACCGGGTCAGCGACCGAAGATGAAACACGAACTCTCGATTCATTTGTCTTTTGCTCCCACACCTGTCTCTTACACCGAAAGCTCAGCTCGTTGACCGGCTGCGACTAAAAAAAGGGCCCCACCCCCAGAGATTGGAAGCGGGGCCTCTCGTCGCCCGGCAACAGGGAGGCTCAGGCGAAGTGTGCGTTGCAGTGGAGGATGATGTCCCCCGTCTGCGCCTCGACCTCACGGTTCTCGATGTCGATGCCCTGCATCAGGGCTTCCTTGCGGAACTTGGCTTCGCCGTAGTACCGCTTGAGAGCGCCCATCGAGTCGTCGCTCTTGTTGACGTGGTCAGAGTCGCCGCTGACTGTCCCGTTCTTCAGGTTGATGGTGGAACCCGACATGGGGCCGCTCGTGACGCGGATGTTGTCGCCGGACTCGGAGTGAGCCCATCCCGCCGTCTTGAGGGCCGAAAGGGCCAGGGTCTTTTCGGTGATGGATGTCTGAGTGGTGATTTTGTGACTCATTGCGCTGTTCCTTTTCCTTGTCTCTCTTTGCCGGGTTGGGGGTCAGGGACCTAGAAGTCTGCCCCACCCCCTACGATCTCTTCGACCTTGTCGCAATCAGGACCGGTCACCTCGTCGTTGACTTCACGTCCGAGTGCGTTGGTCACCTGCTTGATGGTGTGGCACTCCACGTTGCCTCTGTCTTTCACCTCGGTGACCAACGTTCCGTCCTTCTTGATCCTGACCTTGAACTTCATCTTGAATGTACCTCGTTTATTGGTGGTTCACCAATCTTATACACCGGACCCGCCGAACCTGAAGCGAGCACCTGGTTGAACGACCTTGACCCCGTCGACCTCCGTCTTGGGTTTTGGGGGTTCCCACGGATCAACAAACACCGGCTTGTCCGGTTTGGGCTGATCTTTTTGTCCGTCGCCGATCATTTGTGGGCGGGGGCCGGGCGTGTTCATCAGGGCTGTCTGCCGAAGGGGTTGGGGCTCGGGTACTGGAGGGGGGACATCTGGCTGGGGCTCCGGGGCAGCCGGCTCCGGTTCAGGGGAGATAGGCACCGGCGGAGGCTGTGGTATCGCAACTTGGGGCGGAGAGACTGGTGCGTCAAGGTCACGAGGATCGAGCCAAGCGCTCTGGGCTCCCCCGACCTCCGGCACAAGCCCTGTCGGGACCTCGATGAATTTCTGTGCCTGGATCTGGGCGTACCGCGGATCCCTTTCGTCGAGACGGTCCGGGTTCTCGAACAGCCGCTGGTACCACGTGGCAGTTCGCTGCTCGAAGCGGCTCTGACCAGCAACGCTCCGAGAGCACTGCTGGTTGAGACAGCGGTCGCAAAATGCCCTTTTGAAGTCCTCCAGCGGGACCCCTTGGTCATTGCAGACCGACAATTCGTCGCGCTTATCCGCCATTAGCCCAAGCGATCCCATAGATAGACTAGAGACGCTCCTCCGTCACCTCAAAGACACCGCGACCGAGATTTCGCTCACGAAGCTTCTGTCCGAGCCGCTTGGGATCGATCTTGATGACCTGGTCTGACGGGTCGATGAGGACCTCCCCGTCAGTGTTCAGAACCCGAAGCGCCTTGCCTGTGTGTGGGTCAGGCACCTTCACCGAACCGGCCACGATCTCCATCATGATGGGCACGAGCTGGAGCGTTACATGTGCCCGCGGGATAGTGAATGTCACAACCTCGTGAGTGCCGGGCGTTGAAGTAGGTGTGGCCTTTTCGTCGGGTTTTGCGTCCGGCTCATTCGAGCTGTCAGGTGCTGGAGACGGTTTGCGGTCACTGGGCGTGGGATCGACCAACAGGCCGCTTGTCGGGGCGTCCCCCGGCGTAACGTGCCCTTTGAGCCAGTCAGGGACCGGGATCGAGCCGTCCATGATCTTGAGCCAGTCGTACTTAGCCTCCCAGTTGGGACCGACCTCAGGCTCGACAATGAGCTTCACAGGCCACGATTTGATGAGCCGGGAGGGGTACTGCATGCACTCGATGATGAGGGGCATCGCTTCTTGGAGCCGCTCGTGCTTTACCTCGAACACGATCTCGTCGTGGACCGTCATCACCATGCGAACCGAGTCGTCGCCGCCGTAGCTCCTGAGCCAGCCCCGCTTGATCAACTCCTTGTGAAGCTTGATCATGCTGATCTTGAGGATGTCAGCGCCGCTGCCCTGGATCGGATAGTTCGTGCTCTTGCGCTCACAGGCAGCTCGGATGCGGCGAGCATCGTTCTCCTCCGTGATCTCTTTGCCGTAGAGCTTGTCGCCGACCTTGATGCAGGCGTCCGGGATGCGGATGAACCGCTTGAACCCTGTGAAGACGCCCTTCTTGGCCTTGACGTAGTTGTGCTGCCCTTTGACCCAGGCAGCGAACTGCGCCACCGACTTGTGGAAGGCGTTAAGCTTCCGAGCCGCTTCCACCTTATCGCAACCAGTCGCCCGCATAATGGCCTGGATGCCGCCGCCGTAGATGAGCGAGAAGTTGGCGATCTTGCCAGCTGTTCGCTTGAGCTTGAAGTCAGCGTCTGTTCGCTGGAGGCCGGGGTAAAACGCCTCAGCGGTGAGCGTGTGGAGGTCACCGTCCCCTTCGAGGAACTCCTTGATCCATACCTGCTCACCCGAGATGTTGGCGACGACACGCAGCTCCTGGCCGGCATAGTCGACCTTGACCATCGTGTAGCCGTCACGAGCCACGAACAGTCGTCGTAGAGCCTGAGCAGCCTTGGGCTTGTTGGGGTCATTCCGGGCAGGGATGCCATGGATGGGGATGCCGGAGAAGCCGTGTTCAGGCAAACCCTTGGGCGCCGTGAACCGGCCCGTCGCTGCTCCGTGCTGTTTGAAGTTGAACCGTAGGCAGTCGTTCTCGTCGCAGTTGGCAGCGATGCCCGTGAGGTAGGTGCCGATGACCTTCTCGACCTGGCGGTACTTGACGATCCAGTCGAGAACCTCGATCTCCGGGCTCTTGGCGTGGATGGCCTCCAAGGTGGCCGCGTCCGTCTTGAACTGCTCTGAGGCCGTCTTGTCGGGCTTGGGAGTGATGTCGAGACCGCGGGGCCCAAAAAGGAAGTCCCCGAGCTGCTGCGGGCTGGACGGATTGAACCCGTGGAATCCCTTGCTGGCAGCCAGGTTGCAGATACGGGACTCGAAAGTGACCAGCTCCTTCTTCGCCTCCTCCAGCAAAAGCTTCGTCTCTTCGAGATCGATCTTCTGGCGGGGCCGCTCCATCTCACGAGTCGCCGCCGCGGCTTGCTTCTCGATGCGGTGGTACGTCGACCAAAGGTAGGATACCTTCTTGGTCGGGCTCAGCACGTCATCGTACTTCGTGATGAGCCCCTCCTTGGTGTGGACCCAGTCGACCCGCTTGGCCTCGCACAGGATCTCAGTGCAGATGGCGTCCGAGCAGCCGTACATGACGACCGGGCTGCCTTCTTCAGGGTAGATTTCGGCGAAGTGCATTTTCGCTCGCTTCACACCCTTGGGGAACAAGTCCTCGAACTTGATCATCTCGTAGGGGTGGACGATGGGTGTGCCGTCGGGCCCCTTGTCGTCAGGGTCTGTGACGAACAGGCGAGCGGCAGCCTTACCCTTGAGCCCAAGGCTCTTGTCGTCCGTGTAGTAGACGTAAGCCGAGAGCATCCCATCCTCATAGGAAGACGGGTGCCAAGCATCGATCCCCGTGACCGGGTAGAGGTACTCGTGGTCGAACTTCGCATTCCAGAAGTAAATCTTGAGCTTCCCAGGGGTCTTGATCTTGCTGCTGGCGATCGGGTCTTCAGCTAACCCCTCAGGAGTGATCTCGGGCTGGGCAGCCTCACACAGACGCTTGATCTCTGCGTTGACGCCGGCCAGCGGTCCGACGTTTGGGTCCGCCTCATCAAACGTCTTGTCGAACTTGTGCCGGAGGGGGATGTAGTAGCCGGCCCCCTTGACGCTGATGCAGTAGCCGACGATCTTGTGTCGGGTGTGGGGATCGCCGTTCGCGTCATAGTCGATGCGGTTGTCGAACCCGTCCGTTTCAAGGTCGAGGGCACAGCGCTTGTGAGCGATGGCGGCATCGACGATCTCACGGACCTCGGCCACCGTCTTGACGAGGTTGAACTGGTGGTACCGCATCCACGGTTTGACCAAGGTCTCCGTGCCGCCGACCCGCTGCTGTTGTTGGAGACCAGCCTCTTCGAGGAAGTCCCAGTCGTCATCGTCGTCGTCCTCACTGGCCCCAGGATCAGGGCCAGCTGGCTTCTGGTCATCCTTCTCCGGCGGGCTTAGTTCATCCCAGTCGAAGTCGTCGTCCTCATCGGACTCTCCAGGAGGGGCAGGGGTAGCGGGCGTCGCTTCCGGCTCCTTTGCTGCGGGAGGGGGCGCCGACGCTGCGGCTGGCTGGGATGGTTTCGTAGGAGGCGCCTCCTCCCCGAGTAGTTCATCCAGGTCGATGTCGAGTTCGTCCTCGAAGATATCTAGTTCATCACCCACGTTTTCCGGCTCCTTCATAGCATCAACCAAGTCGTCTAGGTCCAGTTCCTCCGAGGGCGCTTGAGGCCTCTCGGGAGTCTCCAACCCAAGTTGCTGAAAAAGGCCTGACATTGGTTGCAGGTCTTCTTGAGGGACGTAGAAACAGGGGCGTCCGTGCCCGACATCCTGCCAGAACGCCTCTTTCTTCCCTTCCTTGGCGTAGCACCACCCCACAAGTTGGTAGGTAGGGCGATTATGCGTGAGCACCAAGATGAACGGCAGGGTGTCCTTGCTGTTCTTGTGAAGAATGAGGCGGCCCGACGGGTGTTTGGTCGAACGGATCTCTAGCCCGCTCACGTCATGGCCATTCTTCCGCCAAAGATCCCACTTCGACATGGGGATGAAGCTGCCATCCCATGGCAGCCCAAACCCGATCGACACGGCTAGTTCAGCGCAAGCACCCTCTTCGTCTAACTTGAGTCCGTTGGCGTCCTTACGGACCTTCCAATCAGCTCGACCCGTGCGACGTTGAGCCTTGTGTCGTTTCTGACCAACCTGCACTCCCTTGCGTTCCTGCTCAGGGGTCAACGTGATGGTCACAGTTCGACCGTCTTGAGAAATGCTCATGGCGTTATCACAACCAAGTACACCGACTCGCGCCAGTACTGGATGACCTGGGAGGTGATTTGTCGAATTGCATCGTCGTCGATGCCGTCAGGTTCGAAGCAGATGGGCATTTTCTTGGCTCTGGCAAGGCAGTTGGGTGGGTCGTAGATGGCGCATTTGTGTCGAAGAGCACATTCCTGAGTCGGAAGCTTGCGGAGAGCCCCAGCCGGCGGGATGCCGAGCTGGTCGACCAGCGGTCGGTGGTACTTGTTGAGGGCGTGGGTGAAGGCTTCTTGGGTGACCTCGCTGAACTGGTCACCGATCCGCGTGCCTCGAAGAGCGTCCCACTCACCCTCCCACCGACCATCCTTCTCCCAGATGGCAAAAATGTGGATGTCCCCCATCTGGGGTGAGATGAACTTGACTCGACGAGTCATGCCGGCTCGTCGGGCGGCGGGTAGACCACCTGGCCGTCCACGCGGATGGCCCCACCACCGTCGATAAAGCTCACCTCGATGTGCCGAGACCGCTTCTTGGTGAGCAGGACGATCGCAAAACCATCGATCCCTTTATCCTTGGCTGGGATGTGCTCGCAGGCACGCTCCAGCCACGCTTGGATCTGCGGCGGGACCCTACTGCTCTTGGCCATCAAACCCCTCAGCAGCAATCCGATCCAACACGTCAAACACCGCTTGGTCCTCCATCGCTCTCACCTCCGCACGAGCTTGAATCGTTCGAGCGTTGGGGAGGGGGTACGGGTTGGGTGCCGGCGGCAACGGGGCCATCAGGAAGAAGAACAGCATCATGCAGGCGTGACCTTGCTGCCAACATCAGTGCGACGGAACCGAACGAAGTTGTTGTCTTCATCGAAGACCGCCGCAACGTACCCCCAGCCTTTGAGGGGGCCGGCGGGGATGGTCCCGACAACGCCGTTGATGATCCCGAGGGCCCCCACCATCGTGGTGCCGTTGCGAACACTGACTTGAACCGAGGGATGGTCCGCCATCTGGTCGTTGCATGGGACCCGTTCTTCGATGAGCTGCTCCATCGCCGCCTTGTCGTGGGAAGCGATCTCGTTGAGCCGCTCGATGATGAGGTCCGCCAGTTCTTCTTTGTTCATGCTCGTATTTTCTCCCCGATCTTGTCTCGAAGCCGTTCCAGTATGACCATCGCCTTGGTGGGCTGGAGTTTCTTTCGGTCCACACAGTGACGAACCCTGTCGAGGACCGATCCGGCAGTCAAGTAGCCCATCATGTCGTCGAGCCGGCGGTAGTCTGGCCTAGCAAGGCTCAATCGGCCCTCACAGGCCTCGTAGAGCACATCGAAGGACTCCAGAGCCTCGTCCACCTCAGGGACGCGGATAGCGGCGTCATGGGGCACCTCAGGCCTCTTGAGCCCATAGGCGTTCTCGATCTCACTGAGCGCCTGGGTGAACGGCGTACTCTCGTAGCCGCCGCTGAACATCCGCCAGAGCCCTATGACATCCCACCGCCCTTGACAGACGTAACACCAGACGTGGCTGGCACTCCTCGCGTCCGACGGGTAGACCCGAGCCGAGGGCTTGTTGTCGAGCCCGTGGAAAGGGCACTTGATCTGCTCCTGGGTGTTGTCGGAGGACTGCCGGACTTGCACCCCGTTCTGGCGGAGCACGTCGAAGGCAGAGACCCGATCCAGAATCTGATCGATGCGATCCTGAATCCACGCTCGCCGAGCGGTCTGAGCCAGGGATTCCTGGCGAGCTTCCCGCTGAAAGTCTCGTGCGTCCCGAGCCATCAGATGAGGTCCAGCTCAGCATCGGCATCGTCGATGCTCATGTCCGTCGACCCGGAGAAAGCTGGGTCGAAATTGAAGATGCGACGACAGGTGAAGGCCACACTCGCTGGGAAGGGATCGAACATCCGCCCACTACGATTCTTGAGGTGGCCAAACAGCGTGGTCCCATTTCTCCGGTGGTCGTCGTTGAGGTAGGTCGTCGTCACCTGGTCAGCACTTCGCTCCGCCTCGTTGGCGTAGGAGAGGGCTCGCAGCTTGTACCGCCCCTCGTTCTTGTCAGCGTCGTCTTTGCCGTTCCGGTTGAGCTGGAAGAGCATGAGCAGGGCGACTGACGCTCCACCATCGAAGTGAAGAGCCATCTTCTTGGCGTCCCGGAGGACGGAGTTTAGTTCCACGGTCCGGCTGCTGCTGTGATGCCGGGGCTCGACTAGTTCACCGTGATCGATGACAACGAACCCGACCTCGATATCCTTGTGCTTGAGTTCCGCCTCGACCTTGATGTCCGCGATGGTGACCTCGCGGTCAGGGCACCACACCTCGAACTTGCAGTGCTCAGGATTCTCGTGGAAGTCCTTGAGCACGATCTGGTAGAAGGCTTCCTCCTCATCGGTTAGTTCCCCGGTCTCGACCTTGTCGAGGTCGAGCGGCTCGTATCCCATCGCCTTCCACTTCTTGTTGGCTGAGTGGATGGTGTAGATGATTCGACGCACCTCGATGTACGTCATCTCCAAGCAGACGTAGAGCACGTTGGTGCGGTAGCGAGTGACGAGGTTGTAACACCAGTTGAAAGCAAAAGTGCTCTTCAGCTCCGAGGTGAAGGCAGCATGCACCCACATCTGGCCAGCCTTGCAGCCGTGACAGACCTTGTCGATCTCATTGATCCCCGTGAACTTGCCCCAGGCCTTCCCGGTCGTCTTGGCCTCCTGGTACTCCAACCAGCCCGCCTCGACATCTCCCCTTAGTTCGCCGCGAGTCAGGGCGTTAGGGTCGGGCGGGATTAGTTCATGGGCCTTGTGGTTGAAGTGGATCAGGGCGTCCTTGACCCCCTGGTGCCGAACCTCCTCCTTGCCTTCCTTGATGACGAGACCCTTGTGGACGATCTCGTCCGTCTCCTTGAGCAACGCCCGCATCTTGTCGCGGTTCTGGCCCTCATGGAGTTGGGTCAGCAGGTGCTCGTACTGCTTGCGAGCGTAGGGCGGGGACGCTTGGAGGTCCTTGAGCCTCTCATCGGCTTCGATGTTGCCGGAGGCGGCGAAGTAGTCCCTGACCGTTTGGGCCGTCGGGGCCTCAAGGTTGGTGTCGGCGAACTCCTTGACGAAGCTGAACAGCTTCTCGTCGATAGGGGTCCACCACTCGATGCCGCTACGACGGAGGCGTTTGAAGTTCGAGACCAGCGCCTCTTGGGTCAGCTTGCCGTCCTCGAAGTCGATGATCCCTCGGAGTAATCGCTTCACCACTTACCTCGCTTCTTGGGGGCGTCATCCCCAGGGAGGCCCCAGTCAGCGGGTATTTCGCCCTCGTCCTCTTCTTCCACTTCCTCCACCTCGACTTCGACCTCCTCGAACTCTTCTTCGCTGCCGTCGTCCACAGACATCCCCAAGGCATCCTCGTCCCCCAACTTGAGGGTTGTGTAGTACTGATGGACGTACTCCGACACATCGGCGTTGTGAGAGTGGACCCACTTCCTGTCCGGGGCCGGGTCGAGGACAAGCCATGTGGGCTTGTTGGCCGAGTCTCGGATAAGGAGGGCTTCCTTGAGCGCCCCAGCGGCGGCGATGTTCTTGTAGCCAAGGTAGCCGAGCTTGATGATGAGTAGGTCTGGACTCTCGCAGAAGTCTCGCAGGCCGTTGAAACTCAACCCGTCATCCCGCGACTCTCGGCTGCGGACCTTGTAGGCTTCGTCCCCGCAGAAGATGTCCTTGATCCGTTGGTCCTCGATGATGCGGAAAAAGAAGGCGTCATTCTTGAGCCGTAGCCCAAGCGCCCACTTCAGGTGAGGTAGCAGCTGCCACCACCCACACTTGATCAAGAGGTTCTCCTGAGTGAGATCCGACTCCGGCGGCCCGCCCTCAGGACGAAGCTGGAGAAGGGGGCTGTTTCGGAAGTGCTTTGCACCCCCGATCTCAGGCCCCAGACGTTCACGAATACTCCGAGCCCTGATGTTGGGACAGTGGACAACCAGGTCCGTCTCCACATCGAGGATGTACCCGGTCCCGCCGCACTTGTCCGCAAACGGCTTGTCGCAACGTTCGCAGATGGGGACTTCGTCACTCACAGCTCTCCCACACCCTTCATTTGGCCGCCTGCATGGCTTGGAGCAGCCCCTTGATGGTGGACCCCTCCCCCTTCTTGAACTTCAACGCCCCGACAGCACCCTCGCCGAGCACCTTGTCGATGACGTTCTTCTTCTTGCGGTTGAGCTTGAGCACGTGATGGTCGATGGTCTTGGGGTCTTCGCGGGCCGGCCGCTTTGCCACGAGATGGATGGCAAGTACACCGGAGTTGGGACTGCCGATGCGGATCATCCGTCCGATGGCCTGGAGGTACTCGCCCCAACTCCACGGCATGTCGAAGAAAATCATGCCCTTGGCCACCTGGAGATTGATGGCCTCCGAGCCCGCCGCCGTGATGAAGATGACCGTTGATTTGCTGTTGATGTCTTGGAACCGCTCCTGGCCTGCTCGACGCTGCTTGGCGCTCACCTTGCCCGTGATGGCCTCAGACTTGATACCCTCTCGCTTGAGGATGGCCTGGAGCCTGGGCACGAGGCTGGCGAACCGGGTGTAGACGATGACCTTCTCGTCATCTAGTTCGCCGGTGACGAGGTCCACCAACGCCTGCTCCTTGCTGCTGAGAGTCCCAACCTTGTGGGTGGTGAGGTCCCAAGCGAACTCGTCATCGATCTCGTCGCCCTCAGCGAACTTGAGCATGAACAGCGAGTTGACGATCATCTGGCAGTAGATGAGGCTCGTCAGCGCCTTGTTCTCCTCGTAGTCCTTGACCTCGCCATCCCCCATCTCCAGGATGCCGCTGAGGGCCTCGCCGTACTTCTTGTCCTCAGCAGCTGACAAGTCGAAGGTCACGAGCTTGGTGGTGAGCACCGGCAGCTCTTTGGCCACCATGTGCTTCTTGCGTCCGAGGAACACCGGCTGGATGGCGTCCCGGAAGCCGTCCAGATTCTTGTACCCCTTGATGATGGGGATGCGGGCCTTGCCGATCTTCTTCATCTCGACGTAGCAGTAGTCATCGTAGAAGGCTTTCTTGGTCGAGAAGACCCCTGGCTTGATGGCCTTGAAGATGCAGTACCCCTCGAACAGGTGGTTCTTGAGCAGCGTCGCGGTCAGCCCATAGACCCGCCGAGCCCGGTCCGACAGGAAGCGGACGACCTCCCAGGTGGATGTCCGGTCGTTCTTGAACGCCGTGGCCTCATCGAACACCACGACAAGATTCTCAGGGTCCACCTGCTTGGTGATCCCGTCGAGCAACCCGGGGATCACCGCTTGCTTGGCGAGCTTACCGCTCTTCTTTGGCGGTTGGAACCCGCCATGGTGCCAATCCAACGTGAGGGTCTTGTAGGTCGTGATGAGCACGATCCTGGCCTCGTAGGGAGCGTTGACCCAGCTTTCGTATTCCCGCCGCCGAGCGTCTACTGGGGATTCACGCTCGACGTGGATTAGTTCGGGTTCTATCGACCCGTCCTCTAATTCCTTGGGTTTTCGCCAGGCTGTCTTGCACCGGGGACAGACGATGTACTTGCCCACCTTCTTGGTCTGCCAGAGCACTTCACGGGTGACCTCGCCCGTTGTCTCGTCCACCTGCTCACAGACGCAGCAACGGCAAGAGGCCGTCGAGTCAGGCTTCTCAGTCCCGGCAACGATGGTCCGCACCCCGTTGGTGAACCGTTCAATCTCCGCGGCCCACTGCTCCGTGGCGCTCTTGGGAGCGATGACGATGACCCTGTTCTTGGGCTCCTTCTGCCAGAGGTAGCAAAGGGTGGCGATCGTCTCGATTGTTTTTCCCAAACCGGTATCGTCCCCCAAAATCATCCGGGGGAGAACCAGCATGTGGAAGATTCCCTGGACCTGGTAGTACCGGAGCTTGAAGTCGACCTCTTCTCCTTCGAGGTTGAGGATCTTGTCCTTCAGCAGCGGCGTCGACTTGAGGGCGATGGTCGTCGACTCGCGGATTTTCTTCAGGCGCTCCTGAAGCTTTTGGGATTTGTCGGGTGCGGAGGCCATTTAGCCTCAACCATACACCGGCTAGCGCTCGTAGTTGGCCGCTGTCACCGTGCACTGTCCACGTGGAGGCGCTGGATCCGACTCACCTTGCCACCAGCAAGTCACAAGCTTGGCCTGGCTGCGTCCCGTGATGACGAACACGATGGTCAAATTGAGCCGCGGGTTGGTGTACTCGATGGGCTCGCCACGCTGGACCTTGTCGGCGTAGAAGTTGTACTTCGGGCTCCGCTGCGACTTGAGGTCGTTGAGCAGCTTGGAGAACTCCCGGAGGGCCACCCGAACCTGAGGTACCGTGATCTGCCTCAGATCCATCCGGTACTGGGCGTGGGGCCCGATGAGGAGTTTCTTGGCGATCCCGTCTCCCCGCTCGGACTCCAGGTCGTAGATTTTGGCCGCCTCAGGATTGGTGATCTTGCCACCGTGCTCAGCCTTGTCGATGAGCTGATCTTTGAGCTTGGGGCTGCCCACCTCTTCGTGGATCCGCTGCACCACGTGACACGGACCGCCGGGCCAGCCCAGGGGCGGAGCAAGGTCGGCTGTGCGTTCGTAGTCGTAGCTCATGGCTTTTTCCAACCCTGCCAGGCCAAGTCCTTGAGGATGTAGGCCATCGCCTTGCTCTTCATCTCTCGAAGACTGTCACCGTCACCAAATTCATCCTTGGCCCCATCGCCGCCGAACCCACCAGCGTGAAACTTCACGGACGTGGTGGCTTGGTCCTTGTCACCGTCGGCATCGATGAAGTCGCCCGTGATGTCCAGCTCGACGTAGGAGGTGCCCACATCACGGGAGCTGCCACGGCCAGACTTGTACACATCGACCTCGGCCGTGAGCCCCATCCCCTCCAGCTGTCGGGCAAAGCTGCGAATGCCCTTCTCCAGGGAGCTGATCGAGACAGCTCGCCAAGAAGCTCCGGCTGTGCGGTCGTAGTCGTACATCATGGTTGTCTCAGCGGGTTGAAAAGAGGAATCTACCAGTTCTCCAGCCACTTCTCTGGGCCGCCGGCCGACCTGATCTCGCGGTCCCACTTCGCCAGGGCCTCCTCAGCGGCTTCTTTCGCGTCCGCCTTGTAGACGGTCCCGTCGGTTTCCAGCTGGATGTGAGTCTTCGTGCCTGTTCGCAGGGTCCGCTTGAAGTTGGTGGTGACCTCCCACGCCCAACCGAAGGCCCCCTTGGAGACCTCGGCGGTGGTGTGCTTGCCCTCAGCCTTGTTGCCTCGCCATCGAGCCTTGGCGGCAAAGCGAGCGGCGACTCGGGTAGCGATGCCCATGCTCACTCGGGGTTGTAGAACGAGAACCAAAGGCTCACGTTGACGTTGTGGTGCCAGGTGCCCCAGGTGTTGGCGTACCCGACGTAGGCTCCGAAGTTGCTCGTGAGGTCGGCTCCGAGCCCGCCGCCGAAGGACCGAAACCCGACCGCGGCGTTGAGGTTGAGCCAGTCGTAGTAGAGGAAGTCGGCCATGACGCCGGCATCGAACACGTCGGCGAAGCCCACCGACTCGGTGTCCTCGCCCGCCAGCTCAGCAACGGAGTTCTCAGCGATCCGGTAGAAGGCCTCGCCAGGCAAGAGGCCCATGTACGCCTTGGGGCGGAAGCGGAACCCCCAGATGGGCGGGGTCAGCGTCGCAGCCACCACATCGACGTGGCCCTCAGCCGTCGCCTGGTAGTTGCACCAGTCCATCTTCACCGTGTACGGGTGCGGTGCCGCTCCCGAGTAGAAGATGCGGCCGTCCCGGTCCACCACGATGGTCACAGGGTCCAGCTCGAACGTCGGCTTGGTCGTCTGGAGACACTTCTTCTCTCGCAGGACCTCGACCATCTTCTTGAGGTCGGCGTCCGACACGCAGGTGCCACCCTTGCAGCCCTCTGGGGCCGGCTCAGCAGCCGCAACCACGGACTCCGATGCTGGGACCGGCTCAGGCTCTTGAGCCCACACAGGGGCCACCAAGAGCAGCAGGGCAAGGGTGGCGAGGAGTCGAGTCATTCCGTCGAGGCGTCCTTGGCCGCTGCGTGGATCTTGTCAGCGAGGGCACGGGAGGCCTTGTAGAGCGACGGGTCCCCAGAGGCAGCTGAAGCCGTCCGGGCCGCCATCGCCACGAGAGAGCTGCATGCGTTCATGACAGCCGCCGCGTTCTGTGACTGAGCCGCTGACCGAACCTTGGCCAAGGCCTTGTCCAGCGAGCTAACGTTGTTCTTGACGGCGCCCCAGTTGGCACCCTTCTCGGCGGCGTGTCGCTCAGCTACTCGGTCGGCAATTTCTTGGTCACTCATGTCAGTCTCCGTACTTGGCGAGCAGGTCGTCCACGTCTGTTCCAGTGACCTTGCTGCTGTCTTTCACCGTGACCGCGTAGACCTTGGGGCTCACGATCACGACCTTGTCCACGTCCTTGGCCTTTACACCGTCGGGTAGGTCAACCACGACGGGCTTATCGCCATCGAGGATCTTCACCTGGTCGTCGCGGTCGAACACACCAGGGCGCTCGATCTCGACAACCTTGGCCTGCTTGATCCCCTTGCTGTCGGGCTTGCCGATGGGAATGACGTTGCCGTCCTCGTCCACTCGGTCCTCAGGAATGCTGTTGGCCTTGTCGATAGCCTTCTGACCCTTGGGCTTGTCCTTGCCCAGGAGCTTACCAAGCAAGCCGCCGAGCTGGAGGTTCTTGACCCCCAAAACAATGAGGACGAAGGCTACAACCACAAGGATGAGTGCCGGGAGAGGGGCCAACAAAGCTCGCCCCGCCTTCTTGATCCAGGCCCAAGCCTGAGACCAGAAGGTGGGCGGCTTCTTTGTGTCGACCAAGAGCTTGTCTGGGTCGGGGCTAGCTCCCCCTTGGGTCATTCGTCGTCATCCCCCTTGTCGGGCGGCATCGAGTTTGTCACCGAGGCCGGTCCGGGGATGGGATCGATGCCGGTTCGCTGCTTGAGAACCTTGCGGAACACCTTGTAGAGAAAGCTGCTGAACCAGCCGACGATGCCGCCGCTGATGGCTGCACCGCCAAGGGTCGAGACAGGGAGCATCTCCCACCCGCTGGCTACGGCAGCCATGGCCATACCCGAGCCGGCCACGACCGGGATGGCGTAGAGGATGACGGAGTTCCACCAACGAGCGAAGGATGTCTCGTAGGTGATGCCTGCTGCATTCTCGTCAGCCTTTTTCTTGGCCGAAGGAACCGCGGTCTCGACGATGCGGCGGACGAAGAAGGTGACGATGACGACGGCTACCGCGAGGTAGACCGACTCCAACTTGAGTAGTGCTGTGACGGCTTGATCCATGACTTTATGGGTCTCCTAAGGAGGGTCAGCCCATAAAGAGAACCGCCAGGCTTTGGCCCCTAGGGGAGCTTCTCACCCTCGATGACCGCCAGCTTTTCGATGACCTCGACCATGTGGTGGACAGGCTCACGGGGCGGCAGGGACGGCGGGAAGGTGACCTTCCGCCGCTTTCGAACGACCTTCTCCTGAAGCCCATTCTTCTGAGAGCCCTTCTTGGTCCCCATCTCACCCCACCGTCGAGTGATGTGGGACGCTTGGCACCGCCGGTGTCGCGGTGCCGTTCATCCAGGCGTTGATCTTGTCGACCTCGACCTGGATGGCGTCCTTCTGCTCCTGGGTGAGCGTCGGGTCCCGGAGCTTGCTCCGAAGCGTGATCATCTGCTGATGGCCCGCAGCGGCTCGCTTGTGGGAAGGAACGCTCGTGTAGTCGATGTAGTAGACAGCCATCTCAGGTGATCTTCTTGCTCAGGGTGATGATGCTGGGGTCAACTTCGATCTTCACGTTGTCTCGGACGACTGGGTGGCCCTCGATGCGGTAGAGATCCGCAGCGGCCCACCCCTCGTTCGACCCGTTGGTGCTAATCGAGACAGTCAATGCCGTTGGTGTGACCCCATTGAGACGATGAACTGAGGTAGCGATGAGCAGCATCAGTTCGCTGCCCGCCGACACCTCATTCGACCCGATGCTGGTCACCGCGTTTCGGCAAAGCATCGCGACCCCGGATAGCACGTGAGGCTGAGCCGGGTGAGAGCCACCCGACTGCATTGTACTCACGAGTTCGCCACCGGGACGAGGCCCAGAGGCCGTGAAGAGAGAGCCGCCGCGATTTGTGCGATAGTTCGTGAGCAAGGCGTAGTTGCCCTGCTCGCCATCGACGTGGACGATCAGCTCACCAGGTTGCCCTGAAGAAGCTGATGCTGTGTGGACCGGGATTTCGACCTGCTCCAACTCGGAGCTGGCCACACCCGTTGCCAGAGTTGCAGGGGACCGATCCTGGATGTAGGCGAGCTGGGACTCCAACACGCTCACAACACCAGCATCCTCTGCGCCGTACACGAACGTGCCACGGAAATCCTTGTCACGGAAAAGCGAGCCCAAGGGCAGGCGCTCTGTGCACCCGTGGTACTCCGTGCCAATGACACTCACCGGAGCAGCAGCCTCAGCACCCGAGAGGGCTCCGAGCAAAACAGCGGGACGAGGATCGACACCAGTCCCTGGCGGGAAGAACGAAGCTTGGTCCTCATGGCCGACGTTGCGGAAATCGGTAGAGGTGGGTGGCGTCACGTCACCGCTGAGTCGACCCGTGCCGAGCGTGGTGAGGAACCCAACCGAGCTGAGGACCTCAACGGTCTTCTGGTTGGGCCGTGTGAGGTTCTGTTCGTCCAGCTCCGTGGTGACAAGCTGGAAAACCGTTCCCGTCAGGGGCGGTCCGGGCTTGTGGCCGATGTCCTGGAAGTTGGTCTGGCTGCCCCAGGCGTCGCCCTGGTAGGGCGTCCTGGAGTAATTGACCGAGACCTCATCCGAAGCCAAGGCCGGACCCGGAACAACGAGATCCGGTGCGTCGATAGCTGCCGTACCAGGGCTTCCGAAGTTGTCCGTTCGTGTCCCAGAAGCTGCCTGGGTACGAGTCCGGTTGAGAACGAGGCGGAAGCTGTCCGCGAGAGAGAAGCTGCCCCGGTCGAACCCGAAGATGCTTGCCTCGACGACGTAATTCCCTGCCTCGAATGTCCCGATGGGGTTGAGCGTGCTCTTGGTGATGTCGAGGGCGTCGGCATTGAGCACGAAGGTGCTGTCGCCATCGGCGTCGATCTCGATCCAGAAGGCTGCCCCGTTGAAGTCCTGCCGCAGCAGGTTGACAGCTCCCCCCTGTTGCTCACGAGTTGACGCATCGAAGGCCGGACCATTGAGGTTCCAATCCCCGGATTCGTAGACCGCGTAGAGGCGAGCGATTCCGTAGAACGGGGGGAGTTCCAGGCCCTTGCGACCAAGACCGCGGGTGTCGGTGAAGAACCGCATACCCGCCATGTTGAAGCCAGGCTTGGTGACCAGACCGTTGAACGTCGCCGATGCGGCACCCACGAAATCGTAAGTCGTGAAGATGGCGAAGCTGTTCGTGCCGTTGGAGAACGAAACGTAGTTCGTCTCCTTGGGCGTCTTGCCGCCAAGGGCCCCCTTCTTGGTCAGGACCCCGAAGTTGATCCCTTGATCGAAGGTTGACGTTCCACCCGAGGGCGTCGTTGTCGGGTCCGAGTGCATGATCGGAACCCGGACCTCACCCCAACCAGGGATGAGCCGTCGGGGGAGCGGGAGGAAGATGTTCTTCTTTGCAGCTGATGGGTCAGTGTTTCCACTGAAGAGGCCCAACGGATCGGTGCCCGTCCACTTGGCCAGACCTGCCTGTGTGAGCTGGGGCATGAGCCCTTGGGCAGAATAGACCTCGTAAGTAGGAGTCGTGATGTCTGTTTCAAATACATGACCACCACCACCCCCTGTTCCAATGGTAAGCACCGTTGCTGCCACTGAGGCGATGGGGTAGACACCCACCGAATCTGCCGGAGCCGTGATGACCAGGGCATCGCCGGCCACAACACCGTCACCGACGAAGTTAGCACCACCATCCGTGAACGTGAAAGTTCCCGCGGCGAAAACGGAAACAACAGAGCCAGCTGACTTGGGCGTCGTTTCGAAGTTGGGGTTGATCGCGTAACCGTCAAGAGCCTGAAGCTGGTCAGGCATGTCGATCTTGCGGAACGGGCTGAGGATGATCGTCCGGCTACCCGGATCGGCGTACGCCTCGGCGGTGACCGGCAGCAAGTTGTTGAACGTGTTGCCGCGATACTTGCTCCACAACGGAGCCCAACCCACCCGCATCGGGATGTTGTCGCTGGGAACCCCAGAGAGCTGGGTCATGATATCCGAGCCCGAGCTGAGGTAGGCCACGCTGTGGATAGCGTCTGGTCGACGACTCATACCGCGACCGGCACCATAAAGCACGTTGACCGTGACCTCCAAGCGTCGAGCGGTGAGCGCTGGGAAGTTGGCACCCAGCGTGATGGTGAGGTCATCAACCGGGCCTGGGGCGCTCAAGACCGTGTAGTGAACACCCTCTGTGAGAGGAATGGGGCTACCGTCGATCCTGATGAGCACCACCGGCTCTGAGGAATCAGCATCTCCCAGAAGGCGAACCTGATCAGAATCCGAACCCGGAACGCCCGTCTTGAATTGAGCAACCGGCACCGTGACGACATCCGTCGGATTGAACGAACCCGCTGCACCACCGGTGTTGTCCACCGACGCTGAGAGGGTGAGCCCCCAAGGAACTGTCACATCCTCAGCAGCTGACTGGCCAACCGGCGGATCCATGTAGATCGTGACCTGCTGTTGGACAGCGGCGTCAGAGAAAATCTGACGGATGCCATCCGGGCCATCGAGCTTGGTCACACCCAGCGCTGCCGCCGAGTTGCTGATCTTGTCCTGGTAGAGCACGAACGTGCCCTGAGGACCGGCTCCCGAGCGCTTCCAGTTGGCTCGAAGCGAGCCCCGCATGAGCCCATCGAGGTTGCTCATGAGCAGGGTGTCGTAGTCGAACCCGTTGGGATTGACTGCGTGTCGGAGGTCCAGAACGTCCGTCTTGGCCACCTGGTCCGCAAACAGACCATCAGGACGAGACGAGAGAACTCGCACCTCAGCTCCCAATAGGTGAGACTCAGGCTTGGTTCCGAGAGCGCCACGAGCCGTCAGCGTCATGGTCGTACCCGTGATGACGCTGTACTGAATGTACTCGTCGTCGATCTGGATCGTCACCGGGGTGGCTGGGGTCAACGGTAGTTCGATGTTCGACACGCTCGCGAGCGAGAGACTCAGAGACGAGTTGTCCAAGGCCGAAGCCAGAGCTGGAGTCGTCGAGAACGTGGTCCAGCCTGTGCGGTCCACCGCGGTCGGATTGCGGTTGAAGGCGCCGTTGAGGTTCTGGCCAGGATCACCGTCCCACGACACTGTGTTACGGCGGAAGACCGCTGCGATGGGCACTGCGTAGACGTAACCATCCGTGGTTCCCAAGGAGTTGGCCGTGCCGTCCCCAGCCCGCCAAAGGCCGGGGTCGCCTAGTTCGGTCCGCATGTTCTCGAACACAAAGCTCGTGTTCGTCGCCGAAGCACCACGACCCTTCACGACTGTCGGATCGAAACCGTCGGGGTAGCTCGCCAAGCCCACGAGCCCCGTGACCACTCGGATACGGTACTGAAGCTGGACTCGCTGGGACGACTCGAAACCGATGGCCGGGTCCTGAAGGTCGTCGGCAAGGAAGGTGTGCCCTCCCTCGACGTTGCCGTAGCGCCACACGCCAGAGGAGGCCGGCTTGTTGACGGCGCTCGGGTTTGGGGGGAGCCGGGCCTGCCAGACCTCCAAGAACACGAAGTCGATCCGGCTGTCCCCGGAGTTGGCCGGAGGCGGATCTAGGGTGACGCGGTTCCAGGTGTCCGCATCGTTGGGAGCACCTGGAGGCGTGCCTGTTTTGGTCCCTGTGACCGGGATGAGCCAGCCGTTGACGGCTGCCCACTGAATGGCAGCCTTCTCACCACTCCTCTGCTGACCAAAGCGGAACCAGTTGGACCATTGGGCACTGGTGAGGAACGCCTCACCCATGTTGACCCCGTTGCCGAGCCACCCTGAGGGCGTGCTTCTGAGCAAGAGGTTGCGACGCCAGTCGTCCGTGATCTGCTGAAGAAGGTTCAGCTCGCTGTCCAGCGGGGGCTTCCCCTGCTGCCAAATGATCTGAACGAACTGTGCCTGGTCCGGGTCCAGGACCCGCGAAACTCCGGTTCCAAGGTCGTGCGACATGTCTATCTCATCTCCATCTTCATCAGTAGATGACCGCCCAGCTGCTGATCCCGGTGGGGAACGAAACCGAAGAGTTCGGCTTGTAGAACCGAACGATCAGGCTGTTTCCCTGGTCAGCTGGGGCAATATTGATCAAGTCCTCGGACAGGACATTGGTGATGAACGTCGAGCCGCCGTTGAAGCTCACATCCATTCCAAGTGCGGCTGAAAGGTTTGAAGTGACGGGCCGGAACACCATCGACATCCGGTCATCTTTCGGGTTGGCCGGACCGTCACCCGCAGCAGAAAGAAGGACCGAGTGATCAGATGACGGCACCACGAAGAAGGCCTCGAAATAGAGCGTCGCTTGGGCCGGAGTGCTCGCCAGGCCCACAGCAACTGTGTCCACTGTGGCTGGAATCCTCCCGGTGACGTTCCCGCTGTCAGTCAAGAAGACCCCGTTGCGGCCTCCCAGCACGCAGCCTGAGGCCGTCGAAGCATCGAACCCCGTGGCGTCCAGCATGTCGTCGAAAACGTAGTTGGTGTACCCTGGGAACTTGGCGAGGAGCCCTGTGGCCTTCTCAGCCTGGATCGAGAACATGCGGATCGAGTCGCCGGGGGTCCGGGGAGCGTGCGTATCGAAGTCCACTCCCGATGGGACTCGGACGACGAACCCACCGTTCATAGGGGTGTTGAAGTACTCTCCCAACCCACCCGGCGACGAGAGAATGGGGTAGACCACGTCCAACGGAGCCACGAGCTGGATATTGGCATCCGTTGCGTGACGGCTGAAGATGTAGTGGATCTCTTGATTTGTGGCCATGGGTTCCTCTGGTTCTACATCTAGGGGTCAGCTGGGCTGGATGAGGTGCAGCCTCACAGCTATGAGTTTGAGCAACAAATCCTTATCCTCTGCGGTCAAGTCCTCGAAGGGTTTTTCAGCGAGGCCCTTCTCGGCAGCCTTGGTGGCCTTGTTGACCTCCGCCTTCTTGAGGTGGCCCTCACACTGCTTGGATCCTAGAGCTTTCCGAGTCATGTCAGCGGGACCCCTTCATAGCCGCGATTCGCTCCGCGTCCCGAGCTACCCGATCGAGAACGCGATGGACTTGTACCTCGATGTTTTTGAGTGAACCGGTATCGGGCGGGAGGACTGCCTGAAAGAGAATGAAAAGCGGTTCGTAAAGCCCTGTTTCACCGAATCGGTAGGCCGCATCCACTCCGTCAGCGACCTCTTCATCGACGAACAGCCGGAGGTCTCCAGACTCCTTCTCCACAACCAGGTGGCCAGTGAGGTAGGTGATGAAGGGTCGCTCGGTGATGTGGAACTCTTCCTCTTCGAGATCGTAGTCCACCCCCTGCTCACGGAACTTACCCCCAGCCTTGATGGTCGTGTCACCCACCGTGAGGTTGATGTCAGCGATCTTGCGGGCGGGGTTGGCCCAGTGGTCGATGTACGTAACTGTCGCCATCAGGTCATATACCCCATCGCGATGTAGGTGAAATCGAAGGAACCGGCTGTCGGATCAACGAGAACGCCTGCGTGCGAATATATCTGAAAAGTGAAAGACCCGGTTCCAGCCGAAGTGATGACAATGAAGTTCGACCCGCCGTCAAAAGTGACCACAACACAGGGGGTTGAATCAAAGTCGTCGGCGAAGTTCACCGTGATTGATGTGGTGGTCCGTGAAGCAGAGGTTGTGTTGAAGGAGGTTGTCGCCCCCGTAGTGACACCACCCATGCTGTTGGTGAATCTACCCCAAGCCTTGACCAGATTTTTGGCTGTGAGCCGGTTGGTGATCCCTGTTGTGCCGCTAGGGTTGGCTCCGACCGAGCTGGTGGTCAGAGTCCCCGACCACCGGATCTGGTAGTCCGTGATGTCCATCACCTCGTTGGCGCCGTCTATTTGGAGATGTTCCTCCCAAGCAGCGTCCGCCCAAGTGCCTGCACCAGAGTCGCGGTACCTCCAATAAAGGTTCCCGCCGTCAAGAACCAACGCTGAACTTCGAGCACCGGTGTTGTCCTTCGTCCAAAGCGTGGTGCCGTTGTTGTAGCTGGCGTTCGCTACAATCCACAGGAAGTCATTGGACCCAGTGCCGCTTGCCCGCTGGTGGTAAATTCGGAAACCGAAGTTCTCGGCTCCGAGCCCCTCCTGGTACGGCATGTCGACCATCAGCGCTTTGTCTCGCCCAACACCAGCAACGTGCCGGCGGATCTCAAGACGAGCTGTAGCCGCGTCTGTGCCTAGACCTCGACCGTGGATGTTGTCGTTGATGATCTGCTGGAGCTGACTGGCAACGCTACCACTGGAGAGAGAACCCTTGATATTTCCAGTACGAGCCTCGCTCCCGACTCGCTCAGCACCGTCGTCTCCAACAGTGGAGGTTCCCATCGAAACGATGATTCGATCGAGGGCCGCTCGGACGTTTGTGTCAGGATTGGTCCTACCTCCAAGGTAGGGAGTCAGGGCTCCGTTGGTGCTGAGGTTCGTGGCGTTCTGTAACGCTGTGAGGCGGCCAAGAAGATCGGTCGCCGAGTTGGTGACTGTCCCTACCGTGACGCTTTCAACACCAAGAAGGTGGGCGCCGTCATCCCCGCCGGCCTTCGAGGCTAGGGCTACGATCATCTCTCGAATTGCGCTGCTGAGCTGCGTCGAAGACAGCTCGCCGCCGTCTTCCCATTGGCCACCTGTGGGATCGAAGGAAATCTTGTCTCCACCATCAGCTGCTGTGGCAAGGTCGGTGATGAACTTGTCGAGCTGGGCTTCAACGTTGGTGGCGGGGTTGGAGGTACCGTCTTGCCAGTTACCCCCACCTGCGTAGTTGATGCTGGCAGCGCTCTGAAGGTCGCGAAGGCGGACTGCTAGTTCACCCGCTGCAAGAGAAACGGTCCCCACCGTGCTGACCACCACACCAACTTTGCCGGCACCGCCGGCACCGGTCGTGGTGTCTGACAGGTCAGTGATCATAGCGTCGATCTGAGCTTCGACTTCGACCTCATCATTGGGGGTACCATCAGCCCAGTTTGGGCCGCCATCGTAGGAGATGGCCGACGCATTATGAGCGTCTACCGTGTCCGTGATGTGAGCGAGGATACTGCCGGCACCGCCACCACCAACACCAAGAACTGCGGGGAGCATTCCGGTGGTCGAGACGATAGAGGCTGGGACTTTAGTACTGGGCATTGTCTATCCTCTCTCCCCTAGGCGTCCGTGTCCTTCGCCCTAAATACCTGGATGAAGTAGTGAACGTCCCGGAGCCCACTGGGTGTGTCACCAGCGATGTTGCCCTGGTACTCAGGCTCGATTCCAGGGACATTCGCATCGATGCTGTGGTTTGTCTCCTGATCGAAAATTGGGTTCCCCTTGATATCGATGTCGGGAGGGTTGGCCCCAACGTTTGTGTTCGTACTGTTCCGGGTCCAGTACATGTAGCAATGCGACACTTGGAACATTGAGTTTGCGAACCCTGTTCCCGTTGGTTGGGCACCAGCACCTGAAAACACCGAAAGCCGCCGGACAATGGCGTACACAGTCTCGCCGACTGCAAGGGCTCCCTCGGGGTCTGTCCAAATAGCGGCAACAGAGGTGTTACCATCCACCGCTCTGTCTACGACATAATAGTGTCGAACATCGTTGAACAGGTGCATGTGGAAGATGAGGGGTCCTGTGTGACCAAGGGCTCCGCTACCCCCCACACCAGCCGCACCTGTAGAGAACCGAATCGCACCACCGTCGTTGTTGTCGGCACCACCAGTCTGGTTCTGCCCTTGGGGGGCCGAGAAGGTCCAATCGGCTCCGTTGTTGGCTCCGGTGCCAGAGGGCTTTGAATAGCGCCAGTTCGCATTGTGGAGGGCCGGAGAAGCATGAAACCCAGCCACCGAGTCCCCGACGATTTCTAGGTTGTGGACCCCTAGTTTCAAACTATGGTCCGAAGAGATGGTCTTCCGGGCCACTCCCAAAACCACGGTATTGAGTGCGTCATCCGAGACCTTCCAGTCCCAGTTGGTGCCCGCCATGTCCCAGGTGAGGTCGCTGTAGGCCGCGGTGATGAGATGGGCCGCTGTGTTGGTGAAGGTTTGGATAGTTACGGCTGTGTCGATGAAAGCCACACCTCCGCCATCCGCCAAGAGGGTCCACAAGGGGGTTCCTCCAAAAGACTCCACGAAGTTCCACACCCCAGAGGTCCCGATCAACACCTGGGTCTCTTCGTTGATAGCGTTGATCCGATGGTACGAAGTGGCATTGGTGAACTGAAGTTCACCGCTGCTGGCGCCGTCCAGAATGAGGTTGCCCCCAGAGATACCAAAGGTGTTGTTTCCTCTGAAATCGTTGTTGTTGGAGAGGTGCGGAGCGTTGGTGAACAGGTCACTGAGGTGCCCGTGAAGATTCGAGGTCAGCACAGTCCCGAAGGAGCTTCCTGTGGCAAACTCCTCACTCCCAATTTTCCGCACGCCAGCTAGCGAGGCGGTTGTGCTTGCGAGATCCGAGACGACTTCGTTGATCGCGTCTGCAACCGAGGACGCTGAGATCCCTGTTGCATCCCACCAAGTGGCGGTGATGCCGACTCCGATCTTGTGACCTCCAGAATTGGGGGAGGTTGTGGCGGTGAGATCCGTGATGACCTTGTCGAGCTGGGTCTCCACCTCTGCGGCCGGGTTGGTGGTGCCGTCCGCCCATGCCGGTCCACCGTCGTAGGAAATAGCCGACCCGTCATGGGCATCTACCGCATCGTTGAGGTGGGCAAGGATGCTTCCAGCACCCCCGCCACCACCAACAACAGCCGGCAGCGAACCGGTGGTAGAGACGACAGAAGAAGGGACTTTCTGACTCGGCATTACACGAACCTGCGGTTGAGAAGGTTCCCCTTGATCTTGTAGAGGCTGACGCTTGTGTAGTTGCTTGCGAGACTCGTGTTGAAGTCGATGGAGTTTTCAGCCGGTCGGTTGGTGTTTCCAAGGGTGGTCAGAGCATCAGCGTTGTACCACTTGGTGAACACCACCAAGACAAGCTGGCCCTTCATTCCAAAGGCCGTATCTACCGACAGCTCTGCGAGCATCGGAAGCACGGCTCGGTGAGGCTCAGGAGCTTTCATAGGCTGAGCAAAGGCACTCGGGATGTAGGCCGCCGACGGAACCTCCTTGAAGTAGGACCGCCCCTCTGCGTCGATGTCGCCACCTGTGCGGAGGAATGTCGCTTCTTGGGGGTTGGAGACATACCCAACGAACACTGGGAGCTTGGCGAACCCTGTCGTTGCCGACAAGTTGTCCAAGACGATGCTGGCACCGCCACTTAGCTCGTGGTCCCCAGAGAAGGTACCGCCTGAGGTCGGGTAGACGCCCGGCATCTGAACGTACTGGAAGGGGAAGGGGTAGGCCTCTTCCGGTGAGCCACTTCCGACCGTCATCGTGTAGAGGAAGGGAGAGATGTGGCGGGGGATGACCGAGACAGAAGCCGGTAGGGATCCGTCTCGAATGGTTTGGGGCGACCTAGCCTCGTAGTAGATGGTGATCTGCTCGTCGTTCTGGGGGAGAGGCCGGACCGCCTTGAACGTCACCGTCGCTTCATCGCCCACGCCGAACGAAGCGGGGTCGAGGATGATGCGGAAGCCGTCGTCACTCAGCGTGATGGATCCGCCGTACGAGCCCCCTCCGTTGAGGGTGATGTCGGAGACGCTCACCGCCCGCTCGGGTAGGAGGATGATATCGTCGAGCTGCGTCGTGGAGCCGCCAGCAGCTCGTGGCCCCGAGAACGAGATGACCTGATCCACCGTCCGGTAGTTGAGGAACAGTTCGCGGTGGGGATGATCGAAATCGATGTCGAGGAGCTGGTCAAACAGGACGGGAGCGCCTGCCGGGAGCTGCCCAGGGTTGTTGACCTCGATGCTCGCCACACCGTAGTCCGCTGTCGGTGTGTTGGTGAGCCCTTGACCTGGAGGGTAGGACACCAGGAGCTTGACGATGAGATCCTCGTCCGTGACCCCTGGAGGGACGGTTCCGATGTCCAAGGTCATGCTTCCCTGGGGCACTTCTCCAACCCCTGACAGAACAAAGTCCTGTTGGATCTCAGAACGGACTTTGGTGGCGCCGTTGCCGATGAAACTCATCGCAAACGGGTCCTCACCGCTATCGCTGTCATTCGTCACGAGACCTACAACAGTGAAGGTAGACGGGGCATAGGCCGCCCAGTTGAAGGCTGTGTAGGGATAGACAGGCAGAGCTGTAGGATCGATTGTGATGATGTCGTTGTCGGCCCAGTTGGGGCCGCCACCAGAACCATCGACCGGACGGTACCGGAGCACGAGGGTTTCGAGCGTCGCCCTGTCCGAGAACTGCCGCCTCGTAGCATCGAACTGCCCGATGAAGTTGGCCCCAGGCGTGTCACCCGTGGTCGTGCCGTCACCGCCGTTGGCGTTGGTGATCCCAATCTCGTCAGCGGTGAAGACTGTGTTGCCTTGAGACCCGCCACCGATGAGAGTCGTCTTGATCTCGGTGCGGGTGGCGTTGTCCAAAAGATAGTGGAAGTTCTTCTCCAGGATCTCTTGGAAGTCCCAGCCGGTGAAGGTCACACCCAAACGAAGGTCGACGATGTCACGCACATCGACGATGTCGTAGAACATGCCGTCAGGACGATCGCTGCCGCCACCAGTGGCCACGCCGCCGTTGTGGTTCGTGTTCTTGTCGAAGGCCGTCGTGTTGCGACGAACAACAGCCATGAGCGGGAGGGCGTACATGTAGCCGTCCACAGTCCCAAGGGTGTTGGCAGGGCTGCCGTCACCTGCAACCCACAATCCAGAGTCGCCTATTGCGCTCTGGTTGGCGTAGTTGAAGACCGTGGCCACACCATCCGGGGCTGCTGCCGAAGCTGGAACCGAGTTGGCCACAACAATGGGATCATCGATGCCGTAGGGATTGGCGAAGATGTCAACCCCTGTGACGACCCGGAGCCTGTACTGGATCTGAACTCGCTTGGTTGTCTCAGCCCCCACAGCGCCATCGAGGATGTCGTCCGCGAAGTTGAGCCCCACGTCATCCGCACCTGCGATCTTGACGTTTCCGTTGAGCCAGATCCGGCCCGCTCCGCTCTTGCCCACCACGTCTGGAGATGCCGCCAACAGCCGACGCCAAACCTCCAGGATGACGATGTCGGTTCGCTTGGCTCCAGCTCCCGCCGGCCCCGCTCCGAGATCGAGAAGGTTGGTCGCTGTAGCGTTGGTGCTTGCTACACGGATCAGCCAGCCGTTGACGTGGGCTCGAAGGTCTTGAGGGATCTCCAACTCGTTGGCGACCGCCGAAACGGTGAAGATGGCTGAGGTCATGTCCGAGGAGTCGAGCAAGTCAGCCGCGAGCCAACCTGACGGAGTGGATCGACGACGGATACGCCGAGCCAGCTCCTGCTCGTTGTCCTGGACGAGATTCAGTTCGGAATCGAGAACCGGTTTGCCGGACTGGTAGACCGTGGTCTCCCAGTTGCGGCCCTCAGGATCGAGGTAACCACTGACGGCTGCTCCATAATCTTTGGCCATTTAGGCTGCCTCCACATTCACATCTGTTGCGTGTGTCCGAAGCCGGTGGCAGTTGGCACACACCAAATCACACTTGGCGATCTCGACAAGAACCTTGTCGCGGCCCCAGGACCCCATGTCAGTGATCTGTGTGACCTTGGTTCCACGAACATCCTTCGAGGCTCGACGCTTCGGGAAGTCAGTCAGGGGCTTGGGGGCCCCACATTTCGTACAGGTCTTCATAGGGTGGTTATGTCGTGAGTCTCCAGACAATTTCGAGCGTGGAGGTCGCCGGCTTGTTCACGACGGGGAAAGTGAGGTAGTTCACCGCAGTTTCGAACTGGGTCATGTCAACCAAAGGGTCGTAGGCGCCGTTCGGCGGGCTGACTGGGTTCTTGACCGCCAAGTTGGTGTCGATGTTTCCTCCCAAGAGGCTCATCTCAACCAGAGGACCCACAGCTTCGGACTCTGTGAAAACCGTGGTGAAGTCCACCACGTTGGTGGGGATGGCCGTTGGGGATCCCCCACCGTCGATGAACTGGGTCTGGCTGAAAGTCTTGCGGGTGATCTCGCTGTAGAGGGCCCTCTGGGTGTTGGTGGCCGCCGGAGGCGACTGAAGGTCCCAACCCACGTCCCCAGTGCCCACCGCCAGGACGTAGATACCCTTGGGGGGCTCCTGGTTGTCCTTCAGGAGCCGGGCGATGATGATCGAGGCATCCAGGACCACCAGGTTCCGAAGAGCACGCTCTTCGTACAGGTTGCCAGGGTCGTTCGGGCCGTCATACAGCCTGAAAAAGACATCTCCACGGATTTTGTTGCCGCCGGAACCTTCGAAGGTGTCGGCGTGCCTGCAAGCGAAAGCGGCAGCCAATGCCGTCCGCGGCTCGCGGAACCGCTCTTTCCTCTTCATGCTCATCTCCTCTGGGTTTCACAGAGGCCAACGCATAAGAGAAACTGCCATCTACAAGCCCGTAGATGTCCCGAAAGTGCCCGTATTTTTGGGCGGGCCGTTTACGGCTGGAGGTTGATGTTGATCGTCGGACCTGGGCCGATCGGGGTCAGGTTGTCCGCTGTGATGAAGACAGACGCAGGGGGCGAGTCGACCACGATGTCCGCAGCTTCCATGTTGGTCATGGTGCCGTCATTGGAGTTCGTGGAGTTGTCGGTCAGGGTGGGGAAGGTATCCCCGTCTCCCATGAGCCAGTAACCCACCAAATTACCCGTTGGGCCGACGCTCGTGAGATCCGGCGGCTCCCCACTGTTGTAGAGCGTGGTCACGTTGGCCGGCGAAAGCTCCGAGTCGTAGATAGCCGGATCGTCAATTCGGCCTGCTAGGAAAGAATCTGTGGCATCTACGGCCCCGAACTGAAGGTCGATGGCGTTGGAGGTCGTCGCTGTGAGCGTGTCCTCCACGACCGTGACCGTTTGAGCTGTATCATCCACGTAGATGAGGATCCCCGCAGCTGTGCCGGATCCCGAGCTGGTCACGACAACATGATGCCAGGACTGGTCGGTGAAGCTACCGATGGTCTCAACAATGATCTCGTCGGATCCCCCCGTACTGATCAGCTCGAATCGGAGCTTCCCCCCAGTTGTTGTCCGCAGAGCGTAGCCACGTCCCACGCCAGCCGAGTCCTGCTTGCTGATGAGAGCGCCATCGGCGTCACCTGTCTTGAACCAACAGACCAGGGAGAAAATGTCTGTATTGTCGAGGTCATGGACGTTTCCCAGGGTCACGTACTCATCAACGCCGTCGAAGGCTAGGGCGTTCATCGAGGAGGACCCTGCACCCACCGCTGGGAAGATCCTCCAGCGATCGTCGTTGAGGAAGGCGGCTCGGGTAATGTCGATGGGCTCGACCAGCTCAGCATCCGCTGGGCCGTCGGTTGCCGCTGGCATCGTGTCTGCCTGGTAGTCCGTGAGGTTGACCCTGGCCAGCCCTAGCCTCTCCGCCGTGGTCAGCAGGACAGTCGAGGATCCAAGGGCTGAGTTCGGCCCCCATGTGCTGAAGGTGAAGAAGATCGGAGGGTCGAGCAGCTCCGGCATCTCGTAGGTATCGAAGGCACGGGTGCAGAGAGCGACCTCGTCCACTTGAATCGAGGACCCAGGAGCGTCAGCCTCCAGAGCGGGTGAGAAGAACACCTGCCCCGCGGGCTGTCCGAGGAGCCCGCCAGTGACCTCCCCGCTGAAGTTGGCGATGGGGATGGTCAGGGGTCCCACATTGACGGCTGCTGACATCTCGGCCCACTGGAACAGGTCCGTATTCGGCGAGATGTTGAGCCCTCCTGTTGTCTTGACCAAGGGGTCAATAACTGTCGCGATGTAGTAACCGCCGGGATCGAGGTCCGAGTCCAGTGTCAGGGCCACGCGACGGATCGGGGTAGTGCCCACAGCCGTGACCGAGTTGATGGTGATGGCGCTGCCCTGAAGTGTCGCGATGCTGTAGCTCGCTGGGTCGAGGAACTCCGCATTCTGGAGCATCTCTGTGGAGAAGGTGAGCTGGACCTTGGTCCGACTCTGGGCTGTCCCAAAGAAGGTGGGGGCGACCGGGAACCCCGCAAAGTTGACCTGCTTAAACCCTGGGTCGAGCAGGTCTCCAGGGACAGAGCGGCCCTGACTCGCTGTGAGCGTGTAGACGGTAGGCGCCTGCTCCGCCGTCACCAGTCGAACCGTGTTAGCGGCTCCTGGGGTTACGCTGAGGACAGTAAGCGACGGGGTGAGCCCATAGTTCGCGGGAGACAGAAGGGCTGCGAACCCAAAGTCCAGAGCATGTGAGAAGTGCAGCTCGACCAGGAAGGCGCTGAGCGGGACAGCCGCCTCCAGACGCAAGGGCAGAACAACCGTGAGGTTTTCTGAAATCGCGACGGGCTCGCTAAGCTCAACATCGCCGAGGCCGCCCGTGCCACCCCAAGCTCCACCACCCCAAGGAGAGTCGCCCCATCCACCGTTGCTCATGTGCTAGTCCATTCGCTTGATACAATTGCGGTTCCGGGGAGGATCGGCCCAGGGGCGCTGGACCCTGCGAAGTCAGGGGTCACAGTGACAGTCCAGAACTCGAAC
>Ga0307380_10001533_pt1 | contig 33724 bp, 26 predicted proteins | sample UN3MG_FD_202239 | JGI IMG/M metagenome (GOLD analysis project Ga0307380, IMG submission 202239) | Soil microbial communities from Risofladan, Vaasa, Finland - UN-3 | ecosystem: Environmental > Terrestrial > Soil > Coastal area > Acid sulfate soil | place: Finland: Risofladan, Vaasa | collected...
ATCTCTTCTATATTGTATTTAGTTCCAAGATCCTCGTCATGGTAATAAATAATTGCTTTCATCTTTACGAGGTCGATGACACCCCGGAAATTTTCCTCTGCGCCTATAGGTATCTGCACCGGTACCGGGTGGGCTCCAAACTTTTCCCTTATCTGGTGCACAACACCAAAGAAATCAGCTCCGGCACGGTCCATCTTGTTAACAAAGGCAATCCTGGGAACACGATATTTATCCGCCTGTCTCCATACTGTTTCAGACTGGGGTTCAACTCCTCCTACGGCACAGAATACAGCAATGGCGCCATCAAGGACCCGTAATGAACGTTCTACTTCAACAGTAAAATCGACATGCCCCGGAGTATCAATTATATTTATCTTAAAATCCTCACCATTATATTTCCAGAATGTTGTTGTAGCGGCTGATGTGATGGTTATTCCTCTTTCCTGTTCCTGAATCATCCAGTCCATCTGGGCATTCCCGTTATGCACTTCGCCCATACGATGGGTACGACCTGTATAAAACAGAACACGTTCTGTCGTTGTGGTCTTCCCGGCATCAATGTGAGCCATGATCCCGATGTTCCTGGTATATTTCAGATTCTGGTCCATTTACCTTCTGCAGTCAACAATTAAAATCTGAAATGAGCAAAAGCCTTATTGGCTTCAGCCATTCTGTGAGTATCTTCTTTCTTCTTATATGCTCCGCCCTCGAGTTTATATGCAGCCATCAGTTCTGCGGCAAGACGCTCAGCCATCGAGTGGCCGGTCCTTTTGCGTGCAAAGGATATCATATTTTTCATGCTTATACTTACTTTACGGTCGGCACGTATTTCCATTGGAACCTGAAAAGTTGCACCTCCGACCCGGCGTGCCTTAACTTCAACCTGAGGCGTAACATTTTCAAGAGCCTGCTTGAATATTTCGAGAGGAGTTTTATCTTCACTTTTAAACTTATCACCTACTATTTCGAGCGAATCGTAGAAAATCTGATAAGCCAGGTTCTTTTTACCATTATACATAAGATTGTTGACAAACCTTGTTACATACGGATCGTTATATCTGGGATCCGGCAACAGGATCCTCTTCTTTGGTTTTGATTTTCTCATATCTTATTCCTTTAACGTTACTTCTTGGGCCTTTTTGCACCATATTTTGATCTTCTCTGAGTACGGCCATCAACTCCGGAAGTATCCAGTGCACCACGAATAAGGTGGTAGCGGACTCCCGGAAGATCTTTTACCCTGCCACCCCTGATAAGTACAATGGAGTGCTCCTGAAGGTTATGTCCTTCACCAGGGATATAAGCATTTACTTCTTTCTGGTTTGTAAGTCTTACCCTGGCCACTTTCCTCATAGCGGAATTCGGTTTCTTGGGAGTCGTGGTATAAACACGAACACAAACACCTCTTCTCTGAGGACACGAATCCAGGGCAGGAGCTTTACTTTTATCTACCAGTCTCTTCCTGCCTTTTCTTACTAGTTGCTGAATTGTCGGCATATTTCCAGTTTTTTATTATAAATTTTACTCAAAAAAATGGTTCGCAAAGGTATTGATTATATTTCTTAATCTACAAGCAAGCCTGCAAATTTTTTCAAATTAAAAACCCATGTATCCTTCATCTGCCTGAAATCAAAATAAATCAGGCTTCGAAGCATGTTCTGAAACAATAACCATTCAAACTTAATTGTAAGTTATGAACAGGTAACTTCCCGACTTCCCTTGCAGAAAAATGTTTTGTAAACTTACCTTCGAAAGAAAAACCGGTACTCCTGCGTTTCAAAAAACTCGTGCAAAGAAAATAAAAATTTTTGATATTCTGCTCTCTTTCTGGATCTGTTTTTAAAAAATCATTATTTTTGTCCGCGCAAAATCCGTATATAACAGTAATAATATAATCAATCAATGATGAAAACATATCAGATTGACCAGATAAAGAACATTGCTCTGCTGGGTAACTCCGGATCAGGAAAGACAACTCTTGGCGAAGCCATGCTCTTTAATGGCAGTATCATCGAAAGAAGAGGAACTATCGATGGCAAAAATACAGTGTCCGATTATCGTCCTATTGAACATGAAAACGGAAACTCGATCTTTTCAACTGTTCTTTATACGGAATCTCAGAACAAGAAAGTAAATATACTCGATACTCCAGGTCTTGATGATTTCAGCGGAGGAGTCATCTCCTCACTTTATGCAGTTGATTCCGCTGTCCTTGTAATAAACGTACAGAATGGTGTTGAGGTAGGTACCGATATTCATTTCCGTCACGCAGAAAAAGTACATAAACCTCTTATAATTGCAGTTAACGGCCTGGATCATGAAAAAGCCAACTTCGAGAAGTCGATTGAAATGATGAAAGAGCGGTTCGGTCATGGCGTTATTCTGGTACAATATCCTGTCAATGAGGGTGTTGGATTCAATTCCATAATTGACGTCCTTAAGATGAAAATGCTTCAGTATCCGAATGAAGGCGGAGCAGCTAAGATAGTCGATATCCCCGATGATCTGAAGGACAAAGCTGCAGAGCTTCATAATGCCCTTGTCGAAAAAGCAGCTGAAAGTGATGAAGCGTTGATGGAGCTTTTCTTTTCGAATGATACACTCAGCGAAGAAGAGATAAGAAAGGGCATTGCCAAAGGTATTCTCTCCAGGGGAATGTTCCCGGTACTCTGTATATCGGCAAAGAATAATACAGGAATAGACAGCCTGATGGAATTCATAGTAAGCGAGGCACCTTCAATTACCGATATGCCTGCTCCCAAAAACAGCAAGGGGAATGAGGTAAAACCAAATCATGCAGGACCTGCATCATTGTATGTCTTCAAATCTTCAATAGAGGAACATATCGGAGAGATCAACTATTTCAGGGTTTATTCAGGAAAGATCACTGAAAATATCGACGTTATTAACAGCAATAACGGCACAAAAGAAAGGCTTTCACAGCTTTATATTTGTGCGGGTAAAAACAGGACACGTGTTCCTGAGCTGCATGTCGGAGATATAGGAGCGCTGGTAAAGCTCAAGAATACCAGGATAGACCATACTCTCAATGTTCATGGTAATGATTGGCGATATGAAGGAGTAAAATTTCCTGCACCGAAATACCGTACAGCTATCAAGGCACTGAGTGAAAGTGATGACGAAAAGCTTGGTGAAGCTCTGAATAAAATACATCATGAAGATCCGACCATCATTGTGGAATATTCCAAGGAGCTGAAACAGATCATTGTCCACGGACAGGGAGAATACCATTTAAATATTATGAAGTGGCATCTTGATAATATTTACAAGATACCGACAAACTTCAATCTTCCCAAGATACCGTATCGTGAGACAATAACAAAGGCAGCTCAGGCTGATTACCGGCACAAGAAGCAGTCAGGAGGTGCAGGACAGTTCGGTGAAGTTCATCTGATCATCGAACCATATGTGGAGGGTTCACAGGAACTGACAATGCAAAAGTTCGGAGGCAAGGAAATAAAGCTCTCGGTAAGAAGCAAGGAGGAGATAGATCTCGACTGGGGAGGGAAGCTTATTTATGTGAATTGTATCGTTGGCGGATCAATTGATGCCCGTTTCATGCCGGCTATCCTTAAAGGCATCATGGAGAAAATGGAAGTCGGACCTCTTACCGGATCATATGCGCGCGATATAAGGGTATACATATATGATGGTAAAATGCACCCTGTTGATTCAAATGAAATATCTTTCAGGCTTGCCGGACGTAATGCGTTCAGCCAGGCATTCAAGATTGCAAATCCTAAGATCCTCGAGCCCGTATATGATGTGGAGATAATGGTACCATCTGACCGTATGGGTGATGTAATAAGTGACCTGCAGGGACGCCGGGGAATGGTTATTGGAATGTCGAGTGAGAAGAGATTTGAAGTCATCAAAGCAAGGGTGCCCCTTGCCGAAATGAATAAATACTCTACAGCACTTAGTTCCATAACCGGCGGACGTGCAATGTATACTATGAAATTCGCGGAATATTCACAGGTGCCCGGTGATGTACAGGAGGCTGTGATAAAAGCTTATACCGAAGAGGAAGAGGAAGAATAAAATAACTCCCCTGAACCAGAAAACAAAAAAGGGTCTTGTGAATGATGACCCTTTTTTATTATTGTCTAAAGATGATCATGTATCGATAAGATAATCTAACATGAATTCAGCGTTTTTATTCTCTTTATCTAGCTGAACAACCATTTTGAAGTAATCTTTTGCCTTTTCATAGTTGTGGTCCTTCATGTAAGTCCTCCCCAGGTGATAAAGAGCAGAAACATGTTTATCCGTATGATTGAGCAGCCTTTCAAAAAAAGCTATAGCTTCTTTGTAATTACCTGATGCTTTGAGTGCTATTCCCATGTAATAGTTGCCCATTATGGTTTCGGGGCCATATTCTATAAGCTTTCTGTAGGCAGAAATACTTTTTTCTTCCTGTCCAAGGTGATAATAGCATAGGCCCAGCCACAGGTAGGTCATTGGAAGATATTTGCCGGAATCAATTATTATACTGAAAATATTTGCTGCTTTCGAAAAATGTGTCGATCTGTACAATGCAACCCCCATCCTGTACAGCACATAGGGACTGTCCGGTTTCAACCTGAGTACTTTTTCATAATTCGCAATTGATTTCGACATCTCGCACATGATATAATATATATTGCCCAGTTCCAGCATTATATGAATATTGTCAGGCTGTTCCTTAAGCTTTTCTTCAAATATTACAGCTGCTTCCTGAAGGTTGCCTTCAAGCATTTTATCAAATGCACTTTCGAATGGTTTCCCTTTGATTTCGTGGCTCATAGTATAGAAATTATGAGTTTTAGATATTATTTCTGGATGAAATTGGAATATATTCCTGTTTACCGAATACATTCTTGAAGGCCGGACGGATTATTCTTTTTGCAGAAAAGGTCAGTTCCTCGATACGGTGTGTACACCATCCTGAGACCCTTCCGATAGCAAAAAGAGGAGTATAAAGTTCCTTTGAGATATCAAGCATTGAATAAACAAACCCTGAATAAAAGTCGACATTAATACAAACTACTTTTGTTGATTTCTCACCTTTAAACACTCTGAAGACTTCAGGTGTCAGCCTCTCCACCATTTCATACAATTCAAACTCAGCAAGCCGTCCTTTTTCGATAGCAAGCTCTCTGGCTTTTGCTTTTAAAATTGCTGCCCTGGGATCGGAGATTGTATATACAGCATGTCCAATACCATAGATCTTGCCTGAATAATCATTTGCTTTTTTATTCAGGATCCTGAGGAGATGAGCTTTTACCTCTTCCTCATCGGTCCAGCTTTTAACATGCATTTTCATGTTTTCCATCATTTCCAGAACCCTTACATTTGCTCCTCCATGTAATGGCCCTTTCAATGATCCAATGGCTGAAGTAATTGAGGAATATATATCAGTCTCAGAAGAACTGGTCACTCTCATGGTAAAGGTTGAGTTATTACCACCACCATGTTCCGCATGAAGGACCAGCAACAGGTCAAGCAGATCAGCCTCAAGCTTTGAGAAGCCGCTACTATCCCCCTTGATCAGATAAAGAAAGTTTTCAGCAGTGGTAAGGTTGGGCTGCGGGTGACGGATTGAAAGTGTCTTCCCCTTGTAAAGGTGTCTTAGCGCCTGATATGAATATGCAACGATGGTGGAAAACTTTGCAATAAGATTCAGCGACTGCTTTATCATGTTATCGAGGGTTATACTATCCGGATTTTCATCAAGAGTATATAAGCCCAGCACAGATCGTGCAAGTATATTAAGCACATCCTTACCTTTCATTGAAAGTATCATATCTTTCGTGAAATCATCAGGCAGGGAACGAAGTGATGCCATATGTTCAGAGAAATCTTTCAAATCTTCACTTCCTGGCAGATGACCTGTCAGCAGGAGAAAGACAGTTTCGTCAAATCCGTGTCTCTTGTCTTTCTGGAATCCGGCCACTATATCTTCAATATCTATGCCCCGGTACATCAATCTGCCCGGTATGGCCAGGACTTTATCACCCTCCTTCTTATAACCGACTACTTCCCCTATCTTTGTAAGTCCTACAAGTACACCTGTTCCATCTGAGTTACGCAGACCACGCTTAACATCGTATTTTTCAAACAGATCACTTTCGATCTGGCAAGATTCTCTTACCGATGACTGAAGCTTCTCAAACAATTTGTCGTTGATCATATTCATGCTATGAAGTTTTTGTGTATGGGTTTATAAATTTGAAATTATTGCATCCGCAAATTCAGATGTTTTTAAAAGTGTGGCCTGATCCATCAACCGGTGGAAATCGTATGTAACCATTTTATTTTGAATTGCTTTTTCAAGACCGGTATATATTCTTTCCGCAACGTCTTTCCAGCCAATATATTCGAACATCAATGCACCTGAGAGGATTACTGATCCCGGATTGACTTTGTCCTGATCAGCATATTTTGGTGCCGTTCCATGTGTAGCTTCAAAAATTGCATGACCTGTTTCAAAATTGATGTTTGCTCCGGGTGCAATACCGATACCGCCAACAATTGCAGCCAGTGCATCGGAAATATAGTCGCCGTTAAGATTGAGGGTGGCAATTACAGAGTATTCAGAAGGCCTGGTAAGTATTTGCTGCAGAAATGCATCGGCAATCACATCTTTTATTATTAACATACCAGCGGCTTCGGCTTGTTTTAATGCCTTTTCTGCTGCATTGTCTCCCTCCTTCCTGGCAATAAGCTTGTGCTGATTCCAGGTAAATACTTTATCGCCAAATTCCCTTTCAGCAAGAGCATATCCCCATCTCATAAAAGCTCCTTCGGTAAATTTCATGATATTGCCCTTATGGACCAGGGTAACAGATGGCAGGTTTTTGTCAATGGCAAATTTAATTGCCTGACGTACAAGCCTTTCCGTTCCCTCAACAGATACCGGCTTTATGCCAATTGATGAAGTCGCGGGAAACCTGATCTTTTTAATATCCATCTCCTGAATAAGGAATTTCTTCATTTTTTCAACTTCAGGAGTACCATTCATAAATTCTATACCGGCATAAATATCCTCAGTGTTTTCCCTGAAAATATGCATGTTGACTTTTTCAGGATTTTTTACAGGACTTGGAACGCCGCTGAAATATCTCACAGGTCTGTAGCATGTGTACAGATCGAGCTCCTGACGGAGAGCTACATTAAGAGAACGCATACCTTCCCCAACAGGTGTCGTGAGCGGTCCCTTTATTCCCACCAGATATTCCCTGAATGCTGTCAGGGTCTCATCGGGCATCCAGTTTCCTGAATTGTTGAATGATTTCTCTCCGGCCAGCACCTCTTTCCAGACAATCTGCTTCCTGCCTTTATAAACATTTTCAACTGACGCATCAAATATCCTGACAGATGCTTTCCAGATATCACGTCCTGTACCATCACCTTCGATAAATGGTATTACAGGAAAATCAGGCACTTCAAGCTTCCCGTTTCTGATTCTGATCTTATCGCCTCTCATTCTTATTTGTCTATATTATAAAGAAAGCAACTACCTCTCTATTAAGAAATTAAACTTTACCATGACTTTTCTCTCTGATCAGGTTAAGCGCACTTCCTGCCCTGAACCATTCGATCTGTGACTCATTATATGAATGGCCTGCAAGAATTGTTTCATCGGTTCCGTCAGAGTGGTGAATGACTACCTTTAATTGTTTCCCCGGTAAAAATTTATTCAATCCGGTAATATCTGCTCTGTCATCCTCCCTTATTTTATTGTAATCATCCCTGTCAGAAAATGTCAGAGCCAGAACACCCTGCTTCTTAAGGTTGGTTTCATGGATGCGGGCAAACGATTTGACCAGTACAACTCTTACATTCAGAAACCTTGGTTCCATAGCTGCATGTTCCCTCGATGAACCTTCTCCAAAATTTTCCTCACCAACTACGAAAGATCCGATGCCCTCTCCTTTATAATACCGTGCAACATCCGGAACAGGCTCATATTTGCCGGTCAAAAGGTTCAGTATATTATTTGTTTCACTGTTAAAGTAATTGGCGGCTCCAATCATATAATTATCTGAAATATTTTCCAGATGACCCCTGTATTTAAGCCAGAAGCCTGCCATTGAAATATGATCAGTGGTGCATTTCCCTTTTACTCTTATAAGCAGATTCAGCCCCGTAAAGTCTTTCTCAATCAGCCTCTGGAAAGGCGTAAGAGCCTGCAGCCTGTCGGAACCTGGATTAATTTTTATTTCGACTCCTTTTTTATCCTTTGATGGTTTCTGAACAGGGCGGACATTATGGCCAAATCCTCCGGCCGGAAGTTCAAATCCTGCAGGTTCGTCAAGCTTTACATTTTGTCCGTGGATATTGGTCAAGGTATCAGTTAATGGATTAAATGTCAGATCGCCGGCAATAGCAAGAGCGGTAACAATTTCAGGAGAGGCTACAAATGCATGAGTATTGGGATTGCCATCAGTGCGCTTCGCAAAATTCCTGTTAAAAGAATGTATGACGGTGTTAACTTCCTTCTTATCAGACCCTTCACGATCCCATTGACCTATGCATGGGCCGCAGGCATTAGCGAATATCTTCCCGCCAATCTTCTCAAAAATGCCGAGATATCCGTCTTTTTCGGCGATTGCTCTTATCAGTTCGGATCCGGGAGTCACTGTGAACTCAGATTTAATGACCAGCTTTTTATCGACAGCATCTCTGGTGACTGAAGCAGCTCTTGATATGTCTTCATATGAAGAGTTGGTACACGATCCGATGAGTCCCACTTCTATTTTCCGCGGCCAGTTGTTCTTTTCAACTGCCTCTTTCATTTTTGAGATAGGTGTTGCAATATCAGGAGTAAACGGACCATTTATATAAGGTTCCAGTTCAGAGAGGTTGATCTCGATCAACTGGTCAAAATATCCTGCAGGATCAGCATAAACTTCAGGATCACCTGTCAGATCCGCTTTGAATGAATCGGCAACATTAGCTACAGCATCTCTCCCTGTGGCCGACAAATATTTAGCCATTGCATCATCATACCCAAATATTGAGCATGTAGCTCCAACTTCAGCCCCCATATTGCAAATTGTAGCCTTACCGGTACATGAAAGAGATCTTGCCCCTTCGCCAAAATATTCAATTACTGAGTCTGTTCCGCCTTTGACAGTGAGCTCACCTGCAACCTTTAAAATTATATCCTTGGCGGATGTCCAGCCATTTAACCTGCCGGTAAGCCTTATTCCGATCAATTTCGGAAACTTTAGCTCCCATCCCATTCCTGCCATTACATCGACAGCATCGGCACCGCCAACTCCAACAGCTATCATCCCCAGCCCTCCGGCATTTACTGTATGGGAATCGGTTCCAATCATCATCCCGCCGGGGAAGGCATAGTTTTCAAGGATTATCTGGTGGATAATTCCGGAACCCGGTTCCCAGAAATCGATATCGTATTTACTGCAGACAGAGCTTAGGAATTCGTAAACCTCTGTGTTGGACTGAATTGCTTTTCCAAGATCGCTGGCAGCTCCCGATTTAGCCATAATCAGGTGGTCGCAGTGTACTGACGCGGGAATGGCAGAATTTTCCCTGCCTGCAAGGATAAATTGCAGGAGAGCCATTTGTGCAGTTGCATCCTGCATCGCTACCCGGTCAGGTCTGAATTCAACATATTCTGCCCCTCGCATAAATGCAGTCAGGGTATTAAAATCGAAAAGATGACTGTAAAGTACTTTTTCGGTAAGTGTCAGTGGCCGGCCGATCCGTTTCTTTGTTAATGAAACTTTATGAGCCAGCTCCTTATAAAATAATCTTATGACTTCAGGATCAACAATCATAACGTTAGTTTAATTAATCATTTATCAGACAGACAGTTATCTAAAGACCTGATTATTTGCTTTCGGAGATCTGGGTTTTTTCCTTTACCATTTCTGAATTCTTAAAAGTCTCATTAACAAGGTCGCGTTCAAATTTCTCCTTATTAAAAGTGAATTTATTATCAAGAAAGTCCATGAGCTTAATCGTATCATCAAAAGCGTTCCCCAGGCATGTCGAGGCACCCGGAGATGGAGTAATGTTGAAAATGATCTTATCGCCGACAATTTTGGCTTCTCCCATCTCAAGCTTCCTGGTCGTATTGTTTATTATCTGTGGCCTTGTTCCGCCGATCTTTTTTGCGAATTTAATCTCATTGAGCCGAATAGCAGGAACAATCTTCCTTATTTCTTTCAGGAAAGAGCGTTTCCCTATTGCAGGAATATCGTAAATGACATTCTTAAGGAGATAATTGAATATTACCTTATCAGTGGATATCTTCAATATGCTTAAGATCGGTTTTATTGAGAAACCAAATGTCTGCCAGTATTCAAAGAATGTTGAGAAATTATACCTCTCAAGGAAAAAGATAGGCTTTGCTGTCGGACCAAAACGTGTTATGTTTTCATTATTTACTTCCGGATCGCCATGAACAGCCGCAAATGGCAGCTTGGCTACCTGCATGGTATAGACCTTCCCGTTCAGGACTTTAGGTCCGGTATAAAAACTTCCTGACATTGACAGGATAGAGAGGTTTTTACCATATCCAAGTGATTTTGCGAGCTTGAGGCTATGGCTGCCTGCAGTTACGACCACAGCAGATGATTCAAACTCACCCCTGTTTGTTATAACTTTTAATCCGTCCCCGGTTTTTAAGATCTTTAAAACTTTTGTTGACAGGTATATGTTTATGTCCGGCCTTTCTTTCATTGCATTTTTAACAAATGAATGGCTCATTTTGCCAAAATCTACAGTATATCCATCTTCAGTAATCAAGGCCAGCAGCTCCTGATTCGGATCCCGCCCCTTAACAATCCTTGGTTCAATTCTTTCTATTTCTTCCTTGCCTATCATTCTCAGCCTGGGAAAGAGCTCTCCAAACGGTTTGAATCTTTCTCTCAGAATATCAACCTGTTCTTTCCCGACTGCCAGGACCATCTTGGGGACCTTTATGAAGATCTTATCAACGCCGTTCTTTATCTTGTCGATTTCGAGATACCGCATAACCATATCAGCACTGCGCTTTACCTTTCTCGCTTTTTCAAGAGTGTAATTAGTCTCAATATCGCCGAAATGAAGTGTCTGGCTGTTCATTGTTGAAGCAGAATTCACCAGGCCAAAATCACCATACTTTTCAATTAGACTAATGTTCCTGATATCGGTGTATTTGCTTAGGGTATAAAGCAGGGCAGTGCCGCTTACTCCTCCTCCGATAATGATAACATCTTGTTTCATAGCTGATTGAAATTAATATCTCGAATAAAACCAAGATCCAGTCGATTAAAAGAATGTGACCCGAAATTTTTTTCAAAGAAATTCACTTTTTTATATATGATTCAAAACATGACTTTTATCATGTTTTTACCAGTTTTCGGGCGAATGTAAAGTAAATTTTAAACATATACAAATGGATTATGTTCAAGTTACTGATAAAAAAAGAGGGGGTGTCTCAAAAGATACCCCCTCCGGTGATTCATCGGGTCGTATTCACACTGTCTTCAGCACATCCCACACAAATGCCCTGATGCCAACTTCCTCACTGATGGCATCAATTCTTTTTATCTTATCGAGAATTGTGTCAACCAGAGTATCATCTACTATAGACAGTAAACTTTTATTTATTTCAGGCCAGGCATGCGTGCCCAGGTGAGGAACACCGGTATTGCTGCCCTTTCCCTGGACATTTTCCCAGAGTGTGTAACCTTTAATCCCGAGCTTATCCATGAGGTACTCCACCCTTTCAGTATGGGCCTGGTTATATATGATCATAATTGCTTTCATAATTTTTAAAGTATTTATTAAACTTATTTGGAATTGCCGTTACCATTCATGAAATCGAAATCAGTATATACAGCCAGCTGCTTGTTTCTCTCTCCATGTTTTGCAAAGATTGCATAAACAACCGGCACAATAACCAGGGTTACAAGTGTTGAAAAGATGAGCCCGCCGATGACGGCCACTCCCATCGGGCTCCAAAGCTCTGATCCGGAGCCCGTGCTGATGGCCAGAGGAAGCATACCCAGGATAGTTGTGGCGGATGTCATAATAACCGGTCTGAGCCTGGATCTTCCGGATATCGATATCGCTTCATACAGCTCATTACCCCTTTCTCTCATAAGGTTGATAAAGTCTACAAGAACTATGGCGTTCTTTACTACTATACCAATAAGCATCACTGCTCCGATGCCTGATATTACGCTGAGAGTGGTGTTGGTTAAGAACAGAGCTATTGCCACGCCTGAGAATGCAAACGGTATTGAGAACATAATAATGAATGGCATTTTCAGTGATTCGAACTGAGAAGCCATGACAAGATAAACAAGTATGAGGCTCACCACTATAAGAAATGCGATATCCATAAAGGATTCCATCTGCTCTTCTATTGCTCCGGATATCTGTACCATAACGCCTGTAGGCACAGGTGTTTCGTTGATCGCCTTCTGAACTTCTGTCTGCAGTTCCGTAAAAGATCTCTTATACGGTGTAAATGACACATTTACAATTCTTTCCCTCCGCTTTCTCGCGATACTCGGCGGGGACCAGAACTCCTTGATGTCTGCAATCTCGCCAAGCCTGATTATCTGACCCATGGGATTTGTTATACCTATATTATCAATATCCGTCAAAGTACTTCTAGAGGTCTTTTTAAAACGTACAACAACATCATACTCATCACCCGACTGACGAAGACGGGTTGCCGTCATCCCCTCAACCCTGTTCTTAATTGCTGATGATACCATCGCCGTATTCAGACCATTCGTTATCATTTTATTCTGATCGAGAATAATCTGAAGCTCCGGTTTTGATTTGTCGCGGCTGATAGTCACGTCTTTTGCTCCCTCGATCTTATTTATTTTTACTGCCAGTTCCTCGGCAACTATATTTGTTTCAGTAATATTATAGCCGTAAATTTCAACGTCAACGGTACTGGAACCCATGCCGGGCATATTTTCAGAAGTGCTCACTGTAAAGTCAATAATTTCAGGCAGTTTCGTAAAATCAGCTCTCATTTCTTCAGCAAGGACCATTACATTTTTCTCACGTTCTTCAATCGGGACGAGTCTCATGGAATAAGTGATCACATGAGTTCCTCCAGCGCCGAACAGTGATGCAAATCCGGCCTGGTCGTCAGTACCGGTTGACGATGAGATCAGGTTGATTTCCGGATATTTTTCTTTTAACAATTTATCGATTTTGTCGGTTGTTTTCAAAGTCTCATCTACTCTTGTACCTGTCTGAAGCTCTATTGTCGCTGTAATTCTTGACTGGTCAGCCGCAGGAAAAAACTCCGTGTCAACAACAAAAAACAGGCTCATTGATCCCGTAAAAACCACTATAGCAATTATGGTTACTATAGTTTTATGATGAAGTGCCCAGCGAAGAGTCTTCTCATAAAACCTGTCAAACCAATCTAGTCCTTTCCGAATACTTCCGTCATAAGTCCAGAAAGGGGCATTCTTTTTGATCGGGTACCATTTGAGCAGAAGGGCGCTCATTGTAGGGGTAAGAGTTATAGCGGCAAAAACTGATGTTATGATCGTAATTGACACCAGCATACCCAATTGCTTGAAGAGTATTCCTGTAAATCCCTTTACGAATGTGAGAGGGAAGAATACTGCAACCACTGTTAAAGTTGTAACTATAACTGCCAGCCAAACCTCATTTGTAGCATAGATAGCCGCTTCCCTGGGTCTGCTTCCTCTTTCAACATGTTTTGTGATGTTCTCGAGGACAACAATCGCATCATCCACCACCATACCGATTGCTATCGAAAGAGAAGTCAGTGAAATAATATTTATTGATTCCCCTGTTACAAACAGGTAGATAAAAGCTACCACCAGGGAAATGGGGATAGTGACAATAATTATAACAGTTGCCCTCCATCTTCCAAGGAAAAAGAGCACTACAAGAATAACAAAGATTGCCGCATACAGGAGCGTCTCTGTCAGGTTACTTATTGAATCTTTGATAAATGTTGCGCTGTCAAAGAGCTTTTCGATCTTTACATCAGCCGGCAGATCTTTTGTTAAAGATGCAAGTGTCTTCTCTATTTCTTTTGTTACTTTAACGGTATTACCGCCTGATTGTTTCTGAACATACAACGTCATCCCGGGCAGACCGTTAATCCTGGTGTCAAGTTTTGTTTCGCGTATTGTATCACGAACCTCTGCAACATCCTTAAGGTAAACGTTATTGCCGTTATAGCTGCTTACCACAATATTCTTCATGATATCGCTTTCAGGAAATTCACCCTGGATTCTCAGCGGATAATCGGTCTTGCCCATTTCGATATATCCTGCAGGCATATTCATGTTTTCAGCCCGTAAAATATTGCCAATCTGTTCTATGGTAAGGTTATATGCTTCCATTTTCCGTGGGTCAACATCAATGTAAACCTTACGGCCGGGAACACCAGCAAGACTGACTGATCCGACTCCCTCTATCCTGTTGAGGGGATTTACTATTTTTTCATCAAGTATCTTTTCAAGCCCTCTGTAACTCTCTTTAGCTGTGATAGCATAGAAGATAATAGGCATCATACTTGAATTGAATTTCATAATTGTTGGCTTCTCACTGTCCTCAGGCAGGTAATTCTCTATAAAACTAAGGTTGCTTCTTATATCATTGGAAGCCTCATCAAGATTGGTACCATATTCAAAATTCATAAAGATGACTGACATACCATCACTCGAAGTAGAGGTTATCTCTTTCAGATTGCCCACTGAATTAAGCATATCTTCAACAGGTCTTGTAATATTGGTCTCTATATCAGATGCGCTGGCTCCCGGATAGGTTGTTACAACTCCAATAAAGGGGAGTTCCATCTCCGGGTACAGATCCACAGGCAGCTGAGTCAGTGAATAAATACCCATCACGATCAATGCCACGAAGATCAGGATAGTCGTTACCGGTCTCTTAACGGAAGTACTGTATATACTCATTTTAATATGTTGTTATTCTGAAATTACTTTACTATTTCTATCTTGTCATTATTGAGAAGCCTGGCTTGTCCTTCTGATACTAGCCTGTTTCCCTCCTTAAGGTTGTCCGAAATGATCTCAAGCTGGTCATCAAAACGTTTACCTATAAGCACCTCGACGCGCTTTGCAACACTCTGATCCTCAATAAAGACATACCTGACATTAGTACCTTCCTGAAGAAGAATTGTACCCGCCGGAACAACAAAGGTCTCTACCTCGCCGAGATCCATAGAAACTCTGACGAACATTCCCGGTTTAAGAAGGTCGTTCCTGTTGGGAAGCTCAATTTCAGCAATGAATGAACGTGAAGCTGAATTGACAGTTGGAGCAACACGGAAAACTTTGCCTGTAAAAGACTCGTTTTCATATACATCTGCAGTTATTATTGCTTTCATCCCAATTTTGATAAGCGGATAATACTGTTCTGAAATGGCAACATTAACTTTCAGGGGATTGACCTGCATGACAGTTACAATGGCAGCCCTTCCTGAAGTTGTTGTGGGAGCGCCTGAATACAATTCACCATTTTCAAAGTATTTCCCTGTTACAATGCCTGTGAAGGGCGCTTTCAAAAGAGTATTTTGCTCCATGAAATTCACATTGGTTTTCAGAATATCATATTGTGTTTTTGTCTGATCATATGTCTGCTGCTTTACGCTGCCTGTCATTAACAGAGTATCGAGCCTGCCAAGATCTTTTTCAAGGCTTACGAGCTGGAGCTTCAGCTGGTAAAGCTGTGTACGGTCCATCAGGAAAAGTTTGTCGCCTTTGTTCACTTTATCACCTATCTCAACGTATATCTGTTCAATCCTGCCCGGAGTGGAAGGTGCCATATTAACCTCCTCGAATGGCAGAATAGTAGCCGTGTAGTCAATAGTTCTGGCTATCCTGGTTCTTTTAAGGGAGATAACCTTAACCGGAATTGCAGCTTTTTCAACCGATGCCTCATTCTGAACTGCTGCCGGAGATTTATCAGGCCTCGATGAACATGCTGAAAGCAGCATTATGCTGATCAGTATTACCGGAATTATTCTTAAGTATTTCATTATTAATTGTTTTATTGATTTAGTATTTGGTTTTTACATATTGTTTAACAGCTTGTCAAGCGCCAGTCTGGTCTGAAGCAGGTTCATCAGGGCTGATATATAGTTGTTTTCTGCCTGAAGGAAAAGGCTGTTAGCCTGGGTAAGTTCAAGGCTGGATGCCATTCCCTGTCTGAATTTATTTTCCATGCTCTCATAGACCCGTCGCGATACCTCAACATTTTCTTTCTGGCTTGTATATTGCAGGTTTGCATTTACAAGATTGTACCGCAGCTGTTTTTCCTGGATCTTAAGCTGATCCGAGACCATTTCTTTTGTGTTTTTTGCTTTCTCAAGATTAAACTGTGCCTTTTTTATTGCAGCATACCTCTGACCGCTAGCTATAATTGGAATTGACATTTGCAGGGCGACAAGCGAACTGTTGTACCAGTTTATATTCGACACCTCATCCCCCATTCCTGTTTTTGTTGTTGATATAACTCCTGCCACTGTCGGTAAAACCTGGGCTTTCTGCGCTTTCAGTCCAAGAGCGGACAATTGTTCCTGTCCCTCCACAAGTTTGTAAGTCAAATTACTCGTATAATTGAATTCCTGTGATAACAGCGCTTCCACATTTATCTCTTTTGTAAAATCTTCAAGGGTTCCTGTAAGCCTTATCCTGGTATCGGATGGCACTCCAAGCTGAAACCTTAACATATTATAATTAAGCTCTATAGTTCTTCCCAGTGAGCTCCTTGAATTTTCAACCATATTGACATTGGAGACCATCTGATCAACATCAGTTGATTCAGCCATACCTACACTGAACATAGTCTGTGTCGACTTCAGTGTTTCACGAAGGTTGGCCAGGTTACCGTCAAGGATCCTCAGTGATTCTTCAGATACCAGTATCAGGTAGTATACAGATGCAACAGACTCACGAATATCCAGCTCGGTGCTGTTGACATTGGTCTCTGCCAGCTTTCTGGCAAGTTTCGTAGTCTCTATTCCCACAAGGTATGGTGCATTGAATAACAGCATGCTGGCCTGCAGCCCTACAGATGCGTTATACTGGGATCCCATGGTAATTTCTATTTTCTCATCAGGATTACCAAAAAAATCAGGAATCAGAAAGACCATCTGTTTAAGGTTGTCGGTAAAGCCCGCGCTGGATGAAATCTGCGGAAGTCCTGCTGAAACTGTTTGCCAGAAGGCCATCCTGGATGCCTCCACATCCAGTCTGGCTGAAATTGCCATCTTGTTGTGCTGAATGGCATATTCCTGTGCCTCCCCCAGCGACAGTACCATTTCATTTCCTGTCTCCTGTCCCGACACTGTAGCCCGGGAGACTGCAAAAGCTACCATTGAAGCGATTAAAAATTTCCTTTTCATAAAATCCTGTTTTGTCTTTTTTCTGTTAATTCTTTTGACCTCTATTTTCTGGTGTTCTCTTCTTTTCATATAAGTTTATCAGATCAAGACCCTTCCGGGTACTGATACCTCTTATATAATTGATAAAAAAATCTCTTATGACATCCTGATCCGAAAAATTCCCGGGAGGAAACAGATCCTTGTCGTTGGAAATTCTGGTAACTTCCACCAGACATTTATTCGATATTGCAATATCAATATCCTTACGAAAGATCCCTTCTTTTATTCCTCTCAGTAATATATCAGTATTATTAATATAGTATGGGAGCTTCCCCGCTTCCTCTATCTTCGTGACAATATCATTATGGTATTTTTTCATATCCAGTTTGAATGCAGGACTCATGTTCCGGAAATGCTCCGTCATTATATCGAGTATTTTAAATATCGCCTCGATGACGTTTTCTGATCCTTTGAGGATATCAGTCATAAGCTCCTGCTGTTTTTCTGTCATCCAACCCAATACGCCATTCAGGAGTTCATCTTTGTCGCTGAAAACCTCGTAAATCGTTCTCTTTGAAATACCCATCCGGTTTGCAAGCATATCCATGGTTACGGATCTTATTCCGTAAGTCCGGAACATGACTGCAGCTTCTTCTATTATTCTCTGCCTGTAATCCATGTTTCAAATTAAAACGCCGCAAAAATGGGAAAACTATTTTAGTTTACAAAGTTTTCTTAGTTAAATTCTCAAAATACTCAGTAAATTGCAGTTTTGTACCGGTGAATGACGGCCTCAATACTCCCCTGCCCCCACTTCGCTCTGCTCAGTGCAGGCTCTAAAGGGGGGTCAAAATAAGAGCCGTTGTACTGTTGTGCCATAGAGGCATTGCACCTTTATATTTAAATATATGAAACCGAAAATAATTTACCAGGTCGATGCATTCACAGCCGAACCGTTTAAAGGGAATCCGGCAGGTGTATGCATTCTTGAAAAAGAATTGTCAAAGAAGTGGATGCAAAATGTTGCTGCAGAAATGAATCTTTCAGAAACTGCATTTATTGTAAAGGCAGGTGAAAAATATAAAATAAGGTATTTCACCCCTGAATCGGAAATTCCCCTTTGCGGTCATGCAACTCTTTCATCAGCACATATTATGTATCAGACAGGGATGGTCAGTAAGGATAAGACTATTACTTTCGATTCAGGTGCAGGAGATCTGTTCGTCAGAAAGTCAGGAAACTGGATCATTATGGATTTCCCGGCCTATCAGGTTGAGCGTGTGCAGATTCCGCCAATCGCTGAGAAGCTTATAGGAATAAAACCGATTGAGCTTTACAGAACAAGTCACGGCTGGACCCTTGCGCTGCTCCACAACGAAGAGGATGTCCGGAACCTGAAGCCCGATTTTAACCGGATGAAGGATTCCCCTTTTGGCGATCTTATAGTAACAGCTCCTTCTGAAGACACTAATTTTGATTTTTGTGTCCGTTGCTTTGCTCCTGCTCTTGGAATAAATGAAGATCCCGTAACCGGGTCGGCACATTGCGCACTGACTCCTTTCTGGAGTGGCAAAACAGGTCGCGAAGAATTTTTTTCCCGCCAGGTATCAAAGAGAAGCGGGATACTGAAAGTTACTCTGAAAGGTGACAGGGTTGAGATTGCAGGCCATGCCAAAACAATATTCAGGGCTGACCTGTACGTATAAGAATGGCTCAACGGTTCAACGGCTCAACGATTCAACGGCATAATTGTGTGATCCAAAAAGAAAAGAAAAAAGCTTTTTGAAATGAAAACAGATCCGGATTTAAGAATAATTGAAATGGGGCTTGAATTGCCTCCGCCTCCGAAACCGGGAGGGATCTATAAGCCTGTACTGATTGCAGGTAATTTTTTATATGTATCCGGTCAGGGACCTCTCAGGGCGGATGGTTCTCTTATTACAGGAAGACTCGGACTGAACATGAACACTGATGATGGAAAGCTTGCTGCAAGGCAGACTGGTCTCACTATGCTGTCAACAATAAAAATCTATTTCGGGGAGCTTAAAAGAATAAAACGGCTTATCAGGACATTTGGGATGGTGAACAGCACCCCCGATTTTAATCAGCATCCTGCAGTGATCAATGGCTTTAGTGAACTCATGGCAGAAGTTTTTGGAGAGGATAACGGCATTGGCACCCGGAGCGCTGTGGGAATGATGCTCCCGTCAGGTATAGCAGTTGAAGTTGAAGCTGTGTTTGAAATAAATACTGACCGGGATGGAACAGCATAAAGCCTTAGATGACAAATGGTATTCGATTGATAATGAAGGTGATGTGTTTTCGCCCGCTCTTCTTGTCTACCCCGACCGTATTGAAGAGAATATACGCAGGATGATAGCTGTAGCAGGAGATGCCGACCGGCTGAGACCTCATGTCAAAACACATAAAATGCCTGAGATCGTACGTCTGCAGATGAAACATGGCATCAGGAGATTCAAATGTTCAACAATAGCTGAAGCTGAAATGGCTGCCAGATGCAGTGCTCCCGACGTCCTTCTGGCATATCAGCCTGCCGGGCCAAATATTAACAGGTTTTTTTACCTGATGGAAGGTTACCCGGGAACAAAATTCTCCTGTATTGCCGATTCAGAGGATGTAATCCGCCTGCTATCCAAAACAGCGGTACTAAAAAATATTCAGACTCACATCTGGCTTGATATAAATGTCGGGATGAACCGCACAGGAATAGTACCAGGGGATAAAGCCGAAAGACTTGCAGAACTGATTAATGATATGCCAATGCTCAGGTTTGAGGGACTCCATGTTTATGATGGTCATCTGCATGAGCCGGATCCTGCTCTCCGCAGGAAAATGTGTGATGAATCATATGCTCCTGTCTCAGATTTCATCGGACATCTTGAGAAAACCGGCATTAAATGCCTGAAAATTGTAGCAGGCGGTTCTCCTACTTTTCCGTTACATGCGCAGCGCAAAGAGGTGGAATTAAGTCCGGGCACATTATTGTTATGGGACTATGGCTACAGCACAGCATTTACTGATATGGACTTTTTGCATGCAGCTGTGCTTTTCACCCGTGTTATCAGCAAGCCGGCAAAGGACCTTCTTTGTATTGATCTGGGTCATAAATCTGTAGCTTCTGAAATGCCCCAGCCAAGGATTAAAATTCCGGGATCAGCGAATTACTCAATTGTCTCACAAAACGAAGAACACATGGTTATAAGGACAGAGGAAGCCGGGAGGATGAAGATCGGAACTCCTGTCTATGCAATACCGTTTCATATCTGCCCCACAGTTGACAGATTCGATGTAGTCTCAGTTGTAAGGGATGGAAAAGTCACAGAACAATGGAATGTAGAAGCACGCAGACGAAAGATAACCATATAAAACAGGTTATCCCGTTGTTCCGTTGCACCTTTACCTGAATAGATAAAGAAACCCCCGGTACTCCTTGCTGTCATACCTTATATCATCCCACCCTAATGCACGGATGATATAAAAATAGACGCCGGGCCTTGCTTTTCTTGAGGAATTATTGATATTACCGTCCCAGCCTGTCCAGTCTCTCAGAATTTCTCCCTCTCCGCTGAAACCATATACCTTCATTCCCGACTGGCTGAAGATTTCCATACTCATAAATCTCATTGACTTCGACTCAACCATGAAATAATCATTATATCCGTCACCGTCAGGTGTGAAGACATTTGGAATGTCAAGGGATGACTGGTCAACCTTTATTATAGTCGACCTGAGCGAATCAATACAATGACGATCACTTTCAATAGTCAGCAACACGGTATATTCCCCCGGTTTATAATAAATATGAGGATCCGGATTTTCCAGGTCTGAAAAGGTGCTGTCACCAAAATCCCACAGGTATATATATCCCCTTATCGATGTATTTGTCAGAGCAACTTCCAGCGGCGCTTCTCCTTCAGCGGGATCAATAGTAAAATCAGCATTGACATGTATCGATTCATAGAAAAATGATGCTTCACTGCTGCATGCAAGGGAGTTTACCTTAAGTGAATAGGTCACATCTTCAAGAGGAGGTGTAAAGGTAATAGGGTCTATTTCGATAGATGGATAGGGAATTGTAGATGAAGGATCTGAAGACCATATGAATTTCAGTTCGTTTCTGAGGTTCAGCTGTATTCCGGTTACAACATCATAATACCGGAAAGTCTTTACCGTGGCAGATGTATCGCCGTCAAGAGCAACATAATTGCAGTGTTTCATCGGATTCTTGAGCTGTGCCCCGGCATAAGGAGGTTTATCAAAAACTATCCAGCCTACCAGGCTTGTGTCATAAATCCCTGAATCTTCTATTTCAACTTTATACCCGCCTTCTGTAAGATCGCTTATAGTTGAGGAAGTCACTCCGGAATCAGTTTTGTCGGCGATGCTGAAGTTGTTTGTCAGTTCGTTCCAGCGAAACCATTTGAAGGTAAAAGGCCCTCCTCCACCGGGCCGGGTGGCAGTAAGTGTTCCCTGTTCGGTTCCGGTAAGGCTGCAGTAAACAAATACCGGATCCTTGACTCCCGGTGATGACGGATAAGAGGTATAGCGCACCGCCAGAGCCCCCGGTGCGGTAAGCTGACCATGAAGGAGTAAAGGCAGAAATACGGCAACAAAAACAATCCAATAACGCACAGGCAAGGCGATCTTTCTATTATTAACGGATTCTATAACACTATTTGTATAATACTCCACAAGTTTAATAAAATCCATTAAATTTGTCCCACTCCGAACGCTGTAATTCTGAATAAATAAATGACCCGTAATTACCTCAAAGACCTGAATGAAGCTCAGCAACAGGCTGTTATCCATTCTGAAGGACCATCTCTTGTTATTGCCGGAGCAGGTGCGGGTAAAACACGGGTTCTTACGTACCGCATAGCACATCTTCTTCAGAAAGGAGTTCCGGCCGGAAAGATCCTTGCTCTCACCTTCACTAACAAGGCAGCCGGAGAGATGAAGGAAAGAATTGCCAGAATAGCGGGTGCTGAGATAGCACGTTACCTGTGGATGGGCACCTTTCATTCAATATTTGCAAGGATACTGAGGATCGAGGGCGACAGGCTCGGATATAAATCCAATTACACCATATATGATGCCGCTGACTCAAAAAGCCTTGTGCGTTCAATAATCAAAGAACTCAGCCTGGATGACAATGTGTACAAGCCGGGAGTAATAGCTTCAAGGATATCAACTGCAAAAAATAATCTTGTAACAGCAAGCATGTATTCGGCCGATGGTTCAATGTACGAATATGACAAAGCGAGCAGGATGCCCCTGCTGGCTGAAATCTTTAAAATATATTCATCACGTTGCTTTAAGGCAAATGCAATGGATTTTGACGACCTGCTGATGAACACAAACATATTGTTCAGGGACTTCCCGGATCTACTTGCAGCATACCAGGACCGGTTCAGATACATCCTTGTGGATGAATACCAGGACACTAACTATGCACAGTATCTTATTGTAAAGAAACTTGCAGCAATTCATCATAACCTTTGCGTAGTGGGAGACGATGCTCAGAGCATCTACTCTTTCAGGGGAGCAAGAATCGAAAATATCCTCGACTTTAAAAATGATTATCCCGATTATCAGCTCTTCAAACTCGAACAGAATTACAGATCAACACAAACTATCGTTAATGCAGCAAATGAGATCATTGCAAACAATGAGGGACAGATCCACAAGAAGGTCTTTTCAAAGAATGAACCCGGGGAAAAGATAATGGTCATGCAGGCTATGACCGATACGGAAGAGGGATTCAATATTGCTTCTGATATCCTGGACAGGAGCCTGTCACAGCAGCTTGCCTGGTGCGACTTTGCAGTGCTATACAGGACAAATGCACAGAGCAGGATATTTGAAGAGACGCTGCGCAGGAAGAATATACCGTATAAAATATATGGCGGTCTGTCGTTTTATGAACGAAAGGAGATAAAAGACATCCTGGCTTATTTCAGGATGGTTATCAATCATGACGATGAAGAGAGCCTTAAGAGATCCATTAACTATCCGAAAAGAGGCATTGGTGATACAACAGTTCAAAAGATACTGGAACTTTCAGCTGAGAAAAATACCTCAGCATGGAATATAATTTCTGATGCCGGGAAATATCCCGGTCACTTCAATGCCGGGACAGAAAAAAAGCTTTCCGGTTATACTGAATTGATTGATAAGCTTGCTTTCGGCAATGGCAATACAGATGCTTTTACCAGGGCAAAAGAGATTGCTTTAGGCTCCGGCATCATGAATGAGCTCAGGGATGGGAAGCTGCCTGAAGAGATAAGCCGTTATGAGAACCTCGAGGAGCTGCTGAACGCGATCAAGATATTCACCGAAGCTGCTGAAACCAACGGAGAGCCTTCAACACTTGAGGCATACATGGCAAATGTTTCACTGCTCACCGATCAGGACAATGAAAAGAAAGAGGACCGCAACAAGGTGACCCTGATGACGATGCATTCTGCCAAAGGATTGGAATTCAAGCATGTGTACATCGTCGGGATGGAGGATACTCTTTTCCCGTCTCCTTTATCGGCAGGAAGTGCAAAAGAACTCGAGGAGGAACGGCGCCTTTTCTACGTCGCAATTACCCGTGCGGAAAAGCTCGCTACCCTGAGCTATGCACTGAACAGGTACAAATGGGGAAACCTTGAGAGAAGCAATCCGAGCCGGTTTCTCCGGGAAATTGATCAGAAATACCTCTATTATCCTCAGACGGGAGGTAAACCGTTTCATACAAAAACCGGAATCAGGGATATGTTCAGGGAGGAAGCATCCTCATATTCTGAGAAGCCCCGGGGAAGAAAAGCTTTAAAGACAGTTATTCAACAAAATACACCTTTCAACGGCAGCGATCCGTCAGAGTTTTCGGAAGGCGATACCGTTCAGCATGAGAGGTTTGGCAACGGAATTATTGTATCCATCGAAGGTGAACCTCCAAACACCACCGTTTCAGTCGAATTTGAAAAGGATGGCCGGAAAAAGCTTTTGCTGAGGTTTGCAAAACTGAGAAAAATATAATTTATTACATATACTCACCCCCTTCCTTCACTTCGTTCTTTCAACCCTGCAAGCCGGCCCCTTCGCTAAATTTGCCCGCCGGGCAAATTTTTCACGCTTGGTCCTCCCTCTCTGCTGAAGCAAAGAGGGGGAACTTATTTATATACAGCATATTAGCCCCCTCTTTACTTTAGTAGAGAGGGGGTTGGGGGTGAGTACGTGTAATTATTTTATTTCTTCTGCCCTGCCTGGCTAAAATTCATCTGTCTGAATGAGTATCCGGTGGTTGATAATGTGTGTTTATAATCCAGGTTGACCTCTTTAGTCTCCGATTTCATTTCAAGCTCATCCTTCTTATTATATCCTTCCATGGCCAGGACAACACTGTTATCCAGTTCCGCACTGCCGTAATATGCAGATAGTCCTGCCTTTGAAAAGGTACGCTTATCGGCCCGCAGTCTGAGGTCTTTGGTTGCCCAAATTTTGCCGTGTTCTTTTGTTTCATTATCAACATAAAGGTATTCATCGCATTTATAGCCTGCAACTATCCTGGTATTCCCTGTTTTGGTAATCGTTGCTTCTGGTGCCTCTGCAGCAGCCTGGTCTTCAGCAGTATTCTCGTCCGGCACTTCGCTTATGATCCCTATTCGCATACCCCCCATATCTGTCATGATCATAAATGATTTATTATCCCCGTCAAATACAAATGATGAAGTCATTTCAACCTGATCGCCATCCTCAGAGGTACTTACCATTTTTGATTCAAATCCGGCATTTGCATTCTCGTCATTGAAATAGATGAAGTAATTCATTTTCGCTACATCCTTACCATCATACATCTCCATCTCTGTATATATCCTGTTGTTAAATGAATAGGATTCACTGTATTTTGATGTGACTTTTCCGCCTCCCATCAGTCCTCCTAAGTTAATGCCTCCAGATGGCCTTTTATCTGATTGCTGCTCTGTATCTCCGGCCTGCTCTCCCTGTTCTGCCTCTTCTGCCTGTGCTGCCTCTTGTGCCTGTGCTGCCTCTTGTGCAGCCTTCTCCTGTTCAGCTTTATCATAAGCCTTCTGAGCTTCTACAGTTGCAGTTGAATCAATTTTCTTGTCTGCTTCCTTGTTCAGGACTTTGACTCCGGCATTAACTGCCCTGCCAACTTTGTTCTTGAGCACATTACCTATCTGCGCACTGGAAATTGCCGGTATAGCAAAGATTAATACAATTGATAACAAAATTGTCCTTGTTTTCATGTTTGAAATGTTTAGGATATAAACTAAAAAGTTACTGAAATTTCAATTTCTGTACAAATGGTGTACCAAATTACAGCCCCCTACGGGCCTTCTCTCCATATATAATAAAGGGGCAAGGTCCCGACAGGCTGGTTTAATGTTTTTTCATGATATAATCGTAGGGCAGCAGGTCCGCAATCCTCTGTTTTCCCATCTCTCCAATCCATTTGATACCATAAGGATCAAAATACCCCAGCTTATTGAAATAAACGTTATTTTTTGTTATATTCATCATCGATCTGCTGGTTTTCGACAGATAGGCTACATTATAAGTTCTTTTGCTTCCCAGGTATTTATCAGATGGATCCTTCTCTACAACCAGGCTGTCATAAGTAATGATCTTATTATCGGAATTTTTAATTGAGAATCCTGCGGAATCAAGATTATTTTCCCACAAAGAACGCATAAGATGCATCCTTGATCCAAGAAATGCCAGTCTCCTCCTGTTTTCTGCCCTCACCCGTTCTTTAGAATTCAATGTGGAATCTTCCCTGAAATTATAATACCCGGTGTAGGATAATGAATACGGAATTTGTGAGTATTCAAAAGCATCGAGATAAAATGTGATCTGATAACCAAGAGATTTATTATTGATAATCAGCGGCCTTAATGAATAAGCAGTCAAAAGGAGTCTGTTTTCATCATATTGAAACACAAGGTCGTTCTCATTCATGATTTTGCAGGTGTATGCGTTTACCGTCTCCCCAATGAATTGTCTTCTGAACGTATTTAGATAATTATTTCGGATTGATTTTTCCCTTAATGACCTCCTTGAAATGATAACGACTTCGTTGAGCTCATAAATTTTGGGTACTAACAATATCTTTAAGGATTTATCTGCCGGATATTCTGTCAGAAGCAATGAGTTGTATCCGATGGCACTGACCGCCAACGGAAGTTTCTGGTTTTCAGGTGCAAGAAGCTTGAAATTTCCGTTTCTGTCAGTTTTAGTTCCTCTTGTTGTCCCGTTAAAAAATACACTGACGTCGCTTAAAGGTCGTTTTGTGTTCTCATCAATGACTATACCATGTAATTCCTGGGAATAATTGGGTAAACAGATAATTATCAGGAAGGCTGTAATAGAAATCCCTTTCATCCTGTTTTCTTCTGATGATCATATAAAGATATACCAAATATTTATTAAAAAACCTGCCGGGGCAGCAGCCCGCGGCAGGAGAAAACATATTAGGAAAGAAAACTGAATGCTTTTATTGTGCGAGTACCGGTTCTGCAGGTTTTTCCTTTTGAATAAGAACAGACTGATAAAGAGTTGCAAATGAACTTGATACCCACATTATTGCAGGAAAAATGCCAACAATAAAGAATATCAGGCCAAATAAAATGATGAAGAAGGAGACAAAACCCATTGCGAATATCCTCCAGCCGTGTCCACGTGTCAGTTTCCAGCTTAATTCCACAGCTTCAATAGGATCGAGCTTTTTGTCCATCACTATATATGAGACGAAAACAAGACGGCATCCTATTATTATCCCGGGAATCAGCAGTGCAAAACATCCCAGGACGACAAGTGCCATCACCAGAAGGTTTGCCAGGACAATATGAAGGTAGTTCTCCCAGAAACCTTTGACTAGCATTTCAAAATCCGGCTTTATTTTCCTGACGGCCTGGATAAAAGTCATATTTGACCCATATTTAAATACAGGCACTACAAAAAAAGAATATAACAGGGCAAGAAGTCCGAAGAAAGCTGCAACCATACCTATTGAGGCCCAGTTGATAATACTATTCATATTCCCAGCCCAGTCCCATGGTCTTCCGTGGAAATCACTGGCATTGAATTTGAAGTGTATAAGCTGAGACGGACCTGTAACAATGGCCACAATAATAACGATCAGGAGCAGCCTGATAAAATTATCTGCCATCACTCTCAATCCTGTCCCAAAGCTGTTGCTGAAAGTCGGCACAAGTGTGTATTCTTTATTCGTTTCCATTCTTTAATTAAATTAGTTAATACTTCTATTTACTTAACGAGACAAATTTAAATCCTGTTTTTTCGATAGACTTCATACTATTGTAGTGTTTTTTCAATTTCCTACTTTGGTAGGTATGGCAACTTTAGTAGTAGTTTCGGATTTCGGATTGCGGATTGCGGATTGCGGATTGCGGATTTATAAAAGTTAAAAAATCCGCAATCCGAAATCCGAAATCCGAATTATCTCAATACCTTTATATTATTATGCTGAAATATCTTGTCTGGCTGGTTTTTTTCCTGTCTGTTGCACTGGCTGCAGGAAGCGTCGTCCTTGCAACACGGCTGAGGAACAGGTACAGGACGGAATTATTTTCATCAATCCTGTATTTTCTGGTATTCATTTTTACATTTGGTTTTTACGGGATCTGGGGACAGGTTATCATAAAGGCATTTCTAGCTCCCTATTTTGAGGCCGGCATTATTGAACGCTTTAATAATATCTCATTGCTGCTTGGACTTCCCTTCCTTGTTTTTGCCTGGCTTATGCTTATGAGGTTCTCGGGTGAGATCTCAGGAAGAAAATACAAAAACTGGCATCTCTTATGGTTTCTTATGATCAATTTTGCCATAATTATTGCTCTTGGATTTTTTGTTGCAGAGGAAAGATCAATAGAACCGGAGGTTCTGTTAAAATACTATTTCATCTGCATGAACTTCTTCTATACTTCAGCTGCTTCTTTGCTGATCATTTTTCCAAATAAGGGAAGGTCGCTTATTCACGCTTATGACCGCAGGATAATAGCACCATGCTTATTCATCGCGATGCTTATACAATGCATTCCGCTTTTCTTCTATAGTGTATCTGTATATGCTGCACTGGCATTTGTTTTAACATTCTTTGCAGGCAATGCTTTCCTGCCCGTTTATTTCTCTTATGGCACGCTGATGTCTCCGTTTAGAGAAGAGCCGCGCAGGGATCTGTCATTTGAGGAATTCTGCAGGAAGTTCGATGTAACGCCTCGTGAAACGGACATAGTTCGTGAAATCTGTAATGGTCTCAGCAATAAAGAGATAGCCGACAGATTATTCATCAGCCTGCAGACTGTCAAGGATCATACCCACAGGATCTATATCAAGACAAATGTAAGGAGCAGGGTACAGCTGATAAATCTTGTGAAGGAGATTATAACTCCCGTCCCGATGATCCAATCAACCTCTCCCCATTTATAGTTACGGTGCTCGCCCCCCAGCCCCCACTTCGCTCCGCTCAGTGCAGGCTCTCTCTGCTTTCTTTTGGTCACATGTACTCACCCCCCCAGCCCCCCTCTCTGCTGAAGCAAAGAGGGGGGAGTTACTTTGTGTATATGTCTGATTATTAGTGTATTTATTAAAGTGCTGCCGCAAATATTTAAATCCTGAAAGCTTTTTTCCTCTTAGTTCATTCCATAAAAGCTTTTCATACTCAGTCATATTATTCCTGAGTTCCTGAGCATATTTTCTAATCGCCCTGAAATCAAATTTCATGTACTTTGACATATTTATAGAACCACAATGTAAATATATAAAAATCAACAAATTATGACTAGATCCATTCCCCCTCTTTGCTTCAGCAGAGAGGGAGGACCAAGCGTGAAAAATTTGCCCGGCGGGCAAATTTAACGAAGGGGCCGGCTTGCAGGGTTGAAAGAACGAAGTGAAGGAAGGGGGTGAGTACATGTACTCAGAACTCCAGAAATACTATAATCTTTCCGTTCTTGAATTTCAATTCAAAGTAACCTCCTGTTGCCTCATTAAGTGTAGCTTCCCACCAATTACTGAGTTTTCTTTTTATTAAAGGATACTTTAATCCGGATGAAGTTATCTCAGTTTGCGGATTTATGGAAAAAATGGAGATCTGCTGGCCAGACATTGATTCAAATCGACAGCTTTTAAGAGCAGGATAAAAGATCCCGGTATCAGTGATCATCTTTACATTAATGAATTGAGCATATTCTGCAAGCAGTGATATATTGCCAACAGTGTGATCTTCCCGCTTGCCTGTTGCCCCCAGAATAACAATATCCTTAAAGCCGCTATCAGAGCACCACCTTACAGCCTTGGTCAGATCATTGGTTTCCTGTTCAGCATCTTCATATATTCTGTCAGCATATTTGTTTATGATCTCCGGATTCAGTGAATCACAATCACCAACAATAGCAAAGGGTTCAAGACCGAAGCTGATAAGGGATCCGGCTGCGCCGTCACAACAGATAATCCGTGTAGCACTTTTAAGAATCCCAAGTGGAATTATATGTTCCGGGAAAGCTCCGTCAGCCAGAACTACGGTATTCGGGAGTTTGCTGTTTTTCATTCCCGAAATTTACGAATAATATTTATCTGTTTTGTTTCAGCCTGCCGTTACTCTGGTCAATCTGCTCCTGAGGTATCGGGTATGTTATATCTTCAGGTCCCAGGTCAGTCCATGTACCGTATATCCATCTGCCCCATGGCATTGTTCTTTCATAGTTGAGAACCCTAGTCAGTTCTTCTACTGTAATCCCCCACCTGTTAAGGTCAAACCACCTATGACCTTCCTGTCCAAGTTCCAGTTTTCTTTCCATCCAGAGGGCTTTCCTGGCATGGTCAATATCCTGGAATGAAGAGTACTCCGAAATTTGATAGTTTGCAGCGGGAGTTACTCCGTCAGCTTCTTTTACAAATCCTTCCGGATTTGAAGCTCTTGCTCTTACAGCATTTATATTGGCAAGGGCTCTCGTCAGGTCACCGGTCTCAATCTGGCATTCTGCCAGCAACAATAGAATATCAGCATAACGTATCATCCGATATCCATTAGCTGTATAACCTGATGTCCAGCTGCTTGTTTCCGTTAATATCCCTTCCTGTGATTTCTTGTAAACCTGTTTTTTAGGACTGTATGGCCCTGCATACGCCTGGTCGCGTATCCAGTCTGATCCTGTATGAATATCCCAATCCCAGTAAGGGATTCCTCTTCTTCCCACCGACCAGTCAAGTCGTGGATCAAGTTCTCCTGTGTCTTCAGTAAACGGATCAGCAGGAGTCAATCCCTGATCACTTACAACAGGATCGGAATTATAATTGTTGTCAAGTAATGGCAAACCACCTGATGTTCTGAATGAATTGACAAATTCCTGTGTGGGCTGGAAAAATCCACAGCAGCCTGCAGGGGATTCTCCTGATTTATAAGGGAAATTCATGACTTCACCATATCCTCCATTCCAGCCACCTGAACCATCATTAACAGAATATTGAACAGTATATACTGATTCAAGGCCATTCCTGTTTTCAATATCAAATATTTCACCATATGTCGTGGCCAGCCCAATTGCAGAACCATCAGGCTTTGTGCCATTTGTTTTTACATCCGAAAGAAGTGTCAAAGCCTCATCATAATCATGATACATCTGCATTAATGCTTTGGCTAATAACACTTTGGATACAGTGTTGTTAAATTTTCCTATTGCCCCCATGTTATCAGGTAATGATGTTCCTTCTTCCAGGTCAGCTATTATTTTCTCCCTGATATCTTCAGTATTGGTTAGAGTATTCTGATCTGTATTCTCGTCCACATAGGGAATCATATTCCACATCCGCCAAGCTTCAAAATGGTACCACCCACGCAATACTCTTGCCTGTTTGAAAAACAGATCAGCTTTATCCTGTGATATATTACCATCCTCCAGTGCCTGTATTGTAACCCTGATTACATAGTTACACCGGGAAACAGATTCATAAAGTGCTTTCCATCTATCATTCAGACATGTAGTTGTCCATTTGTTTGAAACTCTCTCGGAGAAAGTTTGAATTGCATTGATATCATAGCTCGAATCACCCATATCACTGCCTTTGTTGGCTTCCATTCCCCTGATAGACCCAAATAACCAGTTCGAAGATCCTATCTTCCAAGCCGTGTAAAAGGCTTCGGTTACGCCATCAAGCATAGAATAGGCTCCGATAAGGAGCACATTAATGCCTGCCTCATCTGCCAGTGAATATTGATCGACAGTATCTTCAGGTCTTACTTCAAGCCACTTTTCACCACATGATGACAAAAAAGCCGAAAAACAAAGCATAATTACATTTAACCGGAAATAGGTTTTCATAATTAGTGTATCATTCCCAAGGTTAAAATGGTCTATATAATATTTATCTGTTCTGTACCAGCCTTCCGTTACTAAGGTCGATCTGCTGCTGGGGAATCGGGTATGTAACGTCTTCCGGTCCGACTACTGTCCATGTTCCATGATACATGGTATTACTCCAGGGCATGGTCTTCTCATAGTCAAGAATCCTGTTCAGCTCCTCAACAGTAATTCCCCACCTGTTGAGGTCGAACCACCTGTGGCCTTCCATGCCGAGTTCAAGTTTGCGCTCCATATACAATGCAGTACGTGCATTTGTCTGATTGTTGAAAGGATATCCTGAAGATGGATACTTACTGATCACGTAGTTTGCAGCATTGGTAATACCATCTGTTTCTTTCACCCATCCGTCAGAATTTGCAGCTCTGGCACGAACAAGGTTGATATTGGTCCGGGCATCTGCAAGGTCGTTTGTTTCAATCTGACACTCTGCTAGTAAAAGTAGTATATCGGCATATCGTATCATACGATACCCATTAGCAGTATATCCTGATGTCCAGCCGCTTACGTCGGTGTATATTCCTTCCTGCGATTTCTTATAAACCTGTTTCTTTGTGCTGTATGGTCCTGCATGAGACTGGTCGCGCATCCAATCCGAACCGGTATGCACTCCCCAGTCCCAGTAGGGTATTCCTCTCCTGCCTGCCGACCAGTCAAGTCTGGGATCCAGCGGACCTGTATCTTCAGTAAAAGGATCTGTTGGTTTCAGTCCCTGGTCACTTATAACCGGATCATTATTATATGATCCATCCAGCAATGGTAATCCGGCTGATGTTCTGAACGAATTCACATATTCCTGGGTTGGCTGGAAGAATCCGCAGCAGCCTCCGGGAGAACCGCCGGATTTGTAAGGGAAGTTCAGAACCTCGCCATATCCTCCGTTAAATCCGTTTGAGCCGTCGTTCACTGAATACTGAACTGTATATACTGCTTCAATGCCGTTCCGGTTTTCAATATCAAATATCTCACCGTAAGTCGGTGCAAGACCGATTGGTGAGCCGTCAGGCTTTTCCCCATTGGCTTTTACATCTGCCAGAAGAGGTAAAGCTCCCTTATAATCATGGTTCATCTGCATCAGCGCTTTGGCCATAAGCACTTTGGATACTGTTCCATTGAATCTCCCAATTGCACCCATGTCATCCGGCAATTCTGTCCCTTCCTCCAGGTCAGCAATTATCTTATCACGGATATCTTCTGTATTGGTAAGTGTATTTTGATCGGTATTTTCATCAACATACGGTATCATGTTCCACATCCTCCAAGCCTCAAAATGGTACCATCCGCGCAATGCCCTTGCCTGTTTAAGGAACAGATCTGCCTGGTCACCGGTGATATTACCATCTTCTACTGCCTGGTTGATTACCAGAATTGTGGTATTGCACCTGGCTACAGCCTCATAAATTTCTCTCCATTTTACATTCAGGGATTGATTTGTGGCTGTCTCGGAATATGATTTGATTGATGTGCCTCCCCAGGAATCTCCTGCATCAGTACCCTCATTGGCGATCAAACCACGGATATCGCCATATAACCAGTTGGATGAAGCAGATTCCCATCCAAAGTGATTATTTACTCCGTCAAGAAGGGAATAGGCTCCAACCAAAAGAGCGTTAATGCCTTCTTCATTTGCCAGTTTATACTGATCCACGGTGTCTTCAGGTCTGACCTCAAGCCATTTTTTCCCGCAGGAACTCAAAAATCCTGATAATGTTAGTATGATGATCAATGGGAATAAACTCTTTTCCATAATACTATATTTCCAGTTACAAAGAAAGATTGAGTCCGAATAAAAATTGTTTTACATTGGGATAGCTACCTGTGTCGGAACCGAATGCACGGTCATCACCTCCAAGCTCCGGATCCATTCCTGAGTACTTGGTAAGCGTGAAGAGGTTAACGGTCTGCACATATACCCTGAGAGATTTTACATTGA
>Ga0307380_10001535_pt1 | contig 33704 bp, 31 predicted proteins | sample UN3MG_FD_202239 | JGI IMG/M metagenome (GOLD analysis project Ga0307380, IMG submission 202239) | Soil microbial communities from Risofladan, Vaasa, Finland - UN-3 | ecosystem: Environmental > Terrestrial > Soil > Coastal area > Acid sulfate soil | place: Finland: Risofladan, Vaasa | collected...
CCGACGAAGCCGAGGTCGAGGATCTTCTCGATATTGGATTCCGGGTCGCGCTTGGTCCGGCGCAGTTTACGCGCCTTGATCAACCCGCCATCCTTGCCGCTGAGCCCGATCGCCTGGCCGCCCGCCTCGTTGATCGTCTGTACGATCGACTTGTTGATCGCGCCCGAAAGCACCATCTCGACGATCCCGACGGTTTCCTTGTCGGTTACGCGTAGCCCGTCGATGAACTCGCTCTTGACCGCGAGGCGCTCGAGCATCGCGCCGATCTGCGGGCCGCCGCCATGGACCACGATCGGATCGATGCCGGCGTGTTTCAAAAGCACGATATCCTTGGCGAAGGAAGCCGATAGGCTGTCGTCGCCCATCGCGTGCCCGCCATATTTGATGACGAAGCATTCGCCGGCATAGCGGCGCATATAGGGCAGCGCATCGGTCAACACGCGGCCGATGTGGATCCACTCTCTGGCTTCTTTGATCTGGCGGGCTTTCATAAGGGGTGCTCTATCTGTCGCTTCGACGTGCGGGGCGCGACGAAGCTGGTTCCCTCAAGCGCCGGGCGCTCGTGTCCACTCGCTTGGCTACCGCCGCATAAGGCGGTGGCCTCGCAGTCGCGAGGCTGGCGCGCCAACCGAGTTCCTGATTATCCACCCTTGATATAATCGATCGCCAGCTAGGCCGCCAGCGCCGCGAGGCCGGCGCGCAGCTCGGCGATGCCGGAGCCCTTGATTGCGCTGGTCGCGACAATCGTGGGATAGGCCGCCCCGTGCTTCTTGAGCTCGGCCGCGGCCTCGTCCAGCCGGCCGGCGAGCGTGCCCGCTTTGACCTTGTCGCATTTTGTGAAGACCACCTGATAGACCACGGCAGCTTCGTCGAGCAGGCCCATGATCTCAAGATCGTTGTCCTTGATCCCGCGCCGCGCATCGATCAGCAGACAGAGCCGCCGCAGATTAGGCCGGCCGGTCAGATAGTCGCGTACCAGCCGGTTCCAGACTTTGATCTGCGTCTTCGGCGCCTTGGCGAAACCATAGCCCGGCAGATCGGCCAACATGAGCGCGCCGCCAAGCTCGAAAAAATTGATCTCGCGCGTGCGCCCCGGCGTGTTCGAGGTGCGGGCCAGGGTCTTGCGGCCGGTCAGCGCATTCATGAGGCTCGACTTGCCGACATTGGAGCGGCCCGCGAAGGCGATCTCGGGCAGGTGCGGATCCGGCAGGCCGTCGAGCCGCACAACGCCGCGCAGGAAGGTGCATTCCTTGGCGAAAAGCAGCCGGCCGACCTCAAGTGCTTCGCCGTCTGGCGCATCTCTTACAGTCGCGTCCGCCGCATCGGTCCGGGAGAGATTGCCCGGCGCCGCCGTCATCGGCTCCGCCGCTTGCTCCGCCCACTCCCGCGAGGCGGCGCGCGGCCACTGCTCGACGCCGGTCTGGCTCCCCTGGCCGGAGGGTCACCGGCGCCATCGCCTTCATCGCCTTCGTCGTTCTGATCGGCCTCGTCGGCTTCATCGCCGGCAGCCCCATCAGCGCCATCCGCCGCGGCTTCCGTTGTCGTTTTTCGGCCGGCGCTCTTCGCCGCGGCGGCGGCTACTTTCTTCTTGGGCGGACCGCCCGCCGTGGGCGCCGTCGCCTGGCTGAGCTGGCCGTGGCGCTTCATGATCGTATATTGCTGGGCCATCGAGAGCAGATTGTTCCAGGTCCAGTAGATCACCAGACCGGCAGCGAAAGGCGCCAGCATGAAGGTGAAGACGATCGGCAGCATCATGAAGATGCGGGCCTGCATCGGGTCGGGCGGGGCCGGGTTCAGCCGTTGCTGCATCCACATCGACACGCCCATCAGGAGCGGCCAAATGCCGATCGAGATGATGCCGACAATGCCTTCGGTCGGCGGCGTGAAAGGAAGCAGGCCGAAGAGGTTCAGCACCGAAGTCGGATCGCGCGCGGAGAGATCCTGGATCCACCAGAAGAACGGCGCGTGGCGCATCTCGATATTGACCAGCAGCACTTTGTAGAGCGCGAAGAACACCGGGATCTGGATCAGGATCGGCCAGCAACCCGCCATCGGGTTGACCTTCTCGCGCTTGTAGAGCTCCATCAGCTCGCGGTTCTGCAGCTCCTTGTTGTCGCCAAAGCGCTCCTTGATCTGCTGCATCTTGGGCGTCAGCGCCTTCATCTTGCCCATCGCCTTGTAGGATTTGTTGGCGAGCGGGAAGAAGAGCAGCTTTATCAGCACCGTCAGCAACATGATGGAAAGGCCGAAATTGCCGACGATCTCTTGGATCATCACCAGCAACAGAAAGATCGGCTTGGTCAGGAAATAGAACCAGCCGAAGTCGATCGAAAGGTCGAACTGAATGATGCCCGGCTTCTCGGCATAGCTGTCGATTACGGCAAGTTCCTTGGCGCCGGCGAAGATATAGCTCACTATCTGGGCCGTGCCGCCGGCAGCGACAGTCTGCGCGCCGTACAGCATATCGGCCTGATACTTGTCGGTCGCGCCTTCCTTGCGGTGGCCGAACCCGGCCTTGATCGCGGCGTTCTGGTTCGGCGCGATCGCGACCATCCAATAGCGATCGGTGAAGCCGATCCAGCCGCCGATGCTGTTGAAACTGATGCGCTTCTTGTCGCGCACGTCCTCCCAGCTGACCTCGTCGAGCGAGCCGCTGTCGCTCTTTTGTTTGCGGAACACGCCGTAGGGGCCTTCATGCAGCACGTACCAGCCCGAGGTCGTCGGCGTGCCCGAGCGCGAAACCAGCGCGTAGGGATAGAGCGTCACTGCCCTGTCGCCCGAATTGACGACCCGCTGGGTCACCGTGATCAGATAGTTCTTGTCGATCTCGTACTTGCGCTCGAATTTGAGCCCCCGGCCGTTGTTCCAGCTCAGCGTCACCGGCTGGCCTGGCGCGAGCACGTCGCGGTCGGCGGTCCAAACCGACTTGTCGTTCGGCAACACGACCGCCTTGTCGCCCGAGACCCAGCCATATTCGGCAAAATAAGCGTTCTTCGCGCCGAAGGGCTCGAGCAATTCGACGGGAGGGCTGCTCTTGGGCAGCTCGGCGCGATACATACGCAAGGTCAAGTCGTCGAGCTTAGCACCCATAAGCGCGATCGAGCCGCGCAGCTTGGGCGTTTCAATGCGTATACGCCTGACGCGTTTCAGGATCGCCGCACGGTCCTCGCCGGCCGGCCTGGCGGCAGGCGTTCCCGGAACTGCCGGGGCGCGCACAGTCGAGCCGGCGCCCGGCACGCTGGGCTTGCCCGCGCTGCTCCCGCCGGGCGCCTGCGGCTGGACCGCGGCGCCGGGCACTTGCGGCGCGCGGCCGTTCGGGACCCCCGGCACCGTTTTGCCGGCTGTTTGCTGGCCGGTTCCTTCCGGCGACGGCTTGCTGCCGGGCAACAGGAACTGCGAGCCCAGGATGATCGCAACCGAGATCACGATCGCCAGCAACAGATTTTTTTGGTCGCCCATCAGGCCCGATCTCCGCTGGTCATGGCCCCACTGGACATAGCAGTTGAAGGAGCATGCCGCGCATCCTCGCACCGTTTGGGCACCGGATCGTAGCCATGCCCGCCCCACGGATGGCAGCGCACGAGCCGGCGCAGTGCCAGCCAGCCGCCGACGAAGGCCCCGTAGCGCTGCACCGCCTCGGCGGCATAGGCCGAGCAGGTCGGCAGATAGCGGCAGGTGGGCGGCATCAGCGGCGACAGCACATACTGGTAGATCTTGATGAGGACGATCAGCGCCAGCCCGAACGGCATCAGCGCCAGTGCAAGAGCCCGCTTCAACTTCGGCCGCATCGCCTCAATCCCCGGTCTTTTGCGCATTGGTGTCCGGCGCCCTGTCGACATCGCCCCGCCGCACGCGAAGCCGTGCCAGCGCGGCCCTCAAATCGTCCTTCAGCGCGGAAAAATCGCGCGTCAGCGTCGCGCCCCGCGCGATGATCACATAATCGTGGCCGGGCGCCGCCAGATCAGGCATCACCGCGCCCACCACGGCGCGCAAACGCCGCTTTGCCCGGTTGCGCTGGACCGCACCGCCGACCTTGCGGCTGGCGGTGAAGCCGACGCGAAACAGCGCGCCGCCCCCGGCCCGGTCACCTGCAGCCGGCTCCCTCTCGCCGCGCTGGGCCGGCGGCGCAGGGCTCCGGCTTGCCTGCAAGACGAGGCCGGGCGCCGCCCATTTGCGGCGGCCGCGGGCGACGCGAAGGAACTCCCGGCGCCGCGTCAGCCGACCGATCTCGGCGGGCATGGCATTCAGGCGGAGAGGCGCTTGCGACCTTTGGACCGTCGCCGCGCCAAAACCCTGCGGCCGGCCACGCTGGACATGCGCGAGCGGAAGCCATGGCGGCGCTTTCGAACAAGCACGCTTGGCTGAAAGGTGCGTTTCACGGCTGACGTCCCTTGAGGCAAGAATAGATAAAGTAAGCGTGGCCGAGCATATACGGATTGGGCCACTTGAAGTCAATGTGGCGCGCGCGATCAATACGCCATACCGGCCGTGCCGGCGCGTAATCGATCCGGCCGCCGGACCGCCTCAATCACACGATGGTGATTGATGGTGAATAGCGTGACCGCGCTCCATCCATATTTTATGGTGCCACTTGTCAAGGCATTGGCAGGCGAAGGCGCGCGGCGGCGGGCGCCGATTGAGCCGTCGATCGGATCGCTTGGGGGACCACTTCGCGCGCCACGGGATGCGCCGCACTGGTTGAGGCAATCCCGGTGATTTAAGGTCAGCATCGAAATAGGGACGCGACAGCATGCCACAGCACAAGGCGCGGGGCACCGAGCCGCCGGCCGACAGTCCGGCCGCCACACCGAATGGCGCAAAGGCGCCGGGCGAGGGGCGGGCCGGATCGCGTTTCTCGCTCGCCAAGCTGATCCCGCTCGGGATATTGCTGGCAGGCCTGGTCGCCTTCTTCGCCACCGGGCTCAACAAATATGTGAGCTTTGGCGAGCTTGCCAAACACCACACGGCAATGGCCACGTGGGTCCAGAAAAACCTCCTTCTGGCTGCGCTGTGCTACATGGCCGGCTATGCGGTGATGATCGCCTTCTCGCTGCCTGGCGGCGCGGTGGCGACGATTTTCGGCGGCTTTCTCTTCGCCGGCGTGGTCGACGGCATCGCCGGCACGATGCTCGCCGCGGCGATCGTCGTGGTCGGCGCCACGCTCGGTGCCACGGCGTTGTTCCTGGCGGCGCGCAGCGGCCTGGGCGAGCCGTTGCGCGCCCGTGCCGGGCCGGGCCTCAGACGCATGGAAGCGGGCTTCCACGAAAATGCGATGAGCTACCTTCTGGTGCTGCGGCTGGTGCCGCTGTTCCCGTTCTGGCTGGTCAATCTTGTGCCGGCCTTCCTGGGCGTGCCGCTTCGAACTTATGTGATCGGCACCTTCTTCGGCATCATGCCGGGCACTTTCGTCTATGCCAGCGTGGGGGGCGGATTGGGCGCGATCCTGGAAGCAGGCGAAAGCCCCGATCTCGGCATCATTTTCAAGGCCGAGATCCTGGTCCCGCTGCTCGGCCTGGCACTGCTGGCGCTGATCCCGGTGATCTACAAGCGTATCAAGGCGCGCCGCTGACTTGCCGTTGCCCCGGATTTGGCGGGGGTCCTGGTCTGGGCGCCGGTCCCGGCCCGGGTTCGGCGTGGAACTGTGAGTACCGGTTATCAATACAAAATCACGGATAATTGAACCCAATTGATTCCGATTGGCGGGCCAGGGCCCATAAGTTCATACGCGGACGTGGACGGCGGATAATCGTCGTTTGATCCCAGGTCGGCTCGCCCGCAAGGGGCCAGGGCCGGCGCATCCCATCACCAGGAGGCCTCATATGCTGAACAAGAAAACCGTCATTGCGCTTTCCATCGCCGCCCTCGCCGCCTCGACCGCGGCTCTGCCCGCCGCCGCCGCCGGCAGCCTCGACAACCCCGTCCAGCTCGCCGGTTGCGGCGCCTGTAAGGCAAAGAAGGCCGGCTGCGGCGCTTGCGGTGCGAAGAAGACAGGCTGCGGCGCGGCCTGCGGCGCGAAGAAGGCCGGCTGCGGCGCGGCCTGCGGCGCGAAGAAGGCCGGCTGCGGCGCGGCCTGCGGCGCGAAGAAGAAATAATCAAACGACGCGTACCGGGGCGGGCGACCACCTCTAAGAAATAGGGGCGGGCAACCGCCTGGCGGAAATTCGCGGCGCATCCGGACAAACCGGGTGCGCCGCGTCCGCTTTCGGCGCATCTGATTCCAGCTGGCGCCGTCAGGCCCCGATCGCGCGCGGCGGCGTGGGACCAACCGGCAAAGAAAACAGCCGCGCCTATCGCCGGGGCTCGAAAACGCACTATATTCTGGCCCATGCTGGCGAAGTCGCACCTACCGTCCCTTGTGCACAGCCTGTCGGCCAGATTGCTGGTCCTCACGGTGCTCTTCATCATGCTGATCGAGGTCTTCGTCTACGCGCCCTCGATCGCGCGCTATCGCAAGGTCTATCTCGACGACCGCATCGCCGACGCGCATCTCGCTACCCTGGCGCTGGAGGCGGCGCCCGACTTCATAATCGGCCAGCGCCTGCGTGCGCAACTGCTCGACCACGCGCGCGCCTACGGCGTCGTCACCATGAAGCCGGGCTCGCGCAAGTTGACTTTGTTGCGCGACATGCCGCCAAAGGTCGATCTCAAGATCGATCTGCGCAAGGAGACCTTCTTCGGCCTCATCATGGATGCCTTCGAGACGCTCTGGCAGAGCCGGAACCGGGTGTTGAGCGTGATGGGGCCTTCGCCCAAGGACAAGGGAACATTGATCGAGGTGGTGCTCGACGAAGAGCCATTGCGCATGGAGATGATCGACTATTCGCGGCGCATTTTGGTCCTGTCGCTGATCATCTCCTTCGTCACGGCGGTGCTGGTCTATCTCAGCCTGCAATGGCTGCTGGTGCGGCCGATGCGGCGGCTCACCGCGAACATGACCGCGTTTTCGCTGGCGCCGGAGGACGCAACGCGGCTGATGTCGCCCTCGTCGCGCAGCGATGAGATTGGCGTCGCCGAACGCCAGCTCCAGGCGATGCAGCGCGGGCTGCGCGATGCCCTGCGCCAGAAGACGCGGCTTGCCGCGCTGGGCACGGCGGTCACAAAAATCAATCACGATCTGCGCAATCTGCTGTCGACGGCAAGTCTGCTTTCGGAACGCCTGGAAGGGGCGAAGGATCCCAAGGTACGCGAAGTGGCCCCGCGGCTTGAGCGCGCGCTCGACCGCGCCGTCAATCTCTGCACCGACACGCTGGACTTCGCCAAATCCGAGGCAATCGAACCCAAACCCGCGCCGGTCGACCTGCGCAAGCTGGTCGAGGACGTCGCCAGCACCCTGCCGGTAAGGGAGAATGGCGGCGGCGCCAGCCTCGACATCGCCGTGGCTCCGGGCCTTGCCGCACTCGCCGACCGCACGCATCTCTTTCGCGCACTCGCCAATCTGGGCAGCAACGCCGTCCAGGCCGGCTCGGCCCATGTCACGATCAGCGCCGCCAGCGTGGGCGGGCGCGTGCACATCGATGTCGCCGATGACGGCCCCGGCCTGCCGCGCAGCGCACGCGAGCATCTCTTCGTGCCCTTCGAGGGCTCCGGGCGCAGCGGCGGCTCGGGGCTGGGCCTTGCCATCGCGCGCGAACTCGCCCAGGCCCAGGGCGGCGATCTCAGCCTGGTCGAGAGCACCGACCAGGGCACCACCTTCCGCATCGAGCTGCCCGGGGCCTGACCGGGCCACGCTTAACCACGCCCACGTTTAACCACGCTGGGCCGACATGTTTGTGCGCTGCAGCATGTTCGGCTAAGCTCCGACCCTGCGAGCGACGACAGATCAGCCGCCCCGATGGGGTCACGCATGGGAGGATCGAGATGAGCGCGGAGACTCGGACCAAGCGCGTCACTATTCCCGACATTCGCGCCCGCAAGGGCGGCGAGCCGATCGTTTGTCTGACCTCGATTTCGGCCCAGACGTCCAAGTTGCTCGACGAGCATGTCGACCTGCTGCTGGTCGGCGATTCGCTGGGCATGGTCTTCTATGGCATGGACAGCACCGTCGGCGTGACCATGGAAATGATGGTCGGCCACGGCGCCAGCGTCGTGCGCGGATCGGCGACCGCCTGCGTCATCGTTGACATGCCGTTCGGCTCGTATCAGGAATCGCCCCAGCAGGCCTTCCGCAACGCCGCCCGCATCATGGGCGAGACGCGCTGCCAGGGTGTGAAGCTCGAGGGCGGCGTGGAGATGGCCGAGACCGTCGCCTTCCTGTCCGAACGCGGCGTCCCGGTCTTGGGGCATGTCGGGTTGATGCCGCAGTCGGTGAACCGCCTCGGCGGCTTCAAGGCACAAGGCCGCACCCCGGAAAGCGCAGCCAAGATCATGGCCGATGCCAAGGCAATCGAGGCGGCCGGCGCCTTCGCGATCGTGGTCGAAGGCGTGATCGAACCTCTCGGCCGCTCGATCACGCAGGTGCTTGAAATCCCGACCATCGGCATCGGCGCCTCGCCAGCCTGCGATGGCCAAATACTGGTCACCGAAGACGTGATCGGTCTGTTCTCCGATTTCACCCCGAAATTCGCCAAGAAGTTTGCGGCGATCGGCGAGGCGATCTCCGAGGCCGCCGCCGAATACGCTGCCGACGTCCGCGCGCGCCGCTTCCCTGCCGAGGAGCACACCTACGGCATGACCGCAAAAGAGGGCGGCAAGGCCAAGAAGCGCGCGGCGGGATAGTGAAGTATCCGCGAAGGCGGCCCCCTCACCCTCCCACCGCCCTGAAGGTCGACGGCCCCTCCCTCTCCCCCAAGGGGCGAGGGACAAAAGGGACCCGACCTGCTTGTTGCCCCTCTCCTCTCGGGGGAGAGGGTTAGGGTGAGGGGGACTCAAACATCAAAGGCGTTTGAGATAAAAGAACTCCGATGGCATCCAATCCAACCATCAAGACCGTCCGCACCATCGCCGAGCTTCGCGCGGCGGTGACGGCGTGGCGGGGCGAGGGCCTCAGCGTCGGGTTGATCCCGACCATGGGCGCGCTGCATGAGGGCCATCTCGCATTGGCGCGCGCGGCCAAGGCGGAATGCGACCGCGCGGTCGCTTCGATCTTCGTCAACCCCGCCCAGTTCGGCCCATCCGAAGACCTCGACCGCTATCCCCGCCGTGAAGCCGAGGACGCGGCAGCGCTCGCGACCCTCGGCGTCGAGCTCATCTTCGCGCCGCCGGTGGAGGAGATCTATCCCGGCGACTTCGTCACCACTGTCACCGTTGCCGGCGTCGCCGAGCGGCTGGAAGGCGCGCATCGCCCCGGCCATTTTGCCGGCGTCACCACCGTCGTCTCAAAGCTGCTGATCCAGGCGCGCGCCGACCGCGCGTACTTTGGCGAAAAGGACTACCAGCAGCTCCGCGTCGTCACCCGCATGGCGCGCGATCTCGACATCGCGACCATGATCGTCGGCGTGCCGACCGTGCGCGAGCCCGACGGCCTGGCGCTGTCCTCGCGCAACGAGTATCTCACGCCGGCGCAGCGCAAAGTGGCGCCCGCGCTCAACCGGGCGCTGCTGGATACCGCCGCCGCGGTGGCGGCGGGAGCCCTGGCGACGGAGGCGACGGCCGGCGCCGAGACCGCGCTGCTCGAGGCCGGCTTCGATGCCGTCGACTATGTCGCCGTGGCCGATGCCGAGACACTCGCGCCGGTCGAGAAGCTGGGCGGCCGGCCGGCCCGGGTGCTGGCCGCCGCCTTCCTCGGCAAGACACGCCTGATCGACAATGTGCCGGTCGCCATTGCCTGAGGCTGGATCACCTGATTGTGGGTATCTAGGGGGTTACCCACAGGTTACCCACTAGATGTTGAGGCATACGCCGGATTGCAACCGACATCAGCGCGGCTTTGCCCCTCCGGCGGTATCGGCATTCAAAGCACCTTGCGGCGCTCGCGCCGGAACATCGCTCGCCACGCGTCGATGCTTTGCGGCCGGGCCGCCGGATCGAGCGCCAGCCCGGCATCGACCGCGCCGCGGAAGTGCTCGTTGTATCGCCCCGCCGCCTGTTCGGCCGTGGGCAAGGTCTGATCGTCCGTGGCGCGTTGGTCCGCCGACTGGGGCGGCCGGCCGGTAATCAGGCGATAGAACAGCGCCGCCAGACCATAGATGTCGGCGAGCGGGCCGGGCGCGCCATCATCTGCGTCCAGCAGCTCTGGTGCTCGATAGGGGTCGGGCGGGAGCTTGGCCTCTCCTGTTCCCCCGGCCCCGACCTCGGCGGCGAACGCATGGGCGCATGATACGCGGGCCTCGGACATATCGGTCCACAATAGCGCGCCGCTGGGCAGGAACAGTACAGCTTCTGGTGCAATCGCGTGATGGACGGCGCCGGCGCCATGGATCGCTTCCAGCCCGCCCAACAGCGGATCGAGGATCTGGTAGAGCTCGCGCTGGCTGAGCGTTCCGTCCGCGCCCATCATGGCGGCAAGCGTGGTGCCCTCGCGCCGCGCCTGGACCCGGTAAGAGGTGCCCTCGTAACGGATGAGGTCGAACGTTGCGAGGACGTTGTCATGCGAAACAGTAGCGAGCTTTTGCGCCTCGTGGCTGAAGCGCTCGCGCTGATCGTCGAAGAGATCCTCGCGGTCGAATTCAGGTTCGACGTACTGGCCGGTGCGCCGGGCGATCCCGCGCGGCAGGAACTCCGCAATCGTCACCGCCAGCCGATCGCCATGGCGCGCCGCCGGATAATAGAGCGCGTAGCCGTCATCGGCCGGCGCGCCGCGGATCTCATAGCCTCGAAAGGCGAAGCCCACGGGCAACGTCCCGCGTTCGCTATCGCTCATAGCTTGATCGGTGGGCCATCAACCATCAACCCACCGTAGAATTCACGCGCCGCGATGACAATCGGGATTGACCGCATATGCGGACTGCGCGGTGGTCATGCGGCGGTTTGGCGCGTGCGTCTGGGCTCGATCACCACCAGCGCCACGGCGGCAAGCACCATCACCAGCGCCACAAGCTCGCGCCAGCCGATCGTCTCGCCCAGCACCGCCGCACCGGAGAGCAAACCGACCGCGGGAACCGCGAGCGTGCTGATCGAGGCAACGCCGGCGGGAAACAACGCCACCGTGCGAAACCACAACAGATAAGCCAGCACCAGGCCGATCAGCGTCGTATAGACCGCCGCCCACCACGCCGCAGCGCTGGCCTGATGCATGGTGAAAGGCTCGGTGGCCGCGATCGCCACGATCGGTATGGAACCGATAAGCAGATGCCAACCGGCAAAGCTCATCGGCGGCACCGCCCATTTGACGCGCTTGGTAATGATCGTGCCGGCACCGAACGAGATTGCCGCCCCGGTTATGCAGAGTATGCCGAGCGGCCGGTCGCCGAACTCGCCGAGCGACGGCCATAAGAGGATCAAAATACCGCCGAGCCCGATCACGACCGCGCCAAGGCGCCGGAACGTCAGTGCCTCACCCAGAAAGATGCGCGCCAGGATCACCACCCAGAGCGGCGCGGTGTAACCGATCAGCGCTGCTTGTCCACTCTCAAGCAGCTTGACCCCGTATGCCGCAAGGACCAGCCACAGCGTGACATTGGTCAGCGAGATCGCCAGCAATGCCGGCCATTGCCGCCGCGGCACCTTCACCGGCATGCCGCTCGCCAGCGCGATGCCCAGCATCAACAACCCCGCCGCGACCGCCGTCGTTGCGCGGTACTGCCAGACCGGCATTTCCAGCACCGACAGCTTGATCGCCGGCCAGTTCGAACCCCAGCAGAACGTGATCGCCGGAAACAAAAGATAGCGCGCCGGCCCCGCCGGCGTTTGTGACGGCCGATCGGTCAAGCGGCCCGCCTAAACCTTATCCCGGGTCGTGCGCGGCCCGCAGGTCGATAAGCTCATGGCCGCGCCCCGCGTCACTGCCTGGGCCGGGACTCGATGATCGGTTGGGCGTATTGCGGCTCGGTGTCCCAGGGAAAATGTATCCAGGTGTCCTGGCTCACCTCGGTGATGAAACTGTCGACCATCGGACGGCCGGCGGGTTTGGCGTAGACGGTTGCGAAATGCGCCTTTGGCAGAAGATCGCGCACGAGCTTGGCGGTGGCGCCGGTATCGACGAGGTCGTCGACGATCAGCCAGCCCGCGCCTTGGTTGTCGGTGGCGGGCGATTTCAGGATCCGGGGCTCGCCCTGATCCATGTAGTCGTAGCTGGCAACCCCGACCGTCTCGATCACCCGGATTTCCAACTCGCGCGCCACGATCGCCGCCGGCACCAGGCCGCCGCGGGTCACCGCAACGACGCCCTCCCAGGGCCCCAGATCGAGGAGCCGCCAGGCCAGCGCCTTGGCATCGCGATGCAGCTCCTGCCAGGAGACCGGAAAAAACTTGCCGCGCGCCTTGGCTTCTTCTTCGCTCACCTGACCACCTCCCCACAATGCAGCGCGGGTATTTAGAGTGAAGCGCCCAATCAACGCAATGCCAACGCAATGGCCGGCGCTGCGCGATTGGATTTCTCTGCATTGGATTTCTCTGCATTGGATTTAAGGCGCGAACGCCGCTACAACCGCGACGGGCCAGCAAGGGGGCGATCCCAAGTGTTCGAAACCGTACGCACGCGACGCGGCATGGTGACCTCGTCGCATCATCTGGCGGCCGAGGCGGGCTTGCGGGTTCTGCGCGAGGGCGGCAACGCGATCGAAGCGATGATCGCCGCGGCAGCGACGATCTCCGTGGTCTACCCGCACATGAATGGCCTCGGCGGCGACGGCTTCTGGTTGATCTCCACGCCGGGCCGGCGCCCGCCGCGCGCCATCACCGCGGTAGGAGCGGCGGGCCGGGCGGTCGACGAGGCCTATTACCGCGAGCGCGGGCTTGAGGCGATTCCGACCCGCGGCCCGCTCGCCGCCAACACGGTCGCGGGCACCATCTCCGGCTGGCAGGCGGCGCTGGCGATCAGCGCCGAATGGGGCGGGCACATGACGGCCGGCCGGCTGCTGGAGGATGCGATCTGGCACGCCGAGCAAGGCTTTCCGGTGACCGGCGGCCAGCACCGGCTGACGGTCGAAAAGCGCGACGAACTACAGCACGTGCCGGGCTGGGCCAAGCTCTTTCTGGCCAATGGCGCGGCACCCGATCCGGGCGACACCTTCAAGCAGCCGGCACTGGCGCGCACGCTGACGCGGCTGGCCCAGGTCGGCTTCGACGATTTTTATCGCGGCACGCTGGCGCATACCATCGCGGCCGACCTTGAGCGCGCCGGCAGCCCGGTGACCGCGGGCGATCTGGCCGCCCACCGGGCAGCCGAGACCGCGCCGCTGATGGTCAAGCTGAAATCGGGCAGCGTCTACAATGTCCGGCCGCCGAGCCAGGGCCTTGCCTCGCTCGTCATCCTCGGCCTCTTCGACCGCTTGGGCGTGGAGGAAGCCGACGGCTTCGAGCATGTCCATGGCCTGGTTGAGGCGACCAAGCTGGCGATCCGCATCCGCAACGCCAACGTCACCGACCCGGCCTATATGGGCGCCGACCCGGCCGACTTCGTGAACGACGCCAACCTCGATGCCCGGGTCCGCTCGATCAGCATGAAGAAGGCGCTGGCCTGGCCCGACCCGGCGGTGCCCGGCGATACGGTCTGGCTGGGCGCGGTCGACGGCGAGGGGCGCGCGGTCTCGTTCATCCATTCGATCTATTGGGAGTTCGGCTCCGGCGTGGTGCTTGAGGAAAGCGGCATCCAATGGCAGAACCGCGGCAGCTCCTTCACGCTCGGCGAGGACCAGCAAAACTATATCCGCCCGGGCCGGCTGCCCTTCCACACCAACAACCCGGCGCTGGCGCTGCTCAATGACGGCCGGGTCATGGTCTATGGTGCGATGGGCGGCGACGGTCAGCCGCAGAGCCAGGCCGCCGTCTATTCGCGCTATGCGATGTTCGGCCAGGAGCTGCAGGCCGCGATCACCGCGCCGCGCTGGGTGCTGGGCCGCACCTGGGGCGCGCCCAAGGTCGGGCTGCGTATCGAGGACCGCTTCGATCCCAACGTGATCAAGGCGCTGCGCAAGGCCGGGCATGCGGTCGATCTGCAACCGCCGCTGACCGACCTGATGGGCCATGCCGGCGCCATCGTGCTGCACCCCTCGGGGCTTATCGAAGGCGCCAACGATCCGCGCAGCGACGGGGCGGCGGTGGGGTATTAGACTTCCGATTGGGGAATGTGGCGAGGCTACCCCTCTCCCGCTTGCGGGAGAGGGTGGACCGCCCGCAAGGGTGCGCCGGGTGAGGGCGACGGCGGAAAAAGCATTCGACGGCCTGCTCATTCTAGACCCGACGGCTGCCCTCACCCTCCCACCGCGCTCGCGCGCGGCGGGACCCTCCCTCTCCCGCAAGCGGGAGAGGGATCGCGGCGGATCCATTTGTGTCCGCACGCCTAACCCATTGATCCGTTAACCATTTATTAACCCTGTGCTGGCCAGGCCGGACCGCGATCTCCTAGGATACCGGTACCAAACAGAAAAGTTCCTTGAGGAGGTCAGGGTATGAAACTGCGTCACGCAGCGATGATGGGGCTTGCCGGTCTTGCCCTCACCCTTGGCGGGTGCGGCATCACCACCAGGACCACGCAGATCCAAACGGGCAGCGCACAAGGCGCCTACTACGTCCAGTGCAACGGCATCTTCAACGACTTCAACCTGTGCAAGTTCAATGCGGGGCGCGCCTGTCCGCAGGGCTATGTCATCCTGCGCTCGGTCGATCAGATCGGCGAGATCCCGCTCACCAAGACCTATTACATCACCGGCATCCGGCGCAGCATGACCGTGCGCTGCATGTAGGGCTTTGCGGCTAGCGCGCCGGTAGGCCGGCGATCTCACGTACGAGCTTGCGCAGGATCGCCTCGGCGAAGTCGCGGCGGCGGGTCGCCACTATGACGAAAGCACCGCGGCCGGTAATCACGTCGCGCCGGAAATGCTCGGCGAGCGAAAGTCCGTCCGGGCCGGTCCCGGCCGTATCGGGACCCATCTTCAGGACCAGCGCATTGATCGTGATGCCGGCCAGATCAGCCTGCCGGCGGACCAGCGCCAGCGGCGGTCCGCCAACGTTGCGGCCGTCACCGGAGACGTCGATGATCCGGCGCGCGCCGTCGAAGCGGTTGGTGGCGATCATCGTCGCGGCATAGGCGATGGCGGCGCTGATCGAGTTGTGGCCCCAGGCCATGCGCCGCCGCGATCGGAGCTGATCGGCAAAACCGCGTGCCGCGGCGAGACCGTCGATCAGTGTCCAGCCGACGATCTCGTCCTGCGAGGCCGGCGCGCCCCATTCGATATAGGCGACCGCGATACGCCGCCGCCGGCCGGCCGCGATCGCCCGCAGCACCCGCGGATCGGTGATGGCCTTGGCATAAGCCTCGCGCTGCCAGCGGAACTCCGGCGGCTCGATTGAGCCCGATCCGTCGGCGGCGATTAACAGTTCGGCATCGACCGGCATCCCGCCGGCCTGCACCGGCGCGGCGAGGCACGGCCAAACTGTGAGCGACAGCATCGCGATCGCCAGCATCCGTGGCATGGCATGCCCCTTGGTGGTGAGGTAATGGGTACGCAGCCGGATCAGCCGCCACTATACGCCATTCCGTCCCCGGCCGCTCCCTGCCGCGCCGCCATCCAGGTGCGCCCAGACGTGACAGCACGGCGCAGGCCGGCTTATACCAAGTCTCAGTGATATTGCCCCATTTGATGGCGGCGGATTGGCCCTCAGGTTAGGCACGCGGCGCGGCGCGATGCAGCGCATCGGGCAAGCCGCGTAACGCGGCCGGAGGGCCAATCGGCCCCACCGAAGGCCGCCATCTTTTGTCCGCCAGCGTCGTTGCGCGCCGCTTGTGGTGCGCTGCACCACGGCGCAACCCGCGCCTAACCGGCGGACAAAATCTTGGCGGTCAAATGGCTCAATATCACTGAGATTTGGTATTAGATGAACGCCGCCCGTTCGAACCGCCAACCAAGAAAGAGAGCACATACCCATGGCCTCGAAGATCGTGACCATTGAAAAGCACGGCCGTATCGCGGTCGTCCGCTTCGACCGCGGCGACAAGGCCAATGCCCTGTCGTTCAAGGTCATGGACGCTCTCCAAGACGCAGCGCTGGAGCTCGCGCGCGACCCCGAGCTTTCGGCGATCGTGCTGACCGGCCAGGCGCGGCGCTTCACCCTCGGCTTCGATCTGCGCGACCCGGAGACCATGGCGGTGGCCGAGGCGGGGCTCGCCGAGCAGCGCCACCGTCTGCGCACCGGCCGCGACATGTGCGAAGCCTGGATGCGGCTCGAGCCGCTGACGATCGCCGCGGTGGAAGGCTGGTGCGTTGGCGGCGGGGTGGCGCTCGCCGTCACGCTCGACCTGCGCGTGGCGTCGCGCGATGCGAAGTTCTACGCCCCGGAGATCGAGCGCGGCATGAATATGAGCTGGGGTTCGGTGCCGCGGATGACCGCGCTGGTCGGCCCGGCCCGCGCCAAGCGCCTGCTGATCCTGGCCGAGCAGCTCGACGCCAAAACCGCGCTCGACTGGGGCCTGATCGACGAAATCGCGGCCGATGGCGGCGCGCTCGACGCCGCGCGCGTCATGGCCGAGCGGGTCGCCAGGCTGCCGCCGGTACCGGTGCGCATGATCAAGCAAGGGATCGAGCGGGCCGCCCATCCGCTCGCCGAGGCCTTGAGCGCCATGGACCGCGATCAGTTCGCCCTGGCCCAGCGCTCGGAGGACTACAGCGAGGCCGTCGCCTCGTTCCTGGAAAAGCGCGACCCCGACTACACGGGCCGCTGATCGGCGAAGAGACGCAGGCCTCGCGGCGATCGCGCCTAGAGCACAATCGCGTCACAGTGATCTGGTGTGACGCGTGAATTGTGTTTTGAATTTATGAGATAGATCAAGAGTCACCCTTCAGATCGCTGCGATCTGCGACGATCTTGCTCTAACGCACGAAGATCCGGACCTCATCGGATTTCGCCGTGCCGCTGGTCTCGGCAGTAACCGTCACACGGTCCGGCGGCACGCCCATATCGGCCATGGCGAAGCGAACCTCCTGGGCACGACTGAGCACCCCGGCCTGGCCGGCCTCGCTGGGCGCCACGCCGACCACCTCGAAAGCAAGATCGGGCCGCTGCTTGAGGGCGGCCTGGAGCGCGCGATAGAGCGCGCCTTTGTAGTCGACATCGGGCCGGGTGAAGCGGATGCGCACCAGCGGCAGGGCCGAACGGCGGGCAGGCGCCGTTGCGCCCTCGCGACCGGCGGCGCCCGCGCCGGGACGCAAGGCGTCCTCAAGGCTTTCCGCCTCCAATTGCCGCACCCGTGCGCTGGGTCTGCTGGCGTCGCCGGCGACCGCTTCGGCGAGCATGTCGAGCCCACGGCTCTGGTCCCGGGTGTAGGCGCTCTGCTGGTTGATATCGACCTGGATCTCCGCCAGCATTTTCCGGGGCAAGGTATCGGTCTCCAGGACAACCGGCTCCAGCGCGCCAAGCTCTCGCCGTACGACCCGGTCGCGCGCCCGCGCCCGGACGGAGCGCAGGGTGGCCAGCAGCCGGGAGGTCTGCGACGCTGTTGCGTTGATGCGCGCGGTGAGCGCATTGAGCTTCAGCAGATCGCCGTTCACGCGGCCGAGCCGGGCGCGCGCTTTGCGCATATTGGTCCGATAGGCCGGATTGTCGTCCGGCAGCCGCCGCTCCTTGATGAGGCCGAAACCGCCAACCGCCTTGAGATAAACGGTGTGGTGGAGCGTGGCCGAGCGGCGGATACGCTGCAACTCGTCGTCCTGTCGGAAGATCTGGGCCCGCAAGGCATCGTTTCGGCGCACCAGCGCGGCCGCCGCGGCACTCGTTGTTGCCGGCTTTTGCGTGGCGGGGCGCTTGGCGGAACGCTTGTCTGGCCGCTCCAGCTTGCGGTCTTTGCGGAAGCGTGTCCGGCCAAACGCCGGCGGAGGGACCCCGACCGGCCCGCTTGCCAAATGAGGCGGGATCGTACCCCTCTCGCCCGGCATTTCGCCCGCGAGCGTCTTGAACACAACCGCATCGCCGGTCGAACAACCGGCAAGCATCATCCCTGCGAGCAGCAGCGCCAGCGGCGCCAACATTGACCTGCCCGGTATTCTGGTTACTGGAAGGTTTCGTCGCACGGTCGGCAATCCGCGGTCGTCTCGGCCTATGGGGTTGATCCCTGCGGTCACGGCCCCCATGTGCTGAAACCTTGTGTGCTGAGACCTTGTAAAGCGGATGGCAACACTGCCGCGAGGGCTGCCGGCCCGGGTTCTTGACCCCCGTGCTACGACGGCGACCATATGGCCGTGCCCGTTCGCGCGCAACGATATTCAGCCGTCCAAAGCGGGGTGGCTGACAAGACCACAATGCAGGCACGCAACCTTGCCTGCAAGAGAGCTGTGGAGTAGTGTCCGGCGCCTGCGCTGCTTGGTCACGACGTGTGGCCATGGGGGCGCGAATGTCGACAACGGCGGCTCGTGAAGAACGCCATATTACAAAATTGCGCGCCCCTAGCTCAACTGGATAGAGCACCTGACTACGGATCAGGAGGTTGGGAGTTCGAATCTCTCGGGGCGCGCCAATTTTTTCAAGGACTTAGCGGACAATCTATTCCATCAAGAAGTGCTGCGGTGCACTGGTGGTGCTTTTTTCTTTCGATTCGGCACCCAACTCCGGTTACGCTCGTTGTTAAGCCTTGGGCAAACAAGCAAACTGGGAACGGATAGCGACTTCCCACTTTGCTGTTGCGCATCCCCCTGATTTGACTTGCTAATTTGTGCGGTGGTTCCGTGTGGGCATCGTTTTGCTTGCCCAATTACGCCTGTCACGATGGTCCACGAGCCACCACAACCCCGGACCACACCGGGAGGCAGGACATCGCTGATGGACATTTCCAAGGATCAGAGGACGCGACCCCGACTGGCCAGCGTCGGTCAGATGGCGGAGCTGCCCGACTATCGTGGCGCGTTGCGACCCCCGCCAGGCAACCTTCGAGCCCGAGATCGAAGGTTGCCTGGCGGGTCTCCGCTGCAGCATACGACACGCCCAAAGGTGCCCACGATGCGAGTAACAGCGAAAACAAAGAGCGGCAACAAGCCGCTGATATCGATCGCCGCCAGCGAAGTGCAACCCTTCGAAGGGCTTGATTCGACCCTGGGAGCGGCGAAGCGATATCACGCTTGCGGATTTTCTCCAGTCCCACTCCCGCCGCTGCGTAACGGCGTGCGCCCATATGTGTCCGCGCACTGGTCAGAATCTCCGTTGCACTCGCCGCTGCAAACGCCGGTTTGATAGACAGGCCGCAATTATTGTCAGGGCGAGGTAGGACCGGTAGCCGCAAATTTCGACTCCAAGAGGGGCGTTCGCACGTGCCTCGGGACGACCGGATCGGGTTAGGCTACGCACGACGACGCTGGCTCGCCGACATTTTCATTGAGCCTATTTACGAAATACCCGCAATCTGGTGAGAGCGACTGTCCTCCTAGCGCGACGCCCCGCCCCCGCGCGACCCACGATCCGTCCAACAAAGTGGAGTACACATGAACGAGAAGAACCCCAATCCGCCCTACAAGCGCATTGCCACCGAGGAGGCCTGGGCTCCGCCGGAGCTGCTGAAGCTTTTCCGCAAGGAGATCGAGGAAAAGGCCATCGGCGATCCGGGCTTCCACAGCGTGTGGGGCTTCTTCTTCTCTAGCGACACGGAGATGGCGCGGGCCAACAACCGGCGTATGCAGGACCTCGACGATGAGCGCCTCAGGGACATGGACGATTCCGGCATCGACATCCAGGTCCTGTCGCTCACCTCGCCCGGCGTCCAGATCTTCGATCCGGCGACGGCGACCTCGCTGTCCAAACGCTTCAACGACGAGCTGGCCGAGGGTATCGCGCGCCATCCAGGCCGCTATGTCGGTCTTGCCGCCTTCAGCCCGCTCGACCCAGCGAATGCGGCCAAGGAGCTCGAGCGCGGCGTGAAGAAGCTCGGCCTGCGCGGCGGCATCGTCAACTCCCACACGCTGGGCACCTATCTGGATGACGAGCAGTACTGGGAGATTTTCGAGGCGGCCGAGGCGCTCGACGTCCCGATCTACCTCCATCCGCAGACGCCGCCGGCGAATATGATCGAGCCATTCCTGAAGCGCGGCCTCGACGCGGGGGTCTACGGCTTCGCCTGCGAGACCGGGCTGCACGCGCTGCGTCTCCTGGTCGCCGGCCTGTTCGACCGCTTCCCGAAGCTGCAGATCATCCTCGGCCACTGCGGCGAGGCACTGCCCTACTGGTTGTCGCGCATCGACTTCATGCATGGGCGCAGCTCGGTCTCGAAGCGCTATCCGGACGTCAATCCGCTCAAGCGCAAGGCGAGCGAATACCTGCGCGAAAACTTCCACTACACCTCGAGCGGCATCGGCTGGACACCGCCGATCATGTTCATCCGCGAGGTCATCGGCGCCGACCGGATGATGTACGCCATGGACTATCCCTGGCAGTTCCAGCCGTCCGAGGTGGGCGAGCTCGAGACCATGCCGATCGACGACGCCGCGATGAAGCAGTTCTTCGAGGACAACGCTCGCGCGTTGTTCAAGATCGGAGCGGCGTAGTGCGAACCCGAAGGCTGACAAGGAAAATGTCCGTCGAGCTACGAGCTTTGGCCATTCTTGAGAATGGCGAACCCATTGAGAGAATGGTCAGTTCTTGGTAGATGGCGGTGGAGGCAGTCAAGAGCGATCCCATTACGGCCAGCCTGCAAATATCCCAACATAACTGGGCCAAACCCAGGACGGTCGCCTGATATAATTGGGTAACCTTCGATTCTCTCGTGCGTCTTGAACAGCGGTTCTGCCGACAGAACATCATTCTCGACATACTCAATCGGGTCCCCGAGCGCGCCGGTGAAGTCGAGGCTGGTGAACTGGCTGCCCCCAGCCTTCGCGGGGGCAGGCCATGATCCGTGTTGAAGATCTCAGGCCGGACGTATCGAGCCAGCGCCTCGTTCAGTGCGTCGACGCAAAACCCGGCATCCATCGTGTTCGACAACCGCCACGCAAGCACATGGCGCGTCGCCCAGCCGCATGTGGAATGTCCGCTTACAGCCGTTGGTCTCACACGACACCTGGTCGGGGGGCAGAGCTTGTCCGGTTTCGTCCGGACGGTTGCGTCATTGGAACTGGCCCATGATACCGTCGTTCGGTGACCACCCCAGCGGCAGGGTGCCGCGGCCCGGTCCGCAACGAGACCCTGGTGTCATACGTCGCTGACGTGCGCGAGCAGGATGGGCTGGGTTTGGAAAAGCTATGCGGCGGATCGTACGCCGCTCTGTTGCCGCCTTGGCAATTCTGCTTATCGGCCTGGGCTCGGTCCTTGTCGCCGACACACTGCCTGTCAATGGCGCCAAACACACCGGCGCCCCGACACCGAATGTCGACGTGGATGTTGCCGCCGCCGCGCGGCGGCTGGGGGATGCAATACGGCTTCGCGTCCGGCCAATTGCTCGGCCGGGCGCCGATCGCCCGCGTCTCTCAGGTTGAGCCTGAAGTCTGGCTCCGGCCCCCAAGCACACGGCTCGACAAGGATCCATAGCGGAGCGGCAAATCACCTGAAGAGCGGCACAAGAGCGATTGCGCAGTATACTAATTAGTATACTCTTTGGACGGCGGCTCTCTTCACGGATGCTGGAATATGCGCAGGCGCCGGGGCGACTTGAGCGATTGCGGTCGGTCAGTATGTGGAGGAGGAAGAAATCGTTCCGGGGGCTTCGTGAAAAATGGGGCTGATGCATTTGGTCTGTCCGACTGGCCGGACACCCGCCGGTACTATGCTGGCGTAGTTTGGATGCTCACGTTTGCATAGGACCGATATATCGGCTGATTGACATGGCCAAACCATATTGGGGGGATCGACGAATGCGGATCTTCGACTGCCATTCGCACTGGAGCACGAAGAAGGGCTACATCTTCAGGACTGAAGAAGAGCTCGCCAGCCAAGAGCGGATCTGGAACACGAAGGCCGAGTACCAGACCGAAGACGAGATGGCGGACTATTTCCGCGCCAACAACGTGCGCGTCGTATTGGATCTCGCATGGATAGCCATGGCGAAGATGCCGATCGAGGAAATGCGCGAATACCACGACTACATGTTCGAAGTTCAACGCCAGCACAGCGATGTGATTTTCGGCCACTGGCTCAATTTCGACCCGCGCGTGGGAAAATCCGCGATCGACGAGTTCGAACGGGCGCTGGCTGCGGATGCCGGTTTTATCGGGTTCGGTGTGTTCGGCCAGGGCGCCGGCGTTCCGCCGAGCGATTCGTTGTATGATCCATTCTACAAGGCGTCCATTGACGCCGGAGTGCCGGTTCTTATTCACACGGGGCTGACGGGCATCGGCCAGGGTTTCCCGGGTGGACAGGGTATCATTCAAGACCATGGACACCCGCGCCACGTCGATGAGGTGGCGGCGCGCTTTCCAGAGCTCAAAGTACTGGCGGCCCGGCCAGCCTGGCCGTGGCAGGACGAAATGATCGCCGTGCTGCTGCACAAGGCCAACGTACATTACGAATTGCACGGCTGGTCGCCCAAAAAGCTCACCGACGCACTGAAGCACGAGATCGGTGGCCGCTTGCAGGATCGCATCATGTTCGGTTGCGACTTCCCGGTCCTCAAATACGAGATGATGGTCGATCGCTGGCGTTCCATGGGCTATTCGGAAGAGGTGCTGGAAAAAGTGCTATATCGTAACGCTGAAGCGTATTTCCCAGGAGCCGCGATGTCGTAACGGCGCCCGCCCGTCGAAGAGGTTGGCAAACAAGGATAAAAGGTTTGGAGGGCATCATGAGCGCAGCGGTTCAGACGAAGCTTCCGATCTACCACAACGCCATCGACTGGCCAGCGTTTCAGCGCGACTATCCGGTCCCGGACGTTTTCCAGGAAACCGTCTACAAGTGGCCGCGCGACCGGGTCCATGATCTCCAGAACACGCGGCTGAAAGAGGTGTTGGAAGTCGGATGGCAGAACGGCTTCTACCGCAAGCGCTGGAGCGAGGCGGGGCTAAAGCCGTCCGACGTCAAGGGGCTCGATGACCTGCCCAAACTGCCGACCTTCAATTCCGACGACATCAAGGACGACCAGCAAGAACACCCGCCATTCGGGCACATCCAGGGGGTAACGACCGACGACTTGGCGACAACACCACTCAAGATCCAGACCAGCGGAGGGACCACGGGCAAGCCCCGGGCCACTCTCTACGGGCCGATCGACTGGGAAATGAACGGCTTGACCGCGGGGCGCGCCTTCTATGCCCAGGGCTTGCGCCCCGGCGACGTCATGCAGATTCCGGCGACCTGCTCGCTCGCGAACCTCGGTTGGTGCGCCTACAAGGGTGCCCATGACTATCTCGGCGTACTACCACTGACCACCGGCAGCGGCGTGGTGACCCCGAGCCGCCGCCAGCTCGAGATCGCCTTCGACTGGGGGACCAACGCCTGGCTCAGCTTCCCTGAATACATGACCCAGTTGGCCCATGTCTGCCGGACCGAGCTTAATCGCGACCCGCGCGACCTCAAGACCAAGATGATCACGACCTTCCTGGGGCCCGATACCGAGGACCTGCTGCGTAATCAAATTCAAGACATTTTCGGTTGCCCGGTCTACGACAATTACGGCACCAACGAGATCGGCAGCGGCGCGTTCGAGTGCCAGGAGCAGAGCGGTCTCCATTTTATGGAAGACTGCATGATCTTTGAGATCATCGACGTGGAGTCCGGTGAGCCGGTAGCGCCGGGCGAAAAGGGCAACCTAGTCGTCACCCATCTGGCGCGACGCGTGCCGCCGATCATCCGGTTCGATTTACGCGACCTCAGCCGCATCGTCGGCAAAGACACGTGCGGGTGCGGCAGCTCCTTCCGCCGGATGGATCATTTCCTGGGCCGCAGCGACGATATGGTCAAGCTGCGCGGCGTCAACATGTATCCCATGGCTTGTCTCGGCGCGGTCAAGAGCGATGAGCGGACCACGGGCGAATGGATCTGTATCGCGGAACGGCACGAGCGCAAGGGCGTGATCAGGGATGAAATGACGGTGCGTGTCGAGACCCGCGACGACGCCGGCAGCCTTGATGGCCTGACGGACCATTTGGAGCGCCGGCTGCAGAACGATCTCGGCGTCAAAGTCGCGGTTGAGCTCGTCCCGGCGGGAAGCTTGGCGGAGGCGGCGAATCTGGGCCGCGAGGGCAAGGCAAAACGTCTGATCGACCGGCGTTTCGAGAAATAGCGCCGGTAAGGGACGCAGACTGATTGTGAAGAACGCCGGAAGCGCGTGAAGGCGTGCTTCCGAGCGAGTTGGGCAAGACAGGCAGAATAAGCCAACTCAAACCTTGGGAGGAGATACCGTTATGCAGATGAATAATATTCAGAAACTGTCGATGGCAGCCGCAATCGCCGCTGCTTTTGCGTTCAGCGGGTCCAGTGCCTTTTCTGCGGAGACCTTGAAGCTTGGCATGTCGGTGCCGCTTTCCGGCGCCGCGGCCAGCTGGGGCAAGGGGATGGAATGGGCTGGCCAGAAGGCTGTGGAGAAGATCAACGCTGAAGGCGGCGTCAAAGCCGGCGGCAAGACTTATATGCTCAAGCTGATCGTGCTCGATAACAAATACAACGCTGCCGAGGGCACGAAGGTGGCGCACACGCTGATCAACCGCGAAGGCGTCAAATTCATCGCGGGGGCGCTCGGCACGGCGCCCACCAAGGCGCTGCAATCGATCTCCGAGCGCAAGGGCGTCCTTCTGATGACCACGGCCTGGGGGCGCAGCGTCAAGGGACCGAAATTCCCGCTGACGTTCACGCAGGCCAACACACCAGCCGAGGTCTTGCCGCAGCTTTACGGTTACATCAAAAAGGCCCATCCAGACGTGAAGACCGTCGCATTGTTCAATCCCAACGACGCCAGCGGCAAGGAGATCGAAAAGGACGCGCGCGCGACCTGGGCGAAACTTGGCGTCAAGGTGATCATCAGCGACTTTTTCGAGCGCGGAACGACTCAGTTCCAGTCCGTGGCGACCAAGATCTCGCGGGCCAAGCCCGACATCGTCGACATGTCGAGCGGGCCGCCCGCGACGGCTGGGCTGGTCTTCAAGGAACTGGCCGTGCAGGGCTGGAAAGGCGTCAAGGTCGTCGCTGCTGGCACGGCCGCCACGTCTTTCCTTAAAACCGGCGGCAAGGCCGTTGACGGTACCTATCTGGGGGTCGCCTCCAACTTCGATTCCGCTACCGCGACGGCGATACAACGTAGCCTCAGCGCCGAGGCCAGGAAGAAGCTCGGCGAGCCGATGAACGCGCTCTTCATCTCGGCGTGGGACTCCGTCATGGCGATCAAGGCCGGAATAGAAAAGGCGAACAGCGCCAACCCACGCGAGGTGGCCAAAGTGCTTCCGAAGATTGTGTTCGCATCGTCCTATGGGCCAACCGCCTTTGGCGCGGCTCACGAATACGGCAGCCCGCAGCAGATGCTGGTCCCGTCGATCGTCAGCCAGATCAAAGGCAACACCGTCGTCGAGGTCGCGCGCAGCGTGCCCGCGGAACTCAAGAAAAAGATTGAAATGGCCAAGTAATACCTGTGCTCCGCCGGCCGGCGCGGGTCGGCGGAGCGCCCTTCCCTTGGCAATAGAGGCGTGAATGGAGCTCGCCGCACAGCTGCTCATCAACACGCTACAGATCGGTGTGGTCTACGTTCTGTTCTCACTCGGCCTCACCATCATATTCGGCGTGATGAAGATCGTGAACTTCGCCCATGGCGAGTTTTTCGCCGTGGCGGCGCTGCTGATGGCCGTTCTGGTCAACACGGCAGCTGATGAGTTCGGCTTGCCTTTGTGGGTCGGGTATGCCGGTGGTTTCGTCGGGGCGGTCATCGCCGTCCTCGTGCTCGGGCTGATCGTATACCGCCCCGCCTTCGAGCGTTATCTGCGTGACCTTGTCGGCTCTTTCATTCTGTCGGTCGGTCTGCTGCTTCTGTTGCAGGGCATTCTTCTCGAAGTTTTTGGCGGCGTTCCTCGCGTGGTCCCGCGGATGGGCGACAATACGATCTCGATATTAGGAGGGCGCATCACGGAGCTGCGCTTGGCGGTCTCGTTGATTGCGCTGGCGATCATGCTGCTCGCCTATCTGTTGATCCAGCGCACCCGCCTCGGAATGGCCTTACGCGCCATGTCCGAGGACCACGAAGCGGCGATGCTCCAGGGCATCCGTTATCGCCGGATCGCGCTCTACGGCTTCCTCATCGGTTCGGTGCTGGCAGCCACGGCCGGCGCCCTGATTGCGCCCCTGACCGCCATCACCCCGGCGATCGGCGGCGATTATCTCGTCAAGGCGTTCATCATCGTTATCGTGGGTGGATTGGGGAGCATTACCGGGGCGATCAGCGCCGGTTTCCTGATTGCGCTGATTGAAAGCATCGGCGGCTTTTTCCTCGACCCGTCACTGACGACGGTCGCGCTGTTCATGCTGGTCATCATTTTTCTGGTTCTGCGGCCGCAGGGGATCATGGGGCATGCCGAGAAATAGCGTGGGGATGCTGGTTGCCGCGTTGGCTGCGCTGGCAGTTCTCGGCTACACAAGGTTCGGGGCGGGCGACTTCGGCGCCTCCGTGATCATGTTGATCTGTGTGAACGCTCTGGCCGCGGCGTCGCTTCGCTTCGTCATGCTGGTCGGCGAGCTCAATGTCGCGACGGCGGCGTTCTACGGCATCGGCGCCTACGTCTCCGCCATCGCGACGGTTTGGTACGGCCTGCCGCTGCCTGTTGCGCTCATCGCGGCCGGGCTGGCCGGAGCTCTTGTCAGTGTCCTGTTCGGTTACGTTACGCTTCGCACCAAGGGCGCCTACTTCCTGCTGGTCAGCTTTGCGTTCGCCGAAGTGGCGCGCCTTGTCTTTACACGCATTGACGCGATCGGCGCCAATTCCGGCATGACTGGCATTTTTCCCGCCGAGCCGCTGGCGCTGTGGTATCCGACGATCACGGTTGTCGTGGCCATGGCGCTGCTGGCTGGCCTTTACGGACTCGAGCGATCGACACTTGGCACCGTGTTCCGGGCCATCCAAAACAACGATTCGGTCGTGCAGTCGGTCGGGCTCAACGTGCTCGTCGTAAAGATCCTTTGCCTCGCAGTTGCATCTTTCGTGGCCGGCGTCGGCGGCGCCCTGCATGCCCACGCCAACAACGTCATAAGCCCGGGAGATTTCAGCTTCCTGGTGGCGGTGTTCGCGCTCGCCTATGTCAAGATCGGTGGCGAGGGACACATTCTGGGCGCGGTCATGGGCGCGGTGTTTCTGACCGTGCTGGGGCAGTATCTGATCAGCCTCGGCGCCCAGGAGGCCATCTTTTTCGGCGGCGCCTTGGTGCTGGCGATGCTGATCCTGCCCGACGGCCTGTATGGCATCGCCGAACGTCTGACCCGGCCGCTGCTCCGCGCCCTGGATCGCACGCCGCCCGAAGATAGCGTCAAGCGGAGCACGGCCGCGTGAGCGCGCCGACCGGGACCGCCGCGCCGGTCTTGACGGCCCAGGGGTTGCAGCGCCGTTTCGGCGGGATTATGGCGGTCGCCGATGTCAGTTTCGAAATCTGGCCGAACGAAATTCTCGGCCTGATCGGGCCGAACGGCGCCGGCAAGAGCACGATCTTTAACCTCCTCAGCGGCTTTTACCGACCGCACAACGGCCGACTGAGGTTTTTCGGCGAGGATATCACCGGCCGCACCCCGTCCCAGATCAGCCGCAAAGGACTGGTCCGCACATTTCAGCATGACAGCCTGTTGCGTGACATGAGCGTGTACGACAACATCCTCGTCGCCACGGTTTCGACCGTGCGCGACCGCCAAGCGCGCCACCGCCGGGTGGAGGAGACCGCGGACCTTCTCGGCCTGACCGACGTGCTCGCAGAGCTGGCGCGCAACCTGCCCCACGGTCATCAGCGGATGCTCGGCGTGGCCATAGCCCTCGCAACACGGCCAAAGCTGCTGTGCCTCGACGAGTGCCTGACCGGGCTCAACTTGACCGAAGTTGGGAGAGCCCTGGAGATCATCCGGCAGATCCGCGAAGAATTCGGCATCGCCATATTGTTCGTCGAGCACAACATGCGCGCCGTGATGCAGATTTGCGACCGCATTGTGGTCCTGCACCACGGGCTGCTTTTGGCCGAGGGTACGCCCGAAGAAGTCAGCCGCGACCCGAAAGTGCTTGAGGCCTATCTGGGGAGCAAACGGTGAGCGCCGCCGAGCCTATCCTCGAAGTCGCTGGTCTCGAAGTCCATTACGGCAAGGTCCAGGCGCTGGCCGGCGTGGATTTGGCGATCGATCGGGACGCCATCACGACCATTGTCGGATCGAACGGCGCAGGCAAGACGACGATGCTCAAGGCCATCATGGGATTGCTCAAGCCGACGGCCGGGACGGTCCGGTTCCTGGGCGAGGAATTGCGCGGCCGCGAGGTTGACGAGATCGTCGTTCGCGGCCTCACCCTGGTGCCCGAGGGGCGGCGCCTGTTCGGCAGCATGACCGTCCAGGAGAATCTCCAGATCGGCGCGTATCGGCGCACTGACGCCGCCGCCGTGCGCCGTGATCACCAACAGGTGCTCGACTATTTCCCGTTTCTCGGCGAACGCCTGCGCCAGCCGGCGATGAGCCTGAGCGGTGGGCAGCAGCAGATGCTGGCGCTCGCCCGGGCATTAATGTCCGCGCCCAAGTTGCTCCTGCTCGACGAGCCGTCGATCGGCCTGGCTCCGGCGATCATCGAGACCATCGAGGAGATTATCCGCACCGTCCATGCCGACGGTGTCGGCATCCTGCTGGTCGAGCAGAACGCCCATATGGCGCTCGATATCTCCCAGGACGCCTATGTGCTGGAGAACGGTGCCATCGTCATGCACGGCCCCTCCGCCGAACTGGCGCGCTCGGACACCGTGCGCCAAGCTTATCTGGGCATGTAGGCGGGCAGCCCCCCGCTCATCGATAACTGCTTCCCAACTGGTGGACGCTCGGCGAGGTGGTCGCCAAGAAGCTCATTTCAGCGCCTAACTGGGCATGTCCCCGGCGAGCAAGGCGATATCCGGGCGCAATGACCGCTTCGGGTCGATTGTGTTGAAAAACTCCGCTGGCCACATTGGCTGGTAACTTTCGAATCAGACGGAAGACTTCCGCGTAACGATCGTCCGCGTAAAACACTGGGGTTTGAAACCCCAGCAGAAAGATTTAATGCGTGTGTTGCTGCGATCGGTTGAGGCCACCGGGGCTAAGCGGACATCTCTGAGGGTGTCGGGAATGACTGTTCGTGACCCGTTGCGGACGTCAGGTTTGCTCAATCTCTGCTTAAGCCACCTTCGCGCCTGAGTGCGAGGATGAGCACAACCGATCCACCTCCCTAGTAAGCGGCATGCCATTGCTTCGCCTACTGAACCTGCCCGGTCTTGTGCCGCGAAACCGCACCGTCTAGACGGTTATCTGATCTTGATCGCTGAATGGTTCGTGCGGCTGCGGAAGTTAACGTGTCAGTGCCAATCAACGGCTGCGAGCCGGAACTGATCGCCACGGCGCGAGTTGATAGACAACCGAGCGAGTTAGGGACATCATGCGACCGCATAGAAGGATCTCACATGGGGACCCTCTGTTAGCTGCACCTTAACGGCGGATCCGCAATAATGAGGCCGAGTTGTTCTTGTGGCCTTATTGGTCGGAAGGACTTCGCGGCAGCGAGGCTTATGGCGAGCAAGGCAGACGGGCCAATTCTTAACCACCGCGTTTGGCGCGGAACGCGTGCGATCTGCAATGTTTCTCATGCTGTGAAATTGGCTGCTGGTGGCATTGCGGGCGGCGCGAGCCTGTGCCCGCGCGCCTTGCGGTCGGGCCGGCGGGGCAGGATAGAGTTCAACACGCGAGGATAGGTTTAGCGCGATGTTTTCAGGTCTTCTCGGCATGCTTTCGGCCGATATGGCGATCGACCTTGGCACGGTGAACACGCTCATCTACGTCAAGGGCCGCGGGATCGTGCTCAACGAGCCTTCGGTCGTCGCTTTCGCCGAGATCAGGGGCAAGAAACAGGTCCTGGCCGTGGGCGAAGAGGCGAAGATGATGCTGGGCCGCACGCCCGGCAACATCCAGGCGATCCGCCCGCTGCGTGACGGCGTCATCGCCGACTTCCAGGTTGCCGAAGAGATGATCAAATATTTCATCCGCAAGGTTCACAACTCGCGTAGTTTCGCGAGCCCGCAGGTCATCATCTGTGTTCCCTCGGGCGCGACCGCGGTCGAACGCCGCGCCATCCAGGAATCGGCCGAAAGCGCCGGCGCGCGCCGGGTCTATCTGATCGAGGAGCCGATGGCGGCGGCGATCGGCGCCGGCCTGCCGGTCACCGAGCCGACCGGTTCGATGGTCGTCGATATCGGCGGAGGTACCACAGAGGTCGCTCTCCTCTCGCTCGGCGGCATCGTCTATTCTCGCTCCGTACGCGTTGGCGGTGACAAGCTCGACGAGGCGATCATCGCCTACATCCGTCGCAAGCATAACGTCCTGATCGGCGAGTCGAGCGCTGAACGCGTCAAGAAAGAGATCGGGTCCGCGTTCCTGCCCGAGCGCGGCGACGGCCGCTTGATGGCGATCAAGGGCCGCGATCTGATGAACGGCGTGCCCAAAGAACTCCTGATCACCGAGCGCGAGATCTCCGAATCGCTGGCCGAGCCGGTCGGTCAGATCGTCGAGGCGGTCAAAGTGGCCCTGGAGCACGCGGCGCCGGAGCTCGCGGCCGACATCGTCGATCGCGGCATCGTACTGACCGGTGGCGGCGCGCTGCTCACCAATCTCGATCGGACGCTGCGCGAGCACACCGGCCTGCCGGTTTCGATCGCCGACGACCCGCTCTCCTGCGTGGCTCTCGGCACGGGCCGCTGTCTGGAAGAATTGAAGGCGCTGAAGAACGTGCTGACCACGACCTACTAGAGCCTGGGGCAAACGGGATTACTTTTTGTTCTTGGCGGCCGCTTTCTTGGCGTCGGCCTTCTCGGTGGCTTTCTTGTCGGCCGCCTCTTTGGCTAGGCGGAGGGCCCGCAGGCCCGCAACATGTTCTGCCCTCTGCCGTCGCGCTTTTTCCATTTCATTCAGGGCCGCCTTGGACTTCTCCTGGGTTGCGGTGAACTGTTTGTCGGCCCACGATTTTGCTGACTTCTGCATTTCGGTAATCCTCTGGCTGGGTTCGAGGTGTCACGGGCGGAAGTTTGCATCTCGGAGCGCAAGCGGGACCGTTCGCAGGCGGGTGCGCAAGATCGGCGACGCGACGGCGCATCGCGCCGTCCATTTTGTTGTTCGTCGTATCTGTTGTTACCGAAGGAATGACCACGGAATGGTCGGCCCACTTCCTTCGGTCCGCCAGGCGATCATCGCAAGCCGTGTCGCCCGGCGTGCGGCGGGCGCCGCCAACGGGAATTGGCGGCGACGCCTTGCGTGCCTATTCGATGACGGACAGATTCTCAGCGGAGGTTTTGCCGTTCTGTCCGGGCTGAAGCTCATAGGAGACTTTCTGCCCTTCGTTAAGCGTAGTCAGTCCGGCGCGCTCGACGGCCGAAATGTGGACGAAAGCGTCTTTTGAGCCGTCTTCCGGCTCGATGAAACCAAAACCCTTGACCGGGTTGAACCACTTCACAGTACCAGTAGCCATAGCTATTTCCTCTGACAGATTTCTCGTTTCCGCGACCCACACCATGTGACAGCGCAGTCGCTCTACCGCTCACATTACCGCTCACATTGTCAGGGGACAACAAAGCTAATCGGCGAGCCAATTATGTTATGTACCACGAATCAATTGCGACACGTATGTGAGATATCTGGAGATTACCCGGCAAAATTCAACTGTTCAAGACACCCAGTTCCAAATCCCTAAATCGCTCTGACTGAAACTGCATGCAAAGTGCATCAAAGTTCTCGGGAAGGGGCGCCGCTGGCGCGCTGTGACTTGGCCTCGATCTCGCGCGCCGCCGCAACGCCCAGGAAACTCACGTCGTTCAGGGAATATCCAGGCGATGGCTGGCATTCGCCCGGCGCAGCCGCTTCCTCAAGGATTGGCTCACCGGCGCCGCGGTCGGCGGGCTGCGCCGTGACGGCCTTGGCTTTGACGTCGCGCCGGCCGATCAACGTGACAATGCCGGATTACGATATATGATTGGATCATTATGGAGCACGATGGATTCATGGGGCTCGCACTCGATGAGGCGCGGGCAGGGGCGGCGCGCGGCGAGCAGCCATTCGGCGCGGTGATCGTGCGAGACGGGACGGTAGTCGCGAAATCCTGCAGTCTGAAAGTGTCCACCAGCGACGCCACCGCACATGCCGAATTGTTGACGCTACGCGAAGCCACGATGTCGCTCGGCCGCCGAACACTTGACGACTGTACCTTCTACGGCACGTGCGAGCCTTGCCCGATGTGCCTCGGCGCGATGTTCAACGCCGGCATCAAGCATCTGGTCCTTGGCGCGCGCTTGCGCGATCTGGGCGATCTCGCCTTTGCGTTCAAGGACTATTCGGTCGAAACATTTGCCGAACTTACCGGGTGGGCGCTCGATCTCACCGAGGACGTCCGGATCAATGACTGTACGGCGCTTTACGTCGACCCGACGGTCAAGTTCTCGCGCTGAACCACACGCGAAGATTTACCAACAACAAATTCGCCGGATTTCGAGCCGGGGAAGCGCTGGTCCCACGACAGAAAATCAGTTGTGGACCGCGCCTGGATGGATCACGACGTCTTCCAACTGCTCGACGTAACGGATGAAATTGTACTTGTCCTCGATACCGTCGGTCGGCTTTCGGTCCTCCCATTTCCAGGGGTATTTCTTGAACGGCTCGATCTTGGCGACAATGTAGGCCATCCGGTCGCCCTCCCAGGCCTGCCGGAACAGCGCCTCAAACTCATCGAGCGTCCGCGCGGTGCTCGCATTCAGACAGCCCGCCCCCTCGGCCATCTTGGCCAGATCGGTGTTCCGCGAGGTGTGGGTCGGCGGACCGCCGATGTTTTCATAGATCCCGTTATCCATGACGACGACGGTCATGTTCGGCGGCCGCTCATTGCCGAGCGTGCACATGGCGCCGGTATTCATCAGCACCGAACCATCGCTTTCCAATGCCAGGATGCGCCGATGCGGCAGCGCTACCGCCATGCCTAGCGCCGTCGTCGTCACCGAACCCAGGATGCCTGTGAAAAAGGTGTTGTTCGCGGGCTTATAGTTCCACCAGTCGTCCCATGTGGCGCCGATCGAGGTGGTCACGAGATCCTCGGGGGTCACATGGCCGGCGATGCGCCGGATTACGTCAATCCTTTCCATAATTCGGGATCTCCACACACTCGCCGGACAACACCAGTGCCACTGGCCACTGGCTGGAATCGGCATGTTTGATGGCTTTCTTGATTGACGGCATGATGTCCTCGATCTTGCGTACGGTGCGCCACGGGATGCGAATTGCATCCAGGATCGGTTCCATGGTCTGGGCGTGATTGTGCCCCCACCAGTTTTCCTCGCCGAGGTCGCCGCGGTAGCACATGACCATGACCATCGGCATGGCGTGGCAATACGCATAGCGAGCGATCGGCTCCAACGCCTGGCGGAGCCCTGAGTTCTCCATGATCATCACGGCCTTCTTGCCGGCCAGATAGGCCCCGGCGACAATACCCGGCAGCTCCGCCTCGTTGGTCACCGGAATGTAACGGATTTGGTCGTCCTGCTCGCACG
>Ga0307380_10001536_pt1 | contig 33699 bp, 29 predicted proteins | sample UN3MG_FD_202239 | JGI IMG/M metagenome (GOLD analysis project Ga0307380, IMG submission 202239) | Soil microbial communities from Risofladan, Vaasa, Finland - UN-3 | ecosystem: Environmental > Terrestrial > Soil > Coastal area > Acid sulfate soil | place: Finland: Risofladan, Vaasa | collected...
CCATCTTCTGGCTGGCCATCGACCGCAATCCCGAGCGCCCCAAACTCATGCGCCGCCAGGGACCCTGGGTCTTTCTCGTCGAACTCTCGCGCCGCGACGACTACTACCACGCCGACAAACTCCGCTGGCTCCAACATGTATCCATGGGTCCCATCCGCGTTGAGGGCGCCCCCGAGACGCCGGGCCAGCCGTCCGGCGCCGGCCCGGAAGAGGGCGAAAGTACGCCGCCCGAGACCCCCGAAACGCCGCCCAAAGGCGCCGACAAGGAACCCCAGGGCTGAGAGCCGGTCCAGAACACGAAAACGCGGGCGTCCCTGCCAACGCCGGGACGCCCGCTTCTCCCCCGCCCAGGCCCCCTACCGGCCCAGGTCGCCTTCCGATACGAACTTGTAATTTCCACCGTTCTCCGCGGCGATCTGTTTCAGCACCTTCTCACCAGACCGGTACAGAAAGCCGATCGTGTGGACCCGCACCCGGTCGCCCGCGTTCAGGCCCCGGACGAGACCCACGATGGCGCGGTCGAACTCACCGTCCGTCAGAAGGTAGATCACTTCCGGGCGGACGGTAAACGCCCGCCGAAGCGCGTCCGACGGGTCCGTCTCCCCCTGGGCGATGATCCCGTCCACGAACTCGCACGCGAATTGTTTGTTCCGCTCCGTCGCGTTCACCAGCCGACGCGTCGGCATCTCCACGCACGGGCCGCTCGAATAGAACAGGACGTGGAACTCCTTATCGTCCGGCAGTTCACCGATCGAACGCTTCAAATCCTCCTTCACATAGTCAATCGAGTCCGTCATGCTCCCCGATCGGTCCACGACGTACACGATCTTGCGGGCCTCCTCAATCGGCGGGAAAATCTCGTCCAGTCCGCCACGACCCGCGCCGAGCGATTCCGGCCCGCCGCCTATCGGACCGCCCCCAATCCCAATTATCGGAATCTTGCCGGAGACCTCCAGAACACCAATGCCATCGAACGGGTCCAGCTCGAGTTTGCGCATAAAGCGGTACGGATTCAGTTCGTTCAGGCCCCAGGGCGTCTTCTCGCCTTGCCGCTCAGCCAGTTGCCCCCTGTCAGGCGCCTCGACGACATGCTTCTTCGCCGGAAAGAGCGTTGCCGGGGTATCCCAGGTGACGCCCTGGGCCTGGGGCGGAATCCAAATCGCGAAGGCCGCCAGAATCAGCACCGCCGCGTGCAGCACGAAACTGGTCCCCCAACTCGGCAGATACAGCGTCAGCCAGTCCATCACCGTTTCCGTCCCCTCGTCCTGGGCGCCCCCCTCGGGGCGCCCTTTCAACGCCTCCTCCCTCGCACTCGTCATGGCCCACCTCCTCCCTTTACCCTGCGCCCGTGTGCCCCGGCCGGTCTCCCGTGGCCGATTCTCCGGACCGACCCGGAAAACCGCTTCCGTAAGGGAAGACGCGAGTACGCGCCTCACGTCTCAAGAAATCCTTTACAACCGCCACGCCCTCTGGCAAAACGCCCAGGAATGAGTCCCGGAACGCCCAGGGATGAGTCCCGACGCAGTCGGGACGAATCCCTGGGACAATCCTGATCTGCACCCTGCACGCAGGAGAAACGATGATGCCCAAACCCACGTTCGCCCTCGGCATCGATTACGGCACCGAGTCCGCCCGGGCGCTCCTGGTGGACGTCTCGAGCGGCGAAGAGGTCGCCACCGCCGTCTATGAGTATTCCCACGGCGTCATCACGGAGCGCCTGCCCGGCACGCGGACGCGCCTCCCCGCCCACGACTGGGCACTCCAGGACCCGATGGATTACCTCCGGGCCCTCGACGCCACCGTCCCGAAGTGCCTCCGGCAGGCGAAGGTCAAGGGCGACCAGGTCATCGGCATCGGCACCGACTTTACGGCCTGCACGATGCTTCCGGTCCGGGCGGACGGCACGCCCCTCGGCGCGCTCAAGGAGTTCCGCGCCGACCCCCACGCCTGGGTCAAACTCTGGAAACACCATGCCGCCCAGCCCGAAGCCGACCGCGTCAACGAAACCGCCCGCCGCCTCGGCGAAAAGTGGCTCCGCCGATACGGCGGCAAGATCTCCAGCGAGTGGTTCTTCCCCAAGGCCCTCCAAATCCTCGACGAAGTGCCCGACATCTACCGCGCCGCCGACCGCCTCATCGAAGCCGCCGACTGGATCATCTGGCAACTCACCGGCCGCGAGACACGCAACCTCTGCACCGCCGGTTACAAGGCCATCTGGTCGAAGCGCGACGGGTTCCCGCGTCGCGACTTTTTCGCCGCCCTCCATCCCGACTTCGCCGACGTCGTCGACTCCAAAATGTCGCGCGACGTGCAGCCCCTCGGCACCCGCGCGGGCAGACTCACGGAAGCGATGGCCAAGCGGCTGGGCCTGGCGCCCGGCACGGCGGTGGCCATCGGCAACGTCGACGCCCACGTCGCCGTCCCCGCCTGCACCGTCACCGCGCCCGGCAAGATGGTCATGATCATGGGCACCAGCATTTGCCACATGGTCTGCGGAACCGAAGAGCGGGAAGTGCCCGGCCAGTGCGGCGTCGTCGAGGACGGCATCCTGCCGGGGCTTTACGGGTTCGAGGCGGGCCAGTCGGCCGTCGGCGACATCTTCGCCTGGTTCGTCCGCACTGCCGTCCCCGCCGACTACCAGGCCGAAGCCAAAAAAAAGAAAATGACCGTCCACGACCTCCTCGCCGAAAAGGCCGCCGCCTATCGCCCCGGCCGGACGGGACTCCTGGCCCTGGACTGGTGGAACGGCAACCGCAGCGTCCTTGTGGACGCCGACCTGACGGGCCTCCTCGTCGGCATGCACCTCGGCACGAGGCCGGAGGAAATCTACCGCGCGCTCCTCGAGGCCACCGCCTTCGGAACCTACAAGATCATCCGCACGTTCGAGTCCTGCGGCGTCGCGGTCGAGGAGATTTACTGCTGCGGCGGCCTGCCCAAGCGCAACGACCTGCTGATGCAAATCTACTCCGACGTCACAGGCCGCGAATTCAAGATCGCCCGCAGCGCCCAGACCTGCGCCCTCGGAAGCGCGATGTACGCCGCCGTCGCCGCCGGCAAAAAGGCGGGGGGCTTCGACACGATCCAGCAAGCCGCGGCGAAAATGGCCGGCGTCCGCAAAAAAACCTACAAGCCCGACCCCGACGCCCATGCCGTCTACGAAAAACTCTTCGCCGAGTACGATCGGCTGCACGATTACTTCGGCCGGGGAGGGAGCGACGTCATGAAACGCCTCAAAGCCCTCAAAAGCGTCGAGTGAAGGCCTCAAGCAGGGCGGCGACCCGGGAAGGTCGCCGCGCGAATTTCCTAGAGAGCGAACTCGCCGACTACAGCACGTCTAGAAACTTCTTGAGTTCGTACGGGTGGACCTGGGTGCGGTACTCGTTCCACTCGATTCGCTTGTTCTCGATGAACTTCTCGAAGATGTGGTCGCCGAGCGCCTTCCGCACCAGGTCGCTCTTCCCCATCTCCTCGATGGCCTCGTTGAGGCTGCCCGGCAGGCTCGCGATGCCGAGGTCCCGGCGCTCCCCCTCGCTCATGTCGTAAAGGTCTCTCTCCACCGCGTCGGGCAACTCGTAGCCCTTCTCGATCCCCTCCAGGCCCGCGTGCAGCATCACCGCGAACGCCAGGTACGGGTTGCACGCCGGGTCCGGCGCGCGGAACTCGATCCGCGTCGCCTTCTCCTTGCCGGGCTTGTACATCGGCACGCGAATCATGGTCGAGCGGTTCCGCCGCGCCCAGCAGATATAGACGGGCGCCTCGTAGCCCGGCACGAGCCGCTTGTACGAGTTCACCCACTGGGCGCAGACGCCGACGATCTCCCGCGCGTGGCGAATCAGGCCCGCCACGTATCCGCGCGCCACCTTCGACAGGTACATCTCGTCCTTCGGGTCGAAGAAAGCGTTCCGCTCGCCCTTGAAGAGGCTCTGGTGCACGTGCATGCCGGAACCGTTCTGGCCGAAGAGGGGCTTCGGCATGAACGTCGCATACACGCCGTGCTGGAGCGCCACTTCCTTGACCACCAGCCGGTAGGTCATCATGGCGTCGGCCATCGTCAGGGCGTCGGCGTACCGCAAGTCGATCTCGTGCTGGCTCGGGGCAACCTCGTGATGGCTGTACTCGACGCCGATGCCCATCGCCTCGAGCACCTCGACGGTCCGGCTCCTCAGGTCGCTGGCGACGTCGAGCGGCGTCAAGTCGAAGTACCCGCCGGAGTCCAGCGTCTCCGTCGAGTCGGACGACTTGAAATAAAAGTACTCCGCCTCGGGGCCGACGTTCATCGTGTACCCGTGCGCCGCCGCACGGGCCACGGCGCGCTTCAGCGCGTTGCGGGGGCATCCGACGTACGGTTTCCCGTCGGGCGTCAGCACGTCGCAGAACATGCGCGCGACGGGCGCCTCCTCCGGACGCCACGGAAGGATGACGAACGTCGCCGGGTCCGGCTTGGCGATCATGTCGCTCTCGTCGATCCGCGCGAACCCGTGGATCGACGAGCCGTCGAACCCCATCCCCTCCTCCAGGGCCCTTTCGAGTTCGTCCACCGTGATGGTGAAACTCTTCAGGTTCCCCAACAGGTCCGTGAACCAGAGGCGGATGAAGCGGACCTTCTCGTCGCGGGCTCGCTTCAGGACCTCTTCGGTCGGGTTCGGCTTGGCGGATTTGCGCTTGGCCATCGTATTCCCCTTTTGCGTGGCACTCCTCGGCCGAACGTCAGCGGCGCGGGTGCCCATTGTCGCGGCCGGCGGCCGAACCGTCAACCACATTCGCCTCAGCCCACCGTAGCCCGACCTGTCCGCCATAGCCCGCAGGGCGACGGCGGAAGGGCGAAGGCGGGCCCGCTCTTGCAGGGTAGCGATGTGCGTGCTAGGGTGAAAGACGCTCCGAGCCCGCCGCGGACTTGTCCGCCGAAGCCCGAGCGGCGAAGGCGGAAGCGGCGGGGCACAAAAACCAAGGGCGAAACACACCCATGGAAATGCTGCCGCGCGAACGCGTCCTGGCCAACCTCCGCCAGGTCCGCGACCGCATCGCCGACGCCGCACGCCGAAGCGGACGGACCCCCGACGCCGTCCGACTCGTCGCCGTCACCAAAACCGTCCCCGCCGAAACCATCCGCATCCTCCTGGAGGCCGGCCAGCGCGACCTCGGCGAAAACCGCGCCCAGCAACTGAGGGACCGCGCGGCCGAACTCCAAGGCGCGCCCGTCCGCTGGCACATGATCGGCCGACTCCAACGCAACAAGGTCAAGCACGTCGTCCCCGCCGCCGCCATGATCCACAGCGTGGATTCGGTGCGCCTGGCCGAGGAGATCTCGAAGCGCGCCCAGGCCGCCGGCGCCCGGGCGACGTGCCTCGTGGAAGTGAACGTGAGCGGCGAGGAGGCCAAGGGAGGCGTCGCGCCCGCCGAGGCCCCGCGCGTCGCCGGCGAGATCGCCGCCCTGCCGGGCGTGGACCTCGTGGGCCTGATGACCATGGCGCCCCTCGCCGAGACGGGCGAGACCGTCCGGCCGGTGTTTGCGGCCCTGCGCGAATGCCTCGCGCGCGTCAACCGCGAGGCCCGCCTCCCGGCGCCCCTCACGGAACTCTCGATGGGCATGACCCAGGATTACGAGACGGCCGTCGAGGAAGGCGCGACCATCGTCCGCGTCGGCACCGCCCTGTTCCGGTAGGCCGTGTCTTAACCGCAAAGGGCGCCAAGAGCGCAAAGGACAGCCCAAACAGAGGAACTACAAACGGCAGACGAAACGCCGCCAACCGCCCCCGAGCCGCCTTGCCGTTAACCAATCCCGCTTTCCTTTGCGATCTTTGCGCCCTTTGCGGTTAGAAACCACCCTCCCAAGAACGCGGGACGAATGGGCTTGCATGAATCGCCCGGCGGCGGTAAAGTGGGCGGTGCCATTGGGACTTGCGAAAGGCGGTGGCGAGATGACGCGACGACGGCACTTGACCCTGATCGCTTTGCTCGGAATCGTGGGCCTCCTCGGCGTCGCCGTGGTGGCCGTCGCTCAACTCAGCATGCAGGCTGCCCGTATGCAATATGACAAACGCAACGCGGAACTGGATCGGAACAACCCCGACGCCATCTTCGAGTTGGCGAAGTGGGCCTACCAGAACGACCTGAAGGACGAGGCCCTGAAACTCGCGATCGAAGCGAACGCCAAGGCCCCCGACGACGTCCGTCCGAAGTTCCTCGTCTGGGCCGTCGCGGGGGTCAACCTCACGGGCGAAGAAACGGCCGGCGCGGTAACCCCCGCCGTCCCCCCGATCACGGCTGACGAAGTCCAGGCCGTCTTCAAACGAGAGGGCGCGGGACCGATGAACGGCTTCCGACGGGTTCAGAGCGCCCTCATCTCCTCCTGCGCCCGAACGGGATGCCACATCGCGGGGAACCCCGACGCCCCGTTCACCCTTATCCACACGGGGACCTCGACCGACAAGACGCTCGTCCAGAACTTCCTCACCATCAACAAGTACCTCGACCGCGAAAAACCCGACGAGAGCCGGCTCCTCCTCAAGCCCTTCACCGGCGAAAACAACCACCCGAAAAAGTTCTCCGCCAAGAAAGATCCCCTCTTCAAGAGCATCAGCGCCTGGATCGACACCCTCAAGACCCAGGGCGAATTTCTCTGGGGAGAGAAGGCGGCCGAAAAATCCCCCCTCCCCGCCCCCTCAACGCAGTAAAGTCCGTAGAAGCGATGGAACCCCCCGCGCCGTTCACTCCGCCTCGGAGCGGACCGCCCCATAACGCCCGCGGATGAACGCAGTGAATCCGCGGGACCTCTTCCTCCTCCGCTCGCCGTTCAATCCGCCCTTCGACCATGCCCTTCGAGGGCCTCAGGGCCGTGAGCATGGTCGAACGGCTCAGGGCCCTGAGGCTCTCGAAGGGCATTCTGCACTCTTTCTAACCCCTTCCCCATCAACCACTTATGCACCACATCTCTTCACCCCATTTGACTTTGCCGAATTCTGTGGTATACTTTAGCGGGTTAGGGACTGGCGAGCCGCACGAGGTCGCGGCACCAGGCCTTTGTTGTTGAGGGACAAGTCTTGAACCGACTCCTCTTAGTCCGCCATAGCCCGAAGGGCGAAGGCGGAAAAAGCATCCCTTCGCGATTTGCAATGGAGCCTGTGATGAAAACCCGTACAAGCCTCATTCTGCTCGCCTTGGGCGTCCTCGCACTCGTCGCCGTCCAACCCGCCCCCTGCTCGGCGGGCTTTATCGGCGACACCGCTGGCAACACGGTCACGGCAACAGCGGACCGCTGGGAGAGCTATGCCCCTCCCAGCAACTTAGTTGATGGAAGTGGAATGTCGGACAGCCCGGTGCTTATGACATCCAAAGTCAACTCCGGCGTCAACTGGGCGGTGCAGTGGTTGGCCGCCTATGGAGGAGCGAGTCCTACGAGCGGCTACGCTTTGTTCACCTTCACCAAGAATACCTCGCTGGATGAGATTGTGATCTGGAACGCAGGCGACGGCGAGGGCGGCTCCGGGGACACGTGGGCCACACGACGCGGCATGAAGGCTGTAACGATTACGTGCTCGACCGGCGCCGACACGACCGGCACGGGTACCTCCTTGTGGTCCGGCAACCTGACCCAATGCACGTGGCCGGCTGGTGGGCAGCCCTACACGGATGACCTCACTTTTACCAAAGTTGCCAATGTGAAAGCGGTCAAGATCGCCTACACGAGCAACTGGGGCGGTGATTATGTGGGGCTTAGCGAAGTGCGTTTCGCCCCCGAGCCGGCGACGATGGCGTTGCTGGGCCTCGGCGGCCTCGGCCTCCTCCTCGGCCGCAAACGCCGGTAACAGGCAACACGTAAAGTTTCCGGGTTCCGCCTTTCCCCATTCCCCGCCGTCCGCAATTTACCCGCCGTGTCCCTGTTCCCTTTGGACCCCCTTTGGGGGCGGGCGTCCTCCGCGGTTAGAATACGCTGCGTTTGGTGTTGCCGCGCGGATTGGTTGCGTAGGGCCCCGCTGGCCGTATAATCGGAGGGAAAGGACGGGTTTCGGATGGCGGAGGGCGAGCGACAAACAGCCGTGGCAGACCTTCGGCTGAGCGTGTTCCTTCGGCCGCTGCATCCGGAGTTTTTCACAATCCGTGCCCGGCGGGCGCTGGAGTCCGGGGCCGGAGGGTTCCAGGCGGAAGTGTGGCTCCTGGATCCCGGCCACGTCATTTCGTTCATCGAGGGCGAGCAGGCCGTTACCGAGACAATCGCCCCGCGGGACCTCGCCCTCCCGAAGCGCGGCCTCGTGCGGGAAATCGACCTCGCGGGCGAACGCGAGGAACGGTTCGAGGCACGCGGGCCCCTCGTCTATCAGATGGCCTACCAGGTCGATGCCGCCGGGCCGGAAACCTATCGGCGCGAGGCGGAAGAACTGCTGGCGGGCGCGCGGCAGGCGCATCTGTTCGTGGAAGACGCGGGCGACGCGGCGGGGCGCCACGGCGACTCGCCTGGGGCGGGGCGGGCCTTCTCCTATGCCGTCCCGGAACTGCGGGCCAACAGCCTCCTGGTGCACACCTGGCACGGGTTCCCGGCCGAGGCCACGATCCTGAAGACCCAGACGCTGATCGAAAAGGGCAACCCATGAGACGGGCGGCCGCGATGGTGCTGGCGCTGGCGGTTCTGGCGTGGGCCGGCCCCCCGCACGCCGGGGCCGGCATCCGCATGGGCACCATCGAGGAAACCGAAGAGGTCAAGCACGCCAAGGCCAAGGAACAGGCCGAGACGTATTACAAGAACGGCATGCAGGCCCTGGCGGAGGGGAACGTCGCGCGGGCGGTCCAGCGGCTGCTCTGGGTCGCCAAGATGGGCCGCATGCGCATCGATTCGCCTTATCCCGAGCAGGCGTTCGAGCAACTCAAAATCCTGGCCGACCGGGGAGCGAAGGACCTGGCCGTCGCGCGGGAACTCGTGGCCGGCGAGGACCACGCCGCCGGAGTGAAGGAACTCCGGCGAATCACGCGGGTGTACCTGGGCCTGGCGCCGGCGAAGGAGGCCGGCCGGTTGCTGAGGGAACTCGAGAAGGACCCGGCTTTCCGGGAGGCGGTCCTGGCCCAGAGCCTCGCCGACGACCTCGAGAAGGCCCGTGCGCTGGAGGCGGAGGCCGAGGCGATCCTGCATCCGCCGGCCTCCGGCGCTCCCGAATCCGAACCTCAGTCCGCCGAACCGCCGGCCCCTGAACCCGAGCCGCGACCGGTCGCCACGGGCGACTCGACGGGGCGAGCAGGGAGCGGCGATGTCGAGGCGGGCGGTCCGGCCCCGGAGCCGCCGAAGGAACTTACGCCCGAGGAGCGGCAGGCGAAGCGCCTCGAAAAAAAAGTCGAGGCCTACGCGCTTTACGACCGGATCGTTCGCCAGGGGGGCGAGACGGAACCGGCGAAGGCAGCCGCCGAGGCCATGGCGAGGCTCCGGAAGGATACGGCGGTGGCGGCGCGTCTGGCGAAGGTCGGGGCCGAACGCCAGGCGCGCGAGTGGATGGGCCTGGCGACGAATTACTTCAAGGCCGGCCGGTTCGATTTGGCGCGCCAGTACTCGGAGAAGGTCATCGCGTCGTATCCAAATTCGCCCGAGGCCGAGGAGGCCCGCGACCTCCTGGAAGCGCTGAAGTAGTTGCCATTCCCCGCAACCCTTCTAACCGCAAAGGGCGCCAAGAGCGCAAAGAAAGGCGGGGATTAGGGTAAAGGCCAAACAGCAAGGAGTCTGTCGTCTGCTTGCCGTTTGTTGTTCCCCCCGTTAGGTCGTTCTTTGCGGGCTTTGCGCTCTTTGCGGTTCAAAACGATTTCGACTTACGTCAACCGGCGATTGTGGATAACTTTTTGGAGGAGGTTTTGGGGGGTATTTTTGGGCGATTTTTTGGAGGCCACCGGCCCTGGCGCTAGCGCCGGGGCGGTTTTTTCACTACAGGTGTCGCCCGGGGGCGAAAAACCTAGCGCGGATTTTGGGTTTTTTCGAGTTTTTTCGCGTTTTTGGTGCGGTTTTTACCGGTTTTGGGGGCCTATTTCGCACTCTTTCCATCCATGTCATGTGCATACCTTTATGTGCATAACTTCCGGCGGACGCGCGTAAGTCGTTTTGGGCGGGGGAATCTCGCATTTGACAAAGAAACAGTGTTGGACGGCCGGGGTTTAACCGCAAAGGGCGCCAAGGACGCAAAGGGGGGGAAGGGAACAGCAAACCGCAAACGGCAAAAGGCAATGCCCAAAGGGGGCGGAGGACGGCGAGGGACGGAGGGGTGGGTAACGCGGAACGCGGAACGCGGAAGGCAACGGATTCGAGGCGAGATCCCCGTTCGATTCCGCTGCGCTTCACTCAGGGCAAGCCTCGGTTGCGCTCGGGATGACAGCGCGCGGGGTCGAACGGGAGGATCGCGGGGGCAAGCCCCCGCGCTACATAGCATGGCACCCGGCGGCAACGGATTCGAGGCGAGACCCGTTCGCTGCGCTCAGGTGACAGAGCGCGCGGGGGGTGTTCAAACGCGGAAACCGGGCATTATGACTTTGCGGCGGCAGTTAACCGAAAGGAATTGACCCCCCGCGCGGCGTGTGGTACATAGGCACCGGGTGCTGCGTTTTTGCTCCGCCACCCGCCGCGGTTCCGCTCCGCCCGCTACAAGGAAGGATGAAGATGCCAATAAAGACCCGATTGAAGAAGATCCGCACCGTCCTCGTGCTTGCCGCCCTAGGGTTCGGCAGTGCTGCCATGCTCGGTCTGTTCGCCACGGCGTCCTTCGGAGGGGATGCGGGCAACGGCGGCAAGTCAACGGTGGATTATGAAAAATTTCTGGCCCGGCATGACCTGGTCTGGAACCGCATGCCAACTGTCTGGGGAGAAGCGCCGTTTCTCGGCAACGGGATGCTAGGCTCGATGATCTATCAATCCGGGCCACAGTCGCTGCGTTTCGATGTCGGCCGGGCGGACTATTACGGCCATCGGGGTGGTTTTGGCTGGATCACGCGTTCCCGCATGCCCATCGGTTATTTCACCCTCGAAACGATCGCGCCGATCCAGGCCTTTGAGGGCAGACTGGACCTGTGGAATGCGGAATTCACCGGCCTGATCACCACGGCGCAGGGCGCTGTGAAACTGAAAGCCCTGGTGCACAGCCAGCGCATGGTGATGATCTTTGAGCTTGAGACTTCCGGAAGCGAGCGCCGTTGCCGCTTCGTCTGGCATCCGGAGGAGGCGGTCCCGCCGGCCAGGGCCTACGCCCTCCAGGAATTGGCCAAGGACCCCAAGACCAAAGACCCTTGGGTCAAGCGGTGGTCGGTGCCCTATGATCCGAACCCGCCATTCCAGTCCGCGGTTGCCGATGGCGTGGAACTCTGCCATCAACCCCTGCTTGAAGGCGGCGGCACGACAACCGCCTGGCAGGAAGTCGCCACCAAGGATGGCCGCCGGACCCTCTATGTCAGTGTCGCTCACGCCTATCCGAAAGACACCACACGGACCGAGGCGGTGGAAGCGGTCCGTGCCGCGCTGGCCGCAACTCCGGAGGAACTGATCCAAACCCATCGGCAGTGGTGGCATGCGTATTATCCGGCCAGTTTCATCTCGCTCCCAGACGCCTACTGGGAAGGGTTTTACTGGATCCAGATGTACAAGGTCGCATCGGCCACCCGGTCCGACCGAGCCCTGATTGACTGTCTTGGGCCCTGGTATCAGCAAACCGTCTGGCCCATGGCGTGGTTCAACCTGAACGTGCAGTTGACTTACTGGTGCGTGGCGGACGCGAACCGTCTCGACCTGGGCGAATCTCTCGCCGGACGCTTCGACCGTTACCGAGACAACCTGATCGCCAACATGCCCGCGCAATTTGGCGGGGACTGCGCCGGCTTCTATACGACCGTGCCACAGGATCTCTACTCGCCGTGGGAGATGCAGTCGCTGGGTGACCTGCCATGGGCCATGCATAATTATTGGATGCTGGTGCGACGCAGCATGGACGAGCAGCGGATGAAAGAGCAGTTCTTCCCATTGCTGAAACTGTCTATCAACACCTATTTGAAGGTTCTTAAGGAAGGGACCGACGGCAGGTTGCACCTGCCCCCGTCCTTCTCTCCGGAGGTTGGCTACGTTCCGGATGCCAACTACAACCTGGCCCTGCTGCGCTGGGGATGCCGGACGCTGGTGGATCTCTGCCAGCGGCTGAAAATCGACGATCCCTTGCTGCCCAAATGGAAAGAGACGCTGGAAAAACTGGTGGATTATCCAACGGATGCGAGCGGTTTCATGATCGGCCGCGACTTTCCGCTGACCTTTGGGCACCGGCACTATTCGCACCTGCTGATGATTTATCCGCTGTACCTGGTGAATGTCGAACAGCCGGGCGGTCGTGAACGGATCGAAAAATCGCTGCGGCACTGGATCGGCTACAAGGAAGGTAAATGCATCTACACCTGGGCGGGGGCCTCATCCATCGCTTCGGCGCTCAACGATGGCAACCTGGCGCTGGAATACCTGAACCGCATCCGGCTGGACAGCCGGCTTACCTGCACGACGATGCAGAATGAGGGCGGCAATCCTGTCATGGAATCTCCTTTGGCCACGGCCCAGTGCATCCACGACATGCTGATCCAGAGCTGGGGCGGCACCATCCGGGTATTTCCAGCCGTGCCGGATGCCTGGAAGGATGCCTGCTTCAGCGACCTCCGTGCGGAAGGCGCTTTTCTGGTCAGTGCGGCTCGCAAGGGTGGCAAGACACAGTGGATCCGGGTAAAAAGTCTTGCCGGAGAACCCTGCCGGATCAAGACCGACATGGCTGAGCCGACACTTCAGGACGTGTCCCGGCATGCGCTCAAAACGGTTGCGCCGTGCGTGTACGAACTGAACCTGAAAAAGGGTGAAGATGCCGTGCTGGTCCCCAAAGGCGCCAAAGGCGATGCCGTCGTTGTTGCGCCCGTGGAGTCCGCCGGTGGCATGACGAATATTTTTGGCCTGAATTCACATCAAGCAAAATGAATCGCGCGAGAAAAACACGAGGGCGTGTCGTGGGCCGCCGAAACGGCGTTCGCCGTTCGTTAGGCTGTGCGAAAGCCGCGGTAGGGGCAAGGGCAGGCGCCGGGCGGGGGCACGCGGCGGGCTCGAAAGGCGCGCGCGGATGGGGAATGCCACGGTGGGGAACGTGACCGGCGGCTACCGCCGCCGGCTCGAACGGCGGGGCGTGCGTCAAGATTCAACGGGGACCTTCAGTTCGTCGAGGGTCTTGCGGAGCCAGGCCAGGGACTTCTCGATCATCGGCCCGCCCTGTCCCTCGCATTCCATGCTCAAGAATCCCGTGTAGGCCGAGTCGCGGAGGAGTTCGATACACTGGCGGATGTTGCCGGCGTTGGCGCCATCGCCCAGCGCGCACTGGCTGACGGCGATGCCCGTCTGCCGGCCGCGCGTTGCCGCCGCCAGCGACTCCGAGACGTCCTTGATGTGCACGTGCCGGACTTTCTTCAGGAACCGCTTCAGGAACGCCACCGGGTCCTGCCCGGCGATGAACGTGTTGCCGGTGTCCATGTTCATTCCCAGGTACGGCGAGTCGACGAAGGCGAGCATTTTCTCCATCATCTCCGGCCGCGTGGTGAAGTAGCCGTGCGGCTCGATGTTGACGGTGACGCGGTGAGCCTCGGCGACCTCGAGGATTTGCTCATACTCATACTTCATGAGGTCCATGGCCTCGACGTCGGAGAGTCCCTCGGGCTTGTGCATGCCGTCGGTCGTGTCGACGTTCGGGCATCCGATCAGGTGGGCCCAGGCGATGGCCTTCAAGACGTACGGCACGCCGCGCACGGGTCCGTCCTTTCCGGAGAGGGGGTAGGCGGCATCGACCTGGGAGAACCGGACGCCGTAGCCCTCCATCTTCCGGGCCAGGAGGAGGGGGTCTTCGTACAAGGCGACATGGGGCTGGTATCCGAGTCCGTGAATCCAGGATACGCCGTCGATCAGGCCGCACTCGATGTAGCGGAGGGCGTTGGCCTTCGCCCAGGCGAGGCACTTTTCGAAACTGAAGTAGGCCGAGTTAAACGCGTCGGTGTGGAATCCGAGTTTCATCGCTTTGCCCTTTCGGCTCGTGGTTCGTACATTTTCCGGCGCCTCCGCCCCGAGAACCATCGGCCCGCGGGGGAGCCCCAGGCCGGCCGCGCCGCCGGCGACGGCGGCAGTCGTCTTCAGGAAGTTGCGGCGATTGACACGTTCGGCCATGTGCGTTCCCTGTCCGTCCTGGGTTTTCCGGAAGCCCCTGCCCACGGCCGGCGTGGGCCTCGGATCATTGATTGTCTCTCGCCGCCATGCTCCTGCAAGGCTTTTTTCGGATTTCGGCCCGCCTTCGTCCCGATGAATCGGGACTCCGGCGGGTCTCCGCTGCGCTTCGACAAGGGGGCGGCTATTGACCCCGGTAAAAGTAATGCTATGCCTTTCCACTTCTCGGGGGGGGCCACGGATTGCTCGCAATCCGTGCCCCAAGGGCCGGCAACACGGTTTGACAAGTCCCGGCGCGCCGGGATGGCACCCGGGTGTCGCATTACTTTTACCGGACGCAATAAATGCGGCGCGCGGGGGGTGACAACAGGGTGGCAAAAGGCGGCGCAGGGGGCATTCAAACGCGGAATCCCGGCGCGCCGGGAGAACGCGGAATGAACGGCAAAGGGCAACGGCGCGCGATTCGGCCCATTTGGTCTGAAGCAGGGCGGCGGGGAGGCCGATAATACCCGTGCGCTGAAGAGGTCGAACGACCGCGCCACCTCTATCGCGGTCACTCCCTTGTGCTGGGGAAAATGGGATGAAGTCCACCTCGGACAGCCCCGTCGCCGGACTGCGAGTCCACCAATTCGTCGTGGGCGCAGCGCCTGTGGCGGCCTACCTGGCTGGTTGGAGTCCGCCGGTGTGGGGGGCGCTGGGCCTGTCGTTGGCGGCATTGGTGTCGGTGCGGCATGCGTTTGTGGCCCGGTTGTACGGTCGCCTTCGTCCTTCGGCCGGTGACGCGTGGGGCGGTTTTCATCCCGGGCTGTACCGTTTCGACGAGGCGGCGCGTGCGGCATTTCTGGCGGTCGGGCTGGGCCTTCTCTTGGCGGGCAACTCTTTCGGCTGGCTCGCGATCCTGGCGGCGTCGGCGTCGGCGATCCTGGAAGGGGCGACGGGGTTCCTGGTGACGGCGATTCCGTACGCCCGGCTGATGACGTGGGCGAAACAGATCCTCGGGCGGCCGGCGTCGGCCGATCCTTCGTCCGGGCAGTGGAATCCGAACTGTCTGGTGCCTCGGGCGCTGGGGTCGGCGGCGTATCCGCGGTGCCGATGGTGCCGGCTTCCGAGCGTCCGCGGGTGCTGCGGCCTTCAGGGCTCGTTGATGCTGCTGCTCCTGCTGGTGATCGCATTCCTTCTGAACGCTTCGCTGGACCCGTGGACGACGAAGGCGCTGGTCGTGATGAGCATCGTGGTGATGGCGGCTCTGGGGTTGGCGATCAACCGGTCGACGAGCGACCTGGTGGAGGCGTTGGAGGATTCGAGTCGCGAGGAACAGCGGAAGGCGGACCAGTGCGACCTGTTGAGGCGGCTGGCGACGGCCGAGACGGTGGAGTCGGCGGCCGAGGAAGCGATCGGGCACGTGGCGGAGTGGGTGGGGGCGCGTCGCGCGAGCGTGATGGTGGCAAGAGATGGCGTGCTGCGGATTGCGGCGTCGTGCGGGATTCCGCGCGAGGTGGCGGAGGCGGTCGCCGTGCCGCTCTCGGACCGCATCTGCGGGTGGGTGTTCTCGACGGGGCGAGCGGTGGTGCTGGCGGATGCGGTGAAGGAAATGCCGGACGTGGCGTTGAGGCTGGCCGACGTAGGGGCGTCGGCGTCGCTGCCGCTCGTGAGCGCTCCGATGGGGGTGAACGGCCGCAAGGTGGGCTGCATCAACGCGACGGACAAACCGGGCGGGGCGTTTTCGCCGGCGGACCTGGCCGAACTGGAATTCGTGGCGGAGGCGGCGGGGATTATGCTGGGAACCCTGGCGGCGCGGCACGACCTGGAGCGGGCGAACTACGACACGATCCGGGCGCTGGCGCTGGCGGTCGAGGCGAAGGACCCGTACACGCACGGCCATTCGATGCGGGTGCAGGCGTGGGCGACGGCCGTCGGGCGCAAAATGGGGTTCGGGGAGGACCAGATGCACGCCCTGGAGTACGCGGCGGAACTGCACGACATCGGAAAACTGGCCGTCCCCGACCGGATTCTTCGGGCGGAGCGGTCGCTGACCGAGGACGAGTGGGCGCTGGTGCGTCAGCACCCGTGGCGCGGGGTGCAGATGATTCGGCACATCGGGTTTCTCAAGTCCGCTCTCGAGACGATCCTTTACCACCACGAGCGCGTGGACGGGCGCGGGTATCCCGAGGGACAGGCGGGCGAGATGATACCGCTGGGGTCGCGGATCCTGGCGGTGGTGGATTCGTACGATGCGATGACAAGCCTGCGGCCGTACCGGGCGGCGATGACGCACGAGGCGGCGGCGGCGGAACTGCGGCGGTGCACGGGGACGCAGTTCGACGGCAAATGCGTGGAGACGTTCCTGGGGCTCTTGTCGGATGCGGAGACGGCGCCGGTGGAGACGGCGGTCCGGGCGGGCGCGCTGCCGCTCGACGCCTGCAAGCGCCCGAGACGCAAACCACCGGCAACTCGATCGGCCCGTTCGGGCTGAGGGGAAACGCGCTCGCCTGCGGCTCGCGGCTAAACGGGAACGGCAGAAGTACGCGCCTCGCAAGCGAGGCGGCTAAACGTGAACGGCGGACCTTTTCCGTTGCCGCGGTCTGAGGACCTTCGTAGAATCCCCCGAAACACATGGAGGACTGCCATGACCTCGCGCCAGCGCGTCCTGGCGAAACTGGCCGGCCGGCCCGTCGACCGCCTGCCCGTGATGGCCATCACCATGATGCTCGCCTCCGACATGGTCGGCCGACCGTACCGCGACTACGTGACCGACCACCGGGTGCTGGTGGAGGGCCAGTTGGCCACCGCCGAGCGGTACGGCCTGGACTACGTCTCGGTCATCTCGGACCCGACGCGGGAGGCCTGCGACCTGGGGGCGCCGATCGCGTTCTCCGACGACCTGCCGCCGGCGGTCCAGGAGGACAACACGCTGCTGAAGGACAAGGCGCGCCTCGCGCACCTGGCTCGTCCCGACCCGCACGCCGCCGGCAGCCGCATGCTGGACCGCATCCAGGGGGCGGCCATGCTCCGGGAGCGGGTGGGCTCTCGTCTGGCCGTCGAGGGATGGATCGAGGGCCCTTGCGCCGAGGGGGCCGACCTGCGCGGCCTGGGCACCCTCATGCTCGATTTCTACGACGACCCCCCCTTTGTCCGCGACCTCTTCGAGTTCATCATCGAGATGGAATTGGCGTTCGCCAAGGCCCAGATGGCGGCGGGGTGCGACCTCATCGGCTGCGGCGACGCGGCCGCCAGCCTCATCGGCCCGCAACTCTACGAAGAGTTCGTCTGGCCGTACGAAAAACGTCTCTTCGGTTCCATCCACGAGGCCGGCGGACGCATCCGCCTGCACATCTGCGGCAACACGCGGGCCATCCTGGAGCCGGTCGGCCGCCTCGGCGTCGAGATGGTTGACCTCGATTTCATGGTCCCCGTGTCCGAGGCACGAGAAAAGATGGGCCCCGACCAGGTCCTCAGCGGGAACCTCGACCCCGTCCACGTTGTGCGGGGAGGGACGCCCGAGAGCATCCGCGACGGACTCGCCGCGTGCCACGCCGCCGCTGGCGACGCGTACATCATTGCGGCCGGGTGCGAGGTCGTCCGCGACACGCCGCCCGCCAACTTTCTGGCCATGCGCGACTACGCCCGCCAAGCCGCCGGCTGAGACCGGCGGGGCTCAGAGCGCCCGCCGCGGCGGGCGGCGAACCCACCACGCAAAACTTATGCAACCCCGCTTAGGGTTCGCCGTCCACGAAGGTCCCCGGGATTCGCTGCGCTCATCCCGGGGCTTCGCCGGCGCGGGGCGCCGCGAAAGGCTTCAACTCGGCCCTTTGCAGGACGACGTTGGGAGCGGCGTACGCCTTCTGCTTCCTGGCGGGCGGGGGAATCTCGGCGCCGCCGGTCGCGTAGCCGGTTTTGCCGACGTCGAGGCGGATGCGTCCGGCGAGGCGCAGGGCGTCGTACCCCTCGCCGAGTTCGAGTTCGTAGGTTCCGTCGGGCGCGGTTATGCCGTAGGCGGAGAAGACCCTCGGGCCGAGGCCCGTGGCGATGGCGGCGCGGAGGCGGAGGCGTGCGTCGCCGAGGCCTCGGCCGGTCTCGGCGTCCAGAACGCGGCCGCGCAAGACGTAGAGATCCGGTCTTGGGCTGAAGCAGCCGGCGGCCAGGAGGGCGGTGAGGAGAATGACGAAGCCCGAAATCCGACCCGCCGTCGCCCCCGGCCCCAACCCCAACAGGGTAGGCGGGGCAAGCGCGCCGGGGCTATGGCGGGCAGGGATGACGAATGAATGACGAAATCCGAATGACGAATCACGAGACGTGCAAGGCGGTCTGGGCATCGGCTTAGGCGTCATGGTCGGCCTGGCGGGCGCGGTACTCCTCGGGAGTCATAGCGAACTTTTTTTCGACCCGGTAACGGTACTCGGGCCCGGCGTTGTAGGTGCAGAAGGGGTAGAGCCGGCCGTCGGGGTCGGCGTAGTGGATGACGCATCGGCGGACGCGGTCGGTCTGGTAGTTGTAGCGGTCCTGGAAGTGCATGCCGGCCACGAGGAGGCTGCGGAAGGTTTTTCGTCCGGCCTTCCCGCGGCCGACGCGTTTGTCGGTCATGCCGTTCAGCGTGTGGAGCCAGTCGTCGAAGGTCATGCCCGCCGGGGCGCGATCGGGGCGGAAGTGCCGCCGCAGGGCGAGGAAGGCCTGGACCTTGCGGAAGAGTTTGAATCGGCTGCGCTCGGTCTTCTCGGCCAGCGCCCACATGTCGTCGAGCATGCCCTTGAGGTTGAAGAACTGGGGGATGGGGACGGCCCGGCCGTCGGTCCCGACAAAGAGGTACGTCCCGAGCGCACAGTGGGGGTGGCAGGACATGACGAGGTTGGGCTCGCCCTTGACGGCGGCGAAGAGCCGCGTGAACGGCTGGACGCACGAGAGGGGGAACCAGTCCTCCTGCGGGTCGCCGATGCCGGCCTGTTCGGCGACGTCGTGCGCCAGGTCCGTCAGGGTATAGCGCCGACGGAGACGTTCGGCCGCGTCGATGCGCCCGGTGAAGGCGACGGGCTGGAACGAGATGCCGGCGATGGTCCCGATGCGCTCGAGGGCGTAGCGGACGATGTCGCCCACCTGGTGGTCGTTCAGGCCGCGGACGATCGTCGGGACCAGGACGATCTTCATGTCGGTCCGGCTGATGCGTCGGACGGCCTCCTCTTTTTCTTTCATCAGGCCCCGGCCGCGCGTCTTCTCCCAGACGTCGTCGGTCGTGCCGTCGAACTGGAGGTAGACGTCGTGGAGTCCGGCGTCCTGGCACTCGCGGGCGAAGTCGGGCTCGCGGGCGAACCGCAGGCCGTTGGTGGCGATCTGAATGTGGGAGAAGCCGGCCTGGCACGCAGCGCGGAGGCAATCGAGGAACCGGGGATGGAGGGTCGGCTCGCCGCCGGAGAACTGGATCGCCCGCGCGGGCGACGGCCGCATGGCGCGATACGTCCCGAGCATCCTCAGGACCTGGTCGAAGGTCGGCTCGTAGACGTAGCCGGCGGCGCCCGAGTTGGCGAAACAGATGGGGCACTGCAGGTCGCAGCGGTTCGTCAGGTCGATGTTCCCCAGGGCGGTGTTGGAGGCGTGGTCCTCGCACAGGCCGCACTGGTTGGGACACGCGGAGGTCGCGCGGGTGTTGGGATTCTCGACCCCGTCGCCGTCGGCGTAGTGAAACTGCTCGGCCTTCAGGTAGATCCGTGCGTCGCTCCAGACGATGTCCTCGAACCGTCCGTGGTCGGGGCAGGTCTTCTCCATCCGGACCTTGCCGTCCTTTTCGAACAGGTGGGCGGTGATGAGCCGCAGGCATTCGGGGCAGACGGACTCGACCTCTTTCGGCAGTCCGCGCGCGAGGGGCGGGATGGGCCGGCCGGCGTAGGTGCATTTGGCTTCGGCGGTTTCGGGGAGTTCTTCGCCGAGGAGCGGATTCATTCGTCTTTCCTTCGAGACCGCCGAGCGCCGGCGTCCGACACGCGCCAGCCGCCCGGCATCGCACTTTACCTTGGACGCCGCATTATAGCGCACGATTCAGCGGAACTTCAAGGACTAAGGCGCGGGGGGCGGGGTCAGGAGCGGCCCTGGCGCAGTTTCTTGACGCGTCGCAGGACGCGAACGTCTTCCTGGTGGCGGGGATCGTCGATGCGGGCCTTGGCGCGGATGAGGTCGCCGATGTCAATCCAATTGGCCGTCGTCTTGCCGTACCGGCTTCGGACGCGTTTGGGCCAGGCCGTTCGGAAACAAACGCCCTCGATCTTCTGAAGGATGTCGACGCGCGAGGGCGCGACGCCGATCTGGAGGATCTCGTCAGGCTTGCCCGCCTCCATGAGCAAAGGGCTTCCGAACTCTTCGAGCGCGCGGTTGACGCGCCGAAGGTTGGACCCGGATGGGTCAATCCACAGATCCATGTCTTTGGTGTAGCGCGGCTTGGCGTGGAAGATGAAGGCCAGGCCCCCGACGATGAGATAGCGAGCCCGATGCTTCGCAAGCAGGCGCAGCAAATCCTCAAAGTCCGGGACGGTCTTCACGCACCTCTCCTGGGTCAATCCTCCAGTCTGCGGCGCCGACCTCGGACTCTGGCGATGTCCTCGTGGATGTCCACCAGCGCGGAAAGGCGCTCCTGGGGCGTCCTCGCCTGCCAGAACTCCAGGTCCCAGCGGTCGGCGTCCTCATATCCGGCGGCACGGTGAACGACCATTCGCGCGCGCCTTCTCCGGGCACGCTGCCGAATGCTCATGGCGGACCCTTTCGCTGCTTTCGCCGACCCAATGCCGCAAAACGCATTAGAAGCATAATAGCAGAAAACACGGGCGTGTGCGCGGCCATTCTTGGGTGGGCGGGCGGGGTCACGGCACGGAGAGGATCAGTTTGACGGCGAGATTGAAGCCGATGTGGACGCCGGCGGCGATGCCGAACCCGCGCGTCGCGAAGACGGCCGCCAGATAGACCCCCGCCGCCGTACGAAACAGAAACGTCGGCCACGTGAACGACCCGGGCACCTGGAACGTGTGGGCGCCGGCAAAGATGGCGGCGGCGACGAGGACGGCCGCGACGACGGCGCCGGAATGCGCCAGCCGAAACACACGCTCCGCGACGAGTACCAGGCCGCCCACCAGAACCAGGCGGAAGAGAAGTTCCTCGTAGATGCCCGCACCGATGCTGGTCATGGCGGCGGCAAGCAGGTCGGTCCGGGCGGCTCCGGCGCCCGCCAACTCGATCGGCCCGGGACCGGCGGCGAAGGCCTGAAACAGGCCGTGCAGCGCAAGCAACGGGACGGCCCACAGGGCCGTCTCCACCACCATGGCGGGCACGAGCGCGCCAGGGAACCGCCAGGGATCCCGGCGCGCCAGATGCCAGGCCAACAGGACGGCCACCACGAGGCCCGCGGGGGCGAGCACGCCCGCGAGACCGGCGAGAAAAAGCACGCGACGCAGCAGAAGGTCCACGCCCGCCGCCAGGTCCGGCCGGACCCAGATGAGACCGGCCGTGTAAAAGACCAGGAAGGGCGAAAGAAAAAGGAGGCTCGGCCAGGGCCGCGCCGCCTGGGAAGCAAAAAGAAGATTCGGACCGGTCCGGGAGGAGCGAGCGGGGCTCGAACGGTTCCGGCGACGTGCGGTCGAAGGCATGGCACGAATGTAGCACGGGCGGCGCAGCACGACTACGAAAAAGAGGCGGTCGAATGGCCTTGAATCGGCCGGCGGCGGCGCGTATCGTGCCGATTCGCGCCGCGGGCGCCGGGAGGCGAGCATGAACACGGGCGAAAAAATTCGGGCGTTCTACAACCTGCTGCTGGCCGCCTACGGGCCGCAAGGATGGTGGCCCGCCGACTCGCCGTTCGAGGTGGCCGTCGGCGCGATCCTGACGCAGAACACCAACTGGAAGAACGTCGAGCGGGCCATCGCGAACCTGAAGCGCGAGGGCCTGCTGGAAGCGGCGGCGCTGGCGCGGACGGACGTGGAACACCTGGCCGAGGTCATCCGCCCGGCGGGGTATTACCGCGTGAAGGCCAAGCGCCTCAAGAACTTCATCCGCCTCCTGGAGAAGCAATTCGGCGGGAGCCCGGACGCGCTCTTCGGGCTCGGCACGGCCGCCCTCAGGGAAACGATCCTGGGCGTGACGGGGATCGGGCCGGAGACGGCGGACTCGATCGTCCTGTACGCGGCGCATCGGCCGGTGTTCGTCGTGGACGCGTACACGGCGCGGGTGCTCTATCGGCACGGGCTGACGGAGGCGGAGGCGACGTACGAGGATCTTCAGGAGTTGATGCAGGAGGCGCTGGCGGAGGACGTGGCCCTTTATCAGGAGTACCACGCGCTCCTGGTGGCGGTGGGGAAGCGGCAGTGCAAGAAGGCGGCGCCCGCGTGCCGGGGTTGCCCGCTCCAGGAGTCCCTGGAGGAAGGCCAGCCGGTGAGAGAGGAGTGGTAACCGGCCGGCCCTCCTCGTGCGAACAGCCTAACGGGACGGCTCATCGGGCGTTCGCGGGCAGGAGGAGGCCGGGTCTGCCGCGGCACCGACGAGCCTGGCCGCTGCCGCCAGTTCGAGCCGACTTTTCGGATCGTTGGCCAGCAGCGGGTGGTTCGGGCCTTTCAATTCTCCGCGAATGGCGAAGCGCGTCTCCGGCTCGATTTCGTGCCAGGCGGTGACGCCGTTGCGTCCGCCGCGCTTCGTCTGATACAGCGCCTGGTCGGCGAGGAAGACCAGCAGTTCGGGCGAGACGACCTCGGGATCGTCCGGATACGTCGCCGTGCCGAGGCTCAGCGTGAGCGGCACGCGCCCGCCTTTCGATTCGAAGCGATGCTTGCGCGAGGCGACGAGGATGCGCTTGGCGAGTGCGGCGATCTCCTTGTGCCCCGTGCGCGGACAGACGAGGGCGAACTCGTCGCCGGCGTAACGGGCCACCAGGTCCGACTCGCGGGCGCACTGCTTGAGGACGACGGCGATTTCCTTCAGCGCCAGGTCGCCGAACGGATGCCCGTACTCGTCGTTGATCCGCTTGAAGAAATCGACGTCCACGATGATCATCGAGAGCGAGTGGCCGTAGCGCCGGCTGATCTTGAACTCCGTCTTCAGCCACTCCATCAGGTACCGATAGTTATAAAGGGCCGTCAGTCCGTCCGTGATGCTGCGGACCTTGAGGGTCCGGTTGTCCTCGCGGAGTTGTTCGAGGAGGTCGTTCTCTCGCGCCAGGGTCTTCTCGAGTTCGCCGCGAACCTCGCGCAACTGGTCGTGGACGCGCTTGGCGCGCAGGAGCGCCTGGAGACGCCAACGCAGGGTCTCTTCGTCGAACCCGGGCCCGAGGACGTCGTCGAGGTCTTCAAGCCCCTCCGGCTCCGCTCCGCCGGCGAGTCCCTTTTCGGCCACGAGCATGACGGGCAGATAGCGGTCGCGGCGAAGGCTCTTCAGAACCCGCGCCGTCTCGAGCGGATTGAACTGGCCGCCGCAATCGGCCAGCACCGCCAGTTCCACGCCGTCGCTCTTGACGATGGCCATGGCCGTCAGGCAATCGGGCGCTTGCTGGACGGTGGCCCCGACGCGCTCGAGCATGGCGGCGAGGCGCGTGGTGGCGCCCTCCTCGGCGCCGACGACAAGAATGTTCGCTCGGAAAGGCATGTGACCTCCTGTTCATCCTGCCGGGCGACAAGCGGCCCGCCCGACGTTTCCCGTTCCACTCTTGAACTATAGGCAGAAGGAGGTCCGAGGCAAATCGGGCGGCCGAGGACGGGCGCGTGGCGACTGTAAGTGCCTGTGAATAAATGACTTGAGTGCGGGCGGACCGCCGGCTGATTTACGCACGCCTGCGCGCACACGGCCGAAAATCCGGTGAAAAAACTTAGAGCGCCTAATTCTACAACGCTATCTCAACGCAGCGGGCCACGGCAGGGGCCGTACCCCTGCCAGGGAGATCGCGGAGAACGCAGAGATAAGATTACTCTGTTGAAAACATCCCTCTCCACCCTCCGGAGGGAGATCCGAACCGCGCTGAACAGCCTGGGCGCCTGCCCCAGGCAAAAACGACAAACCTCAAACGCCAATGCCCACTATGCGGCTCCGCCGCAATTGGTCATTGCCGTTTGTCGTTTGCTGTTTTCCTCTCGCCCCCTTGACAGCCGTTCTCTGCGTTCTCTGCGCCCTCTGCGTTAAAAACACAGCGTAGTGTTAGTGGCCACCCGCCGAGAGAAGTTTCGACCCCGTCCGCAGGTACCCCAGCCAGGAAATGACGCCCAGGAGGACCGTCACGCCCCAAATCCCGTAGAGGCCGTACCACGTGGCCGACGGGAACCACCGCACCAGGTCGGGCGAGGCGAGCATGGCGACGATCATGATAAACTGGACGACCGTGGCCGCTTTCCCGCTCGCGCTCGGCAGGGCCTGGAACACGCCGATCAGGAGAAAAATGATCCCCGTCCCGACGAGGATAAAGAGGTCCCTCGAAACGATCGTCACCGACACCCAGTACGGAAGGCGAAGGGCCGGATGCTCGGTCGAGAGGATGCCTTCGAGGCTCAGGAGGACCACGGCGCTGATCATCAAGGCCTTGTCCGCCAGGGGGTCGAGGATGGAGCCGATCCGCGTGACGGCGCCCGTGCGGCGGGCGAGGATGCCGTCCGCCGCATCGCACACGCCGAGAGCGACCGCCAGGCCCAGCGCGGCATAGCGATAGGCGGCACTCTCGGCTGCGCTCAGCACCAGGAGAACGAACACCGGCACCAGGAGCAGGCGCAGCAGCGTGATGCGATTCGGCCAGGACATTCCAAGCGCCTCCGGGTTCACGTAGGGACTATTGAACCGCAAAGGGCGCAAAGAACGCAAAGGGAAAATAGGGGAACAACAGAGAGACAACAGATGCCGCCGTGCGATGGATCTGTTCGCCGTTCCCCCAGACTTCCTTTGCGCTCTTTGCGCCCTTTGCGGTAAAGAACTTTTTTAGAAGAGCAGGCCGGCGTAGCCGACGGCCGCGTCGAAACCGCGCCGGCCCATTTTTTCCTTCATCACGTCGAAGGACGTTGTGTAGTGGATGAGGTGTCCCTGGACGGCGCCGAGTTCGCGTGCGGCGGCGAGGGCGGCGGCCACGGCTCCGGAACCGCAGGCGTTCATCCGCGCTTTGGCCTCGGGGACGGCGCCTTCGGCGTCGAGGCGGAGCATGAGGTCAATGATGCGCCGGTCGTTCTCGTTGCGGACCCAGCGAAGCGCCTCCTCGCCCATGCCCTTCGGCGTGAAACCGTAGGCCGGGCCGTAGTGCGTCAGGTCCGTCGAGCCGAGGCAAACGGCGTCGGCCTCGAGGTTCCGGATGGCCATCGCGACGCGCCGCCCGATCTCGGGAGCGTCGTCGTCCGGGAGGACCGCGACGGGCACGATCTTCGCGTGCGGGAAAAGTTGCTGGATGAACGGCACCTGGATCTCGATGCTGTGCTCCTGCTCGTGGGCTCTGGGGTCGTCGGCCAGAAGATCATCCGCGCGGGCGAGAATCTCGCGCGCCAGGCGTTCGTCCACCTGGGCGTCACCGAGCGGCGTCCGCCAGACGCCGTTTGAAAAAATGGCGCTTTGGCGAATGGCGCGGTGGACCGCTCCGAAAATAACAAACGTTTTGGGCGTCCGGCGATCCTTGAGCGCCTCGAGGACCGCAAGGGCCGTCGCGCCCGAAAAGACCCATCCGGCGTGGGGCACGATGCCCGCCACGGGGCGCGGCGGAAGCACCTCCGGCACCTCCACGTAGCGGAGCGAGTTCATCAGTTCGATGCAGGCGTCTCGGCCGGCGGGATAGAAGGACCCCTCGGCCACCGGTTCGCGGACGAGCATGGCAATTCTCCTTCGGAAGTGCTTACCGTACGCATTATATCAGAGGAAGCAGCCTCCCGGCAACGCTGCCGCCCCGTCACCCCGAGCACCCGCAACTCGTTCTTAATGAACGAGTGCCTCAAGGTCCTTCTCGGAGACGAACCGGTACTCGCCGCCGTTCTCGCGGGCGACCTCTTTCAGGACCTCTTCGCTCAACTTGTACAGAAAGCCGATCGTATGGACGGCGACCTGCTTGTCTGGGTTCAGGCGTTTGACCAGATCGATAATCGCGCGGTCAAACTCGCCGTCGGTCAACAGATAGATCCGTTCCGGTTTCACCGCGAACGCGCGTTCCAGGGCCTTCGACGGATCGGTCTTGCCTTGCGGAATGACGCCGTCGATGAACTCGAAGGCCAGTTGTTTGTTGCGCTCCGTCGCTTCCACGAGCCGGCGCGTCGGCATCTCGACGGGCGGCCCGCTCGAATAGAAAATGACGTGAAACTCATTCGCCTCGCCGAGTTCTCCGATGGCCTGCTTCACTTCGAACTTCACGTAATCCATCGAGTCGGTCATGCTGCCGGACCGGTCGAGGACGTAAACGATCTTGCCCGGCCCGTCCGCAGCCCCCACCCCGAAGAAGCCGGGCCGCCGGACGGCGGCGCCCTCCGCGCTGCCGGGCTCCTCGCTGCTTTCCAGGACCCTTAGGACAGATATGTGCGGGTCGTCGGTCCCGGCTCTGGCCAGTGAGGTCGCCCTCCCGGGCAACAGGTCCGGCCGGGGGATCGCCACGGGCCTTGGTCGTTGGACGTAACGTATTTTCTGATAGATGCCGGGGGTGCGCGCTTGCTCCAGGACGAGGCGGGCTTCGCCCTCCTCGGGCACGGTCGGGACGCAGAAGCAAACGCGTGCGCCGCAGGCGTCCAGTGCCGTCATGGCCGGGATCACCTCGCTCATCGGCGTGTCGAGGGCGGATCGGATTCCGACGTTGAAGCCGTTGAGGGCGGCCGCATGTTGCGCAAGCGCATCGAGGTCCGCCGGCTTGAGGATATCCATCGGCAGGAAACTCACCAGCGGCGGCTCCGCCGCCGCGCCCGCCGCTGTGGGCCCGCTCGTCCTCAGAAACCGCACGGGAACGCCGGCGATCTCGTACGACTCGAGTCCCAAACGTACGCATTCAATCAGCACGCGGCAAAACTCTTCGTACGTGGTCTGGTCGGGCGACGGGAAGGCAATGATGACGTCGTGGACGGGGAGCGTGCCGCGCAACTTCCCGGGATGGGTCAACCCCCATTGCCGGTCCATCCGGATCCGGTCGGCCTTCGGGCCCAGAATGGTGCGGAATTCCTCCAGGGAGGCCATCTTCTGGCCGTCCAGGATGACGGTTTCTCCGGGTTCGAGGAGGATCTCGATCGCCGGCGGCGCCTCCGGCGGGGATCCGATGAAAACGCATCCGGCGGCAAGCAGCGCCGAGGCGCCCACGATGAAAAGTGTAACATCGCAGAAAGTGCGTGCGAGACGGTCGGCAGATGGGTTCATCATGCGTTCCCCCTTTGTTGGGATGCGTTCACCTCTGTGACGGGTCGTGCGGCTCCGTGATGCGTTGCGGGTCGAGGGCGCGGGCGAGTTGGTCCTCGGTCATCAACTTCTTTTCGAGGATCAGTTCGCGGAGCGTTTTGCCGCCGGCGGCGGCTTCCTTGGCGATCTCGGCCGCCTTCGCGTAGCCAAGTGAAGAGTTGAGGATCGCCGCGAGGCCGACGCTGGATTCAAAGTAGGCCCGGCAGCGGGCCTCGTCGGCCTCGATGCCGCGGACGCATTTCTCCGTGAAGACAGGCAGAAAGTTCTTCAATATCTCCATGCTCCCGAGGACGTTGTGGGCCATGACAGGCATGAAGACGTTGAGTTCGAGTTGCCCCGCCTGGACGGCGAGCGCGACAGCCGTGTCGTTGCCCACGACCTGCATGGCGACCATGCCGAGGCACTCGGCCAGGACGGGGTTCACTTTGCCGGGCATGATGCTCGAGCCGGGCTGGACAGCGGGGAGGCGGATTTCCGCGAGGCCGGTGCGCGGTCCGCTCGAAAGGAGCCTGAGATCGTTTGCGATGCGCGCGAGTTCCAGCGCGAGGTTCCGCAGGGCTGCGCTCACGCCCGCCACCGGGGCCATCGACTGCATCGCGTGCACCAGGTCAGTTGCCGGGCCGAGGTCGAAACCGGTGATTTCGGCGAGATGCTCCGCGGCCGCGGCGGCATAGGCCGGGTGCGTGTTCAGGCCGGTGCCCGTCGCGGAGCCGCCCAGCGGCAGGTCCTCGCACGCCTCCAGTGCCCGGTCGAGGTTCTCGACGGCGCGGCGCACGGCGAGGGCGTAGGCGGCGAACTCCTGGCCCAGGCGCACGGGGACGGCATCCTGGAGGTGCGTCCGGCCGCTCTTCGGGACGCCGTCGAACGCGCGTCCCTTTTTCTCAAGCGCGTCGGCGAGATGGTCGAGGGCCGCGAGGAGGTCCGTCCCCACGAGGAGGCAGGCCACCTGCATCGCCGTCGGGAATGTGTCGTTGGTGGACTGGCTCATGTTGACGTGATCGTTGGGGTGGACCTCGCGATAGGAGCCGAGGGGGGCCGCGAGGATTTCGTTTGCGCGGTTGGCCAGGACCTCGTTGGAGTTCATGTTGAAACTGGTGCCGGCCCCGGCCTGGAAGACGTCGACGACCCACTGGTCGGCGAATCGGCCTTCATCGAGGACTTCGCGGCAGGCCTGCTCGATGGCGGCGGCGCGCTTCTCGTCGAGTTTCCCAAGACGGGCGTTGGCCCTCGCGGCGGCGAGTTTGACCATCACGTGGGCACGGACGAGCGCGGGGTGGGCCCGCAGGCCCGACACGGGGAAGTTCTCGACGGCCCGCTGGGTCTGGGCGCCCCAGTAGGCCCCGGCGGGGACTTGGACCTCGCCGAGCGTGTCCTTTTCGGTGCGGAATTTCACCTTGGCCATCGAAACCTCTTTTCGATTTTGTATGAGTCTATTGGACGCGCCCGCCAAGGCGGGCGGCTAAACGTGATGCGCGATTCTGCCCTCCTCTTTTCAATCCGCCATCCGCAATCTCAAATCTGAAATCTCAAATCTACTCAAACCCGCCGCCGGCCTTCTGGCCGTAGCGGGTGTGGTAGACGTCGTAAAGGCGCTGGGCCTCCTTGGGCGGAATCGGAACGGGCGAGCCCTTCGCCATCGCCAGGTGGACGGTCTTGGCGATGTCCTCGACGACGACGGCGGCCTTGAGGGCGGCGCGGGCGCTGGGGCCGACGCCGAAGACACCGTGGTTCTGCATGAGGACCACGGGGCATTGCATCCGGATTTCTCGCAGGATGCGGACGACCTCCTCGCCGATCTCCGTGCCGCCGATCTTGGCGTACCGGCCGCAGGGAACGGGTGCGCCGAACGCGTCGCCGTGTTCCGTCAGCACCACGGGGATCGATTGGCCGAGCGCCGCGAAACTGGTCGCATAAGGCGAGTGGGTGTGGACGACGGCATGGACGTCGCTCAGGTGCCGGAGGATATAGAGGGCGGTGGCGGTGTCGACGCTGGGCCTCAAGTCGCCCTCGATGATTTTGCCGTCGAGGTCCACGACGAGCATCTTCTCGGGGGCGAGGTCCTCGAAGAGGACGCCGGAGGGTTTGGCGACGACGAGGCCCGACTCCGGGTCCCGCGCGATCACATTGCCGCTCGTCCAGGCCACCAGGCCGCGCCGGGGCAACTCGCGGTTGGCCCAGCAGACCTCGGCTTTGAGGTTCTCGAGCATGGGGCGATTCTTTGCCTGGCCGGGGCAGTCCGTTCGCGTACCACTCTACTCCTATTGCCGCCCGCAGGAAAGACGTTTTCGGGCGTGAAGGGGGGCGCCCCTTGTGCAATAAGTCGGGGGGGGCGTGCGTTAGGCATGGAGTAAGTCAGAGCGGGGCGGGAAGGTCCCTCCCCCGAATGACGGGTCGGAAAGGAGAATCCATGAGGTATCTCTGGTTGGTAGGGTTGGTGGCGGTGGTGGGTCTGGTGCTGGCGGCGGGCCTTCGGGCTGCCGAAGAGAGCGCCCCCCGCGGCGAAGGCGTGCGCCCCGATCGCGGGGCGGCAGGCGAAGGCAGAACGGGTGGAACGCGCGGCGGGCGGACTCGCCCGCCGGCAGTCACTCTGACGGCGGAGCAGGAAGAGGCGCTGGCGCCGGCCGTGACGGAACTGAAGGCCGCCATCGCGAAGTTCAAGGCGGCGGCGGTGAAAGTCCTCGGCGAGAAAGACGGCCCCGCGTACGCGATGCGCGCCGTCGGCAGGCTCGCGTATGGCGAACGGACGAGGGGGACCGAAAAGAAGACCGAAGGCGGCACGGAAAAGTAGTCGTCGGCGGAAGCCAAACGGATAAGCCATGCGCGGCGGCCCGCAAGGACTGCCGCGCTGCTTTTCAGCCCCGGCCTACCGGCTGTAGGTTCCCATGAGGCGCGCTTCGGCGAGGACATGGCCCTTCATGGCTTTCTGGAGGGCCGCCTTCGCGGCACCCGGCTCAAGGTCCAGCGCCGCGTCGAGCGCGTAGAGGACGAAGTGGTAGTGGTGCGTGCCGCCGGCCACGGCACGAGCCGTACCCGTGCCAGGGTGGCCGGGCGGCGGCATCGGCCCGCCGTAGCCGATCTTCGGCCACGAGTTCGAGCCCTGGACCGCGCCGCCGAGGTCCGGCAAAGCCTGGGTCGTCGGCACGCCTTCGGGCAGTTGCCTTAAAGCGCCCGGCAGGTTCCAGAGGAGCCAGTGGTCCCACGTGCCGCGCGGCGCGTCCGGGTCGTCGCAGAGGAGGGCGAACGCTTTGGTCCCCTCCGGCGGGTCGGTCCACTCCAGCGGCGGCGAGCGGTCGTCGCCCTCGCCGGTGTACTTGACGGGGATGCGGCTGCCGTCCGCAAACGCGGGGCTTTTCAGGGTCCACGCCATGGGAGCGCCTCCGTCCTATCGGGTGTGCCGTTGCGCCCGTTTCCTCCCATTCATAATGCGCCCGGCGTCCGGCTGCCGCAAGCATGAAAACGGTTGCTCCGCCGCACCGCCCGTCTGTAGAATACGGTCCGACCTATGCGGTTGGGCCGGTGGAGGCGGGCGCGATGCATTACTCAAATCTTCCGCATGAAGCGACCGATCTGGTGGCAATGTACGGCACGATGGTCGGCCGGCTGGTTCTGGCGGCGGCGTGCGGGGCGCTCATCGGCTGGCAGCGCGAGGCCCACGACAAGGCCGCCGGCCTCAGGACCCACATGCTCCTGGCCCTCGGCGCGTGCCTCTTCACGCTCGTCACCCTGCGCGTCGGGTCGGGCGACCTGCTGCGCGTCGTCCAGGGCATGCTCGTCGGGACGGGGTTCATTGCGGGCGGCGTCATCTTCCGCCAGGGCGACCTCGTGCGGGGCCTGACGACGGCGGTCGGCCTCTGGGTGATGGGCGCGATCGGGACGGCCGTGGGCGTCGGCGAGTATTTCCTCGCCCTCCTCGGGACCCTGATCGCGTTTCTCGTCATGAGCCTGCTTCAGAAAGTCGAACGCCGGCTCGTCAAGCATCCCGAACCGCCCGCCGGCGGAGGGAAACAAGCGTAAAGGGCCGACACCGCGCTCGGCCGAGAGGGGTTAAACCGAATGGGAACGCTAAGGAGGATGTCCACGATGAGGCTGACGACGTCGGCGCTGGCGCTTCTCGTCCTGGCGGGTGCGGCGGCGGCGGACTGGCCCCAGTTCCTGGGACCCAACCGCGACGCCACCAGCCCCGAGAAGGGCCTCTTGCGCGCCTGGCCCGAGGGCGGCCCCAAAGTCCTCTGGACCGTCCCGCTCGGCCCGGGCTTCGGCGCCGCCGCCATCCGCGACGGCAAGGTCTATGTCCTCGACCGCGTCAACGACGCCAAGGACGTCCTGCGGTGTCTCGACCTGGCGACGGGCAACGAGGAGTGGACCTTCGCCTACGATTCGCCCGGCTCGGTCAGCCACAACGGATCGCGCTCCGTGCCGACCGTCACCGACAAGTACATTTTCACGGTCGGCGTGTTCGGCCAGGTCCACTGCATCGACAAGGCCACGCACAAGGCGGTGTGGACGAAGCATCTCCTCAAAGACTACGGCGGCAAGTTGCCCATGTGGGCCATTTCCCAGTCGGCCTGCCTGTACGGCGACGCGGTGATTCTGGCCCCCCAGTCGGATTCCGTGGGCATGGTCGCCCTCGCGCAAGCCACGGGCAAGGAACTCTGGCGCTCCAAGCCGATCGGGGCCGCGGGCTACGCCTCGCCGCTGATCGTGACCCTCGACGGCGTGGACCAGGCGGTCCTGACGACCGTCGCCGGCGCCTCGGGCGTGGACGCCAAGACCGGCGAGGTCCTCTGGACCTATCCGCATCCATGCAAGATCCCCGTGCCCGGCCCCGTGCCGATCGGCGACGGGCGGTTCTTCATCACGGGCGGCTACGACGTCAGCAGCGACCTCATCAAGGTCGCGCGCTCCGGCGGCAAGTTCCAGGCCGAACTCCTCCACCGCTTCGAGACAATCGGCGCCCACGTCCACCAGCCCATCCTCTACAAGGGCCATCTCTACGCCCTCTGCAACACCAACTCCAAGGCCGACGGACTCGTGTGCTTCGGCCTGGACGGCCAGATCAAGTGGCAGACCAAGCGCGCGCCCTACCTCTGCAAGGGCGGATACATCCTGACGGGCGACAACCTCTTCTACAGCATGGACGGCGCGAAGGGCGACCTGCGGATCATCGAACCTTCGCCCGAAAGTTACAAGGAACTCGCGATCGCCAAGGGAATCCTCGGCGGCAAGGAAATCTGGGCGCCCCTGGCTCTTTCGGACGGGAAACTCGTCGTCCGCGACCAGCGCCAGATGAAGTGCCTCGACGTCAAAGGACCGTAAGCGGGCGCTCACACTCGATTCGCATGAACATTTAGCCGCCCGCCTCGGCGGGCGCATGGGGGAATCGCCTTGGAAACCACCCTCGCCTGGGCCGCGGTCGTCAGCGTCGCTTTTCTGCCCGTCCTTTATCCCGTGCTCGGGCTGCCATTCATCGTTCGCGGCTGCGATGCGCCGACCGGCTACTGGCGTCGGCGGCTCATCCTGAACCTCCTGGAGACGAACCTCGGGATGTTCCTGGCGCTGGGCCTGGCGGTAGCGGTGGCGATGCTGGTGGAGAAGGGCCAGATGCTCGGTTGGCCTCTGATGCTCGTCGCCGCCGCCGTGGACGCCCTCTACGCGGCTCTCATCATCCTCTGGACGCCGCGCGACTGGTGGCACGCGCTGCCGGTCCTCGTGGCCGTCGGCTGCTACGCCGTTGCCTGGTTTGCTGTGTGAATATTTTGCCGCCCGCAAGCGTAGGATAGGTGAAGGCCTGGTGCGGGCGGTGGCGCGGGTGCCCTTTCGTTGACGCGGGGCCCCTTCGGCTGGTAGAATCATCCTGTGCCGCGTGTTCGCCGCGGCCGCAGCGGAAAGGAGATTCCTATGGGAGCGGGACTCTTGGGCGGTGCCGTCCTCGTCGTGCTGCTGGTGCTCGTCGGGGTCGTCGCGGTCGTGGCCTTGTGGTTCGTCTTCACCTACAACGGCTTGGTGCGGCTCCGCAACCAGGTCAAGAACGCCTGGAGCCAGATCGACGTCCAACTCAAACGCCGCTACGACCTGATTCCGAACATTGTGGAAACGGTCAAAGGCTACGCGGCCCACGAGAAGGAGACGTTCGAGCGGGTGGTCCAGGCGCGGCAGCGAGGCATCGACGCTTC
>Ga0307380_10001539_pt1 | contig 33617 bp, 25 predicted proteins | sample UN3MG_FD_202239 | JGI IMG/M metagenome (GOLD analysis project Ga0307380, IMG submission 202239) | Soil microbial communities from Risofladan, Vaasa, Finland - UN-3 | ecosystem: Environmental > Terrestrial > Soil > Coastal area > Acid sulfate soil | place: Finland: Risofladan, Vaasa | collected...
TTGTGGGGCTTGATCTCCAGAGCAAAGGCATAGTCGAGCAGTTCTGGAATGTATTTCCGGACATTGTCGTCCAAAGAGAGTTTTCGTTTTAGAAGTCCACATTTTTTCCTATAAAAGATTGACTCCATATCGATTTTAGATATCCTAGATATTGAAATTGACGAAGGAGGGAAAGATGTCCCTAAAAAATGCTCTTTGCCTGATCGCCTGTGCGATATGTGTTCTGGGCATGATAAACTGTGGAAACAGCAAATATGCTGATGCCAAACGGGTAACGATCAAGTATCTGGAGACGATGGAGAAATACGCCACAGCGGTGGAAAGATCCAACACCCCGGATGCGCTTGCACAGGCTGTTGACAGGTTTGTTGACGAGATGGCAGCGTTGAGGCCGGAGATGGAAGCTATGGAAAAAAAATATCCTGAGTTGACAAACATGTCCACTCCTCCTTCCGAGCTGGAAGATCTGGCTTTGAGAATGGATACTTTAAGCCAGAGGATGGTTGCTGCGCAGACTAAGCTCATGCAATATTCCACAGATCCGGATGTTCAACGTGCTCTTCAAAAACTCCAAAACATCAAATAAACTTGGATTTGATAATTTAGGAGTGTTGAATTACAATCTATCCCATCCGTGTAAAAGGAGAGGTTCATGAAAAAACGGGGTTTGGTCGCTTTTTTTCTTGTCACTTTTTTTGTGTTGCTCTCGCAAATTTATTTTGCAGATGAGGGGATGTGGCCCATCAGTGAGATACATAAATTAAACCTGAATGCTAAGGGTCTGGAAATATCTCCTGATGAGATCTTTTCTCCCAGTGACCTGAGTTTGATATATGCGGTTGTCCAGGTGGGTGCCACAGGGTCTTTTGTTTCTCCCGATGGATTGATCGTCACCAACCATCATGTGGCTTACCGGCCGGTTCAAGCAGCCAGCACCAAAGAGCATGACTACATCAAATATGGTTTTCTCGCCAAGGATCGTTCAGAGGAGATCCCCGCAAAAGGGATGACAGCTCGCATCACTGAATCCTTCCGGGATGTTTCCCAAGAAATACTTAGTGTAGTCAAAGAGGACATGGACCGCGCAGAGAGGACCAAGGCCATTGAGAAGAGAAAAAAAGAGATTGTCGCGAAAACGGAAAAAAAGAATCCAGGGAAACGTGCTGAGGTTTCTGAGATGTTCAGCGGGAAGTCTTATGTGCTCTTCCTTTACACACACCTCAAAGATATTCGACTTGTCTATGTCCCCCCTCGTTCGATCGGAGAATTCGGTGGCGATGTGGACAACTGGATGTGGCCACGGCACACAGGAGATTTTTCGTTCTTGCGCGCTTATGTGGCCCCTGATGGTTCTCCTGCAGATCATTCGCTCAAGAATATCCCTTTTCGTCCCAAACGCTTTTTTCAGGTCAACGCCAATGGAGTGAATGAGGGAGATTTTGTCTTCATGTTGGGATATCCCGGAAGAACATACCGGCATCAGACCTCTCATTTCTGGGCATACGATGAAGAAGTTCGAATGCCCTATGTCGTGGATTGGTATGGATGGCAGATCGCCCTTATGGAAAAGATGGGAGAGGGAGATCGAGGGATTGCGCTTAAGCATCTCTCACGCAAAAAAGGTCTTTCCAACACCATGAAAAATTACCAGGGAAAACTCAAAGGGATGAAACGGCTCGACTTGGTCAAGAACAAAAGAGAGGAGGAAAAAGCACTCCAAAAATATATCTTGGCTGATGAAAGCCGCGCAGCCAAATATGGAGATCTTATAAAAAGGATGGGGGAGATCGCTGAAGAAAAGCGCGAGAGGGCCGAGCATGAGTTGATCCTTAACTATCTCGGACGCAGCGCAATTTTGACATCATGCGGGTGTACAACATATGAAGCGAGCATCGAACGCGCCAAGCCAGACCTGGAGCGTGAATCTGCTTATATGGATCGCAATTTTTCCCGTACAAAACAGAGATTGTTCCTGTCACTTAAAAATTACTATGAGCCCACGGGAAAAGCCATCCTCAAGGAGATGCTAAAAAGAGCTGCCCGTCTTCCCGGTAAGTTTCAAATTCCCGCCGTAGAGGCTATTATAAAGGACAAGGACCCAGAAACGGCTATCGATACGTTTATCGAAGATGCTTATTCCAAGACAAAACTCAACGACGAGTCAGTCTTGAAAAAGGCCTTCACTCAATCAACAGAAGAGCTCATGAATATGAAGGACCCTTTTATCCAATTGGCTGCGGACCTTTACCCCACCTATTTGATCCAAAAAGAGATGGATAAGGCTAGTAAGGGTCTTTATGACCAACTCTATGCCCAACTTCTTGATGTGAAGCAGGAGTATCTTAAAAAAGATTTTATCCCCGACGCAAACGGAACACTGAGATTAACTTTTGGACGCATCCGGGGATACAAGCCCATGGATGCTGTCCAATATAAGCCCGTTACGACCCTCGATGGTGTCTTGGAAAAATCGACAGGGGAGGAGCCCTTTGATACGCCGGAGAAGATCTTCGAATTGTACAAGGCAAAGGACTTTGGCCATTTTGCTCACCCCGATTCGAAAAGTGTCCCTGTTTGTATCCTCTACGACATGGACACAACAGGTGGTAATTCCGGAAGTCCTGTTCTCGATGCGCGAGGACAGCTAGTTGGAGTGAATTTTGACCGTGCTTGGGAGGCTACCATCAATGACTATGCATGGAGTGCCTCTTACAGCCGCTCGATCGGAGTGGATATCCGATACGTCCTCTGGGTGACTCAAAAATTCGGAGGCGTAGAGTATCTTCTCAAAGAGATGAATATCCCCGAGTAAGAATTGCGGAGTTTATAGATGGCGATCTTAGTTACAGGTGGAGCAGGATACATCGGGTCCATCTGCGTGGAGGAGCTTCTCAGGCAAGATCATGAAGTTATAGTCATAGACAACCTCCAAGAAGGGCACAGAGAGGCTGTCTCTCCTGAAGCTACATTATTTGTGGGAGATATAGGGGACAGATTCCTCCTAGACAGGCTCTTTCACGATTTTCATATCGAGACAGTCATGCATTTTGCCGCCGAAGCTACGGTCGAATTTTCGATGAAACATCCACAGATCTTTTTTGAAACGAATGTGGCGAAAGGACTCGTGCTTCTCGACGTCATGAAGGAGAATGATTGCAGCAGGATGATCTTTTCCTCCACCGCTGCCCTCTTCGGCAATCCAGAGTATACGCCCATCGATGAATCACATCCTGTGAAACCGATCAATGCTTATGGGGAATCAAAACTCATGTATGAGAAAATATTGGATTGGTTCCATTCCGCCTATGGCCTGCGGTATAACTCTTTCCGGTATTTCAATGCCGCCGGAGCATCGAAAGCTCTAGGAGAAGCGCATAAAAAGGAATCGCATTTGATTCCTATCATCCTGAGTACAGCCCTTGGACAGAGGGACAAACTGTACATCTTTGGCTCAGATTACCCGACCGAAGACGGTACCTGTGTCCGCGACTACCTCCATGTCGTCGACATCGCTCAGGCTCACATTCTTGGACTTGATAATCTTGAGAAGAGGCCAAAGGCTAAGTATAATCTGGGGAATGGCGTCGGATTCACCAACCTCGAGGTTCTTAAAGCCTCAGAGAAAGTTTCCGGGAAAATCATCCCGTTTGAATTTACGGAGCGGCGCATTGGTGATCCCGACTGGCTTGTCGCTTCCTCTGACTTGGCTAAGGAAGAGCTGGGCTGGAAACCACAATTCGATACCTTGGAGAGTATCATCCAATCGGCCTGGGAATGGCATTCCAAGTATCCTGAGGGATATACCTCCCAGTCCTAATACAAAATAGCAATGATCTAGAGCACATTAATAAGAGTCTGTACATTCTGTCCTCAGCCTCACCGTTTGTGTTTTATTGTTCATTTCGGTTATCTCACTTGTGTGTTCTGTGGAATAGGAGAATCTGTTATTGAGTTAGTATGAGCTATCGAGCTTACGAGCAGGGCTATCTAAACAAAGAGAGATTGGGAAAAAGATTTAAAAATCACATGAATTTTGATATAAAGAAAATAGGATAAATGCCACAGGAGGGGAGATGAAGAATAAAGTCTTTTTATTATGGACATTTGTTGTTTTCCTGTGTGGTTGCTCAAAACCTGTGGTGTATAACCTGCAGTATGACTTTGTTCTCGGGGAGGTCGTAAGGCCAGCTGAAGCAACCGAACTGTTGGGAGAGCAAAAGATGTCAACAACTGAGGAAGAGGATTACACATACATATTTGAAGACGGGATGATAAAAATATTGTGGTTACCCTCTGTTGCAATGTTTGAATTCCTTCTCGAGAATAAAACAAATTCGCCGATAAAAATTATATGGAATGAAGCTGCCTATGTTTGTGAAAAAGGCGACTCTCATAAGATCATACATGCCGGTGTCAAATATTCACAGAGGAATAGACACCAAATGCCGAGTGCTATTGAACCAAAATCACGTCTCAAGGATTTTGTCTATCCTGCTGATTATATGTCTTTTGTTGATGAAGGTTGGGTTGAAAAACCTTTGTGGTCAGGGAACTGGGAAGGAAAACCTTTGTTACCCACCTCCCAAAAGGGGGGAGATCCGCAAGAGTTTTTAAACAGTGCGAAAAGCTCTATTGGGAGAACAATACAGGTGTTATTACCCATAAGGGTAGAAGATGTGACGTACGATTATACCTTTATTTTTAGAGTCAGAGATGTGAATTTATGGGAGGAAAAATGAGTAAAAAATCAAACGTTATCATGATCATCATCCTATGTATTCTATGCATTGTCATGCTTTATCCTTGTTTTATTTATTCTCAGGTCTTTGCGACTGTAGCCGGGACTGTGAAATCAGAAGATGGCAAAGACATAGAAGGCGCTAAGGTGATTTTGGTATTTGCAGAAGATAAAACAACATTTGAGCTGACAACGGATAAAAAAGGGATCTGGAGGAAGAGCAATCTTCGACCTGGCACCTGGACCGTTGGTTTTCTTGCGGAGGGATTTGAACCACTGAATCTGAGAGTAGAACTCTCTGCCGTCAAAGAGAATCCACCCATCGATGTCAGACTCTCTTCCATTCCCGAATCACCCTTAAAAGGTGGAGATGCTCTGTACGAGCAAAAAGAATATGCGGCAGCTTTAGGAGAATATCAAAGTGTTCTGGAAAAACACCCGGATATCCATCAAGTGTATGATAAAATCGGGCTCTGTTATTACAGACTCAATGAGTTAGATAAAGCCATAGAGTACTTCAAACTCATGCTGGCAAAAGAACCCCAGTCCCAGGACACACTGATCAACCTCAGTGCGATATATTTGGAAAGAGGCAGCCTTGAGGAGGGGATGAAATACTTCAAACAGCTCGATGAGACCATACTCAAAGATAAGGGTCTATTTTATAACATCGGAATTCTCTTGTTCAGAAACGGCCAAATAGACACGGCGATTGAATATTTGTCAAAAAGCATCGAATTGGATCCGAATTATGTTGATGCGTATTATCAGCTGGCTTTGGCAAATCTGAACAAAGGCCAAATGGAAGAAGCAAAGAAAAACTTTAGCAAAGTCATAGAGCTTGCACCCGAATCCGATAAAGCCATATTGGCAAAAAAGATGTTGGAGAGCATACAGTAACATGACATTAATCCAATTTCTTGAATAAAATCCAAATAATTGGATATATTTAATAAAAGACAATTCGTATCTCGTTTATACTATTGATAATAATGAAGTTATTTCTCCTGTCATTATGGCACATTTTTTGCATGTAGCTTAATTGAGTAGAAAAAGTTAGAGGGGTATGTACAAGGAGAAATGACATTCCAAAATTCCAATGTGTTGGATTTACGTATATGCTCTTGTATAGAGAAAAATTTTCAAAGGGGGGTGATAAGCAAGAACATATTGTCACAATCGTACGGCACCAAGAGTGGAATCAAAGCGATTAACAAAGTTTTGATTCCTGAGCGTTAGGCAATGACAAAGTGATCCAATGAATCGTATTGGAGCACAAAGTCATGTTCTCCCTAGGATTCGGGAGAAGGGGGTAGAATAAGTATATGAGTAAAAACATTAAACGTTTAGCAATTTCCCTGTCTATCTTTCTGATCGTCTCAGCCCTGATCTCTGCACAAACGCGAACTGGAACTCTGAAAGTCATAGCCATCGATGATGAAGGTAATGTTATACCGGGTGTGACTTTGACCCTTTCCAGTCCTGTTATGATGGGTGAAAAGTCGTTAGTCACCAATGTGGTCGGGGAAGCTTTATTTGTGAATCTGACTCCAGGAGTGTATGAACTCAAATCAAGCATAGAAGGATTCCAAGGTAAAGTTTCCGAATCGATCGAAGTTTCTATAGGTAGACAAACTATTCTTCAGGTTGAACTAAATCCAGCGACGATCGAAGAGCAGGTCACTGTTACGGCTGTTTCTCCCGCCGTTGATACAACAAAATCGGTGATCGCAGAGTACGTCACGCAAGAGACGATGGAATCGCTGCCGATCGCCCGAGACTTTGTCGGCTACCTGCAGTTAGCTGCTGGGATTAATATCGTTCCCAACTCAGGGGGCAGGGATATGCCCCAAGACCCAGCCGGTAAAGGAGGTCAGAATTACTATGACCGTGGTCTCCAGGGAGCGGATTCCGGAACAGGAGGAGGCAAACGGGGTTCGCGAGACAACCTCTATTTCCTCGATGGAATGAACATCACCGGGTTGGCTTCTCAGACAGCCCTGATGACTTTTAACAATGAAGTCATCCAGGAGCAGGAGCTTATGACTTCTGGTGTGCCGGCTGAGTACGGCGGAGGAAAAGGAGTTGTAGGAAACATCGTGACCAAATCCGGAGGAAACAGATTTTCAGGTTCAGCAAATTTTTATATACAGCCCGAATCATTTTGGCTGCCCTACGGGGGGAGTGAGTACGATAATGCCGATGATCCCACCATGCTCGAGGGATTCCAAGACAATCAGTATGACACGGCCGGCACTTTGGGAGGTCCTTTCATCAGGGATAAGTTGTGGTTCTTCCTTTCAGGCCAGTACAGAAACAACTCGCGTGACTTCCAGCTTTCCGAGTCCGCATCCTCAACCCGCGAGACAGTGGACTATATGCAGAAACGGTATGGCCTTTTTGGCAAGCTCACATTAAATCTATCACCGAATGATTCCTTCTCTTTTCTGTATTTCTTCGACACTTATGATATTGAAGGCTTACGTGATCCAAACAGCATCAAAGTCCGCCAGTCGATGCAGGAATACGATTACAATACCTGGAGTGTTTATTACCAGAGGGTCTTCGGAGACAATGTCATCGTCGATGCCCGCTATGGCCGTTATGTCAGGAACTATGTTCTCGGCCCCCGTTATCCTGATGCAGGAATCCCGGACAGCCTGTACTACAAGATGGACGATTATCCGCCCATCGAGCAGTACACTTTTGGGGGTTTTCCAGACGCGAATGATGACAAAAACACACGTGATCAGTTAAGCGCTTCTGTGGAGTGGTATCTCGGGAACCATCGATTCAAGGGAGGATTACTGTGGTCCAATGAGTATGACAAGGATGAGGGTTACTATCATTTTGGAGAGAATCGTTCGTCTGTGGCTTCGATGTATAGTGGAGCTACGCTCGGAGACCTCCTCGATTGGGGAATCTTTCCAGCGAGCGAGATGGACGAGCGTCTCGTTCCTTATTTGAACAACAACTGGGATTCCACCTCTGAGTTTTATGATCTCAATGGTGATGGTGTTGTCACTCGTGAGGAATTAGAGACGGCCACGTTCACAGATCAGAATGAGGCGGGATTGAACTTCTGGAGAATCGCTACAGACAAAAGAGGTGTGAACAAGGTTCATGCGTCACGTTATATGGGATATGTGATGGATGACTGGAGGATCAGCGATTACTTCACCATCAATGCCGGTGTTCGGATCGAAAAACACAATTATTATGACTCCGAATCAACCCCAATTATCAAGATGCCTCTGAGATTTCTGCCCAGAGTGGGTTTTGTCTGGAATATCGGAGGAAGAGGCACACAAAAGCTGACACTCTTCTACGGACAGTTTTCTGACCCCATCCCCTTTGGTATGATCCACTTTGGAGGAAACATCTCTGGATCGATCACCCTTGAACAGATGTGGCTCAACCATGATTGGTACACCTACCGTGTCCGCGGGTCAGCCGAAACCAGGGATTGTTCCTGGACTCCGAACACGAGAGACAATTTCGCCCATGAATTTTCCATGACTTATGAAATCGATATGGGAGATGGTCTCGTTTTTTCCACCCAAGGCTATTTCCGCGGAGACCGGAGGATCATCGAAGACTACGACCTGTTTACCTATGTCCAACACTATGAAGGTGATCCCACCTGGGGGCATCTTGACCTTTCGTTTGAGGATTTTGGTTACGGACCTGAGGGTCCCACCGGACCGGCGAACTACTTCCTTTCCAACCTCATTGGAGCGAAGAGAGACATTTATGGCGTAGACTTCGAGGTCTCCAAGCGGTGGTCAAGCGGTTCCTTTGCAGTCGCTCAGTATTCCTTCAAACATGCAAAGGGAAACAGCCAGTCCGATGGGAATGCAGACCTCCAGGGCGACTTTATCACGCTCGACCCCAGGAATCCCTGGATGATGGGACCAACTCCTGGAACCATTCCCCATAAGATCAAACTGTTCGGCACCTACAGAACTCCGTTTGGCCTGGATGTCGGCGCCCTGTTCTACTGGGTCTCAGGGATAGTGTTCACCGAATCCTATGACTTTCTGCCAGGACGTTACAGCATCTACTACAACTGGCCTCTGAATGAAGAAGAGACCGATTTTGTCCAAACTGGACAGGAAATGGCTCCTGGGTATTATCAGATCGATCTGAAGTTCAATTACACATTTAGATTTGCAGGAACAGCGGCTCTCTCTCTCTTCTGTGACATCTACAATGTTACAAATAATCAAGGTGTTCTTGACATTCAGTATGCACGAAACGATAAATCCTGGGACTACAAACAGGCAGTGGAAATCTTGATGCCCATGAGGTTTTACGTCGGAGCAAGAATCAGATTCTGATTAGCTGCAGAGCGGTGAAGAGGCTGGCACCTTTAAACGGTGCCAGCCTCTTTTTTTTGGGAGGATTCGCTCTTTTATTGTGGTAAAATACCTTTAGATCACACATTGTTTTGAGCAATCCTAAGCAAATGACTGATTTAAAATACAGGAGTAAGTGATGGGCAAAAAAATCCTCTTCTGTAGTTTCATTTTTACTCTTGTCTTCGTCCTTTTGAATCTATTAGGGAGATCGAACGGAAACATCTTACAGCAAAAGAAACAAGAAATTCAGAAGCCATCATATGAAGTGGAAGTGACAGTCACCAACGTGGATGTGGTGGTGACGGATAAAGATGGCAATCGGGTGACAGGCCTTAAGCCGGAAAATTTTGAGATATACGAAGATAATTTGCGCATGCGGTTGACGAATTTTTATGAGGTCAAAAGTCTGGATGTCTACGCTCCTCTTCCTGAACCAGAGAAAGAAGTTCCCCTTCCTCCCTCGCGGAGATTGCCTATAGAGTCTACCCAGTTCAAAAATAAGATCATTTTTTATTTTGACAACTGGCATTTACACCCAATGAACAGAAACTGGGGCATAAAAAAGTTGGAAACCTTTATTCAGAACAACTTTACGCCGCAGAATAAGAGTAATGAAGGCATGGTAGTCTGTCTGGGGCAAAAGCTGGAAATCCTCCAGGAATTCACATCCAACCAAGGACAGCTTCGTGCTGCTTTGGATGAGACAAAAAAACGCTCCGGTCAATCTCTCCTCCAGGCAAGAACAAAAGAAGACATGAAAAGGGAGCTCAACAGAATGGTGTCAGAGTTTACAAGAGGAGATAATAGATACGAAGCGTTTGGGCAAGCCATGAATTATGCGAAAAATTATGTGGAAGCTGAAAACAATGATCTGAGCTATTCTCTGAAATCCTTGAGCGCATTCATCGATCATATAACAGGCATAGAGGGCAAAAAAATGCTGATATACGTGAGCGATGGATTGCCTTTGAATCCCGGAGAGGAAGTCTTTGGCTACATCGATAATGCTTTTCCTACCGGAAACGCCAGAGCCGAAGCCATGAACTATGATGCCACAAATATCTTCAAAGAACTGACTGCAAGATGCAATGCCAGTGAGATATCCCTGTATCCGATAAATGCTAGAGGTCTAGAGGCTGCGGTCCAAACAGCAGATAAGGGTGCTGGGTGGGATACTTATTCTAAAGGATCAGGGATGATGAGAGCGACATCAAGAGTACAGAACGATGCTCTGAAGCTCATGGCAAACGAGACAGGAGGTTTCTCGATCCTGAACACCAATGCTATTGCTGCGGGCTTGGAGAAGATTAAAGATGATCTTCAGTTTTACTACTCCCTTGGCTATGTATCCCCTGATAAGATAGAGGGGAAATATCATTCCATAGAAGTTAAACTTGTCGGTGTTGCGGAAAAGTATGATGTGCGCGTGCGTCATGGCTACCTGAGAGTCTCTCTTGAAGAAAAGATCAGAGGGTCTGTGTATTCCCGGTTGTTCCTGCAGCGTCTGGATAATCCTATGCACGTCATGGCGCAGGTCATGTCTGTTGAACCCATGCAGACATCCAAAAAACTTTGCTTAAGTTTGAAAATCCTTATCCCCATAAAAAACTTAACCCTGTACTCTCAAGAGGATGAATACATCGGAAGAATCAAAGTCTACATCGCCCTAAAGGATTTGCAAAACCATTTCTCGCCCTGTCATGAATTAACCGAGGATATAAAAATCCCTTTTCGAGATTATGAAGAGGCTCTTAGAAGTTCCTATCCTTATATTGCAGAAATGTACGTCGATCCTGGCGACTACACGATCTCGCTTGCAGTGAAAGATGTTACTGGAAGTGTATTGAACTATCTGCAGCTTGAGAAGACGATCGAATAGTCTCTTGCTCCCTGGAGCAGGTTGACCTTCTGTCTCTCATCCTTTAGAATTTCCGAACAATATCAGGAGCTCTTTATGGTTAGGTTTTTTCTTTTTACGATTTTTGCTGTCTTTCTGTACATGACAATGGTCTTTCTCCTTGCATTGAAAAAGAAGGACAACTCTATCGTGGATATCGCTTGGGGGTTGGGATTTATCGGTGTGGCCATATTTACGTTCTTCCTAAAAGAGGGTTGGACAAATCGGCACTTTATTGTGACTGGCCTGGTCATCATTTGGGGGATACGGTTAGCCATACATATTGCCATGCGGAATAGAGGAAAGGGAGAGGATTTTCGTTATGCCAAATGGCGCCACGACTGGGGACGTTGGTTTATGCTACGGAGTTATTTTCAGATTTTTATGCTGCAAGGAGCATTCCTCTTTATCATTGCCTTGTCAATAATTCTTGTCAATTTTTCTGGTCGAGAGGATCTTACTGCGATTGATTTTCTCGGGATGGGAGTGTGGTGTATTGGGTTTTTCTTTGAAGCGGTGGGTGACTATCAGTTGAGACAGTTCAAAAAAAGACCGAAGAATAAGGGAAAGATAATAACGACAGGTTTGTGGAAATACACACGTCATCCCAACTATTTTGGTGAAGTTGTTTTGTGGTGGGGAATTTTTCTCCTCGCACTGCCTGTAGAAAATGGATGGATAGCCATCCTCAGCCCTCTCTTGATCACGTTTTTACTCCTGCATGTTTCTGGAGTGGCGATGCTCGAGAAGAAATACGCAGGAAACGCAGAATTTGAAGCTTACGCCAAAAGAACGAACGCCTTTTTTCCGTGGTTCCCGAAAAAGGTTTAGAAGGTTTCTTGTTCGCCTTATTGGGTGATAACTCGTTGATAGCGGGGTGGAATCACTGATGGATTTGGATCTTGTCTCGCCAATAGCGCAGTTTTCCAACTCCTGTTCTATCTGGAGGGCTTCCATCGAATGCCAGACCAAAAAATGATGGCTTGGGGTCCACAAGGACCCTGTTATCGAATACCGCTCTGGTCAGATTGACGATCGTGTAGTCCAGTGTGTTTCCTTGTAAAGAATAAAAGACGAGATCTCCATTGGTCTCCATATCTCCGAACCGGATCTTTCCCGATTTTTAGGTGTCAGGTGGGAGCTGGCCTTTTCTTTTTTCCCCTTTGAGAGGTCCTTCCAGCCAAACATAGGTGACCATAGTGATCCCCTCAATTTTGTGAAGATCCCCCGCAGGAGTGTAGATCATGTCTCCAGGACCGGCCTCGATATCGTTTCCAGAATCGTTAACTCGAGCGATCCCGTTGACTATGATCCACCACACATCACAATCGTGAAAGTGTTTCTCTGACGACGCTCCTGCTGTTAAGGTGTCGACACCGTAACCACAGATATAGCTCTCTCCGGGCATCACATCCACAGGAGCGATTTTCACTGTGAGGTGCAGGGGTAGATTCGTGTCCTGTTTTGCCTGTACATGGGGCATAACTGTTCTCCTTCCTACTGATTCCAGGACCATGATAAGGGAAAGCCCCAACCGATGCAACCTTGCCTGGGCGTCCGGCAAGCCTTTCTAAATCCGTGATAAATGTCATTCCGAGTGATCAAATTGTATGATATCAAAAACACGCTGATTATTTTTGCCGCTTTTAATGTGTATGAGTTTCCATTAAAATAAAACTTTCATTTCCTGAGTCAGGGTCAAATATGCAGACAAAAATTATCTTTGAGAACGTCGGAGGTAGAACTATCGATTTTTTTACTGCAATATACGAGGCTTGGCAGCTTGTCATTGACTCCATTAAAGCATTGCCCCACATCTGGTTTTACCGAAGGCAGGTGGCGGAACAGATATATGTCTTCCTGGTCAAAACACTCCCAATAGCAATAGTGATATCCATTTTTGTGGGACTGGGTGCTATGATCCAGGGAACTTATCAGTCTTCGGCTTTGATACCCAGGACATACGTGATCAACGTCATTTTTAAAAGCACGATCCTCGAGTTGTGTCCGATCATTCTGTCGCTAGTCCTGGCTGGCAAACTGGGTGCATCTTTAGCAGCGGAATTGGGAAGCATGAAAATTTCAGAACAGGTTGAAGCGTTAGAGACTATGTCTTTGGATCCAGTTGGATTTCTGATCATGCCGCGGATCCTGGCTGGGATGATAATGCTCCCGATAATCACAATTTTTGCCAATTTCCTTGCCATGTTCAGCGTTTTTTTTATTGCATCCATAGCTACCGACTGGATTTCGCCAAAGGAGTTTTTAAGCGGATTGCACATGAATTATAGAGCGTTTGAATTCTACTTTGGGAATTTGATCAAACCTGCTGTTTACGGATTTTTCATCGCACTTGCCGGCAGTTATTTTGGGATGAGAACCCATGGTGGTGCTCTGGGTGTGGGAAGAGCAGCCACAAATGCTGTTGTGGTCTCTGCGATTCTTATCGTGTTTTTTGATTATTATCTGGCAAAATTACTGTTATGATAGAAGTCAGGGAACTTAGCAAAAACTATAATGGGAAGCCTGTACTCGAAGGGATTAATCTGGACATCAATGACAATGAGACTCTTGTTATCCTCGGCCCCAGCGGACAAGGCAAAACCGTTTTTATCAAGTCATTGGTCAGGCTGATCGAACCGGATTCAGGAACTATCCTGTATGACGGCCTAGATGTCTTAACCCTACCGAAACACAAGTTTATCGCCCTCCACAAAAAGATCGCATTTGTCTTTCAGGACAATGCCCTTTTTGATTTTCTCAATGTCAAGGAGAATCTCAGCCTCTACCTCCGGATGCATTCAAAACTCTCCGAAAATGAGATCGATAAAGAAGTCCTGAGAGCTATAGAATTCGTCAGGCTGAACGAGGAGGTTCTGGATAAGTATCCTGAAGAGTTAAGTGGGGGCATGATGAAAAGAGTTGCCATAGCTAGAGCGATGATTCAACAGCCCTGTTACATGTTTTATGACGAGCCGACAACGGGTTTGGATGAAGCCAACATCGAAATGGTCGTAGAGTTGATCCATAAATTCAAAAAAAGGGTGTGTGCTACCTCGGTGATCGTAACCCATGATATTCATCTGATGCATGCTGTAGCCGACCGCGTTGTGCTTCTTAAAGAGGGCAAAATTGTGTTTGTTGGGAAAAAGGAAGAAATTTCTGAGGAATCGTTGCACAGACTCTATGGTACAGGAGTGAGGGATGAATTATAAAAAAATGAGCTATATAGCGGGATTGATCGTATTCCTGGCTGCCATTATTTTTCTGATAGGGATTCTTTGGCTATCCGGGAACCAGATCTTTTTCTCAAATGAGTACAAACTGGACATTTTGTTTGAGGATGCTGTGGGATTGAAAGACCAAGCTCCCGTTTTTATGCGCGGGTATCGGATCGGATCGACAAAGGAAGTCGAATTTGGGGAGGAAAAAATCCGTGTGACAGTTAGCGTCGATAAAAAATTTCGCATTCCTGCTGATTCAAAAGTCGAAATCAATATGCTGAATTTTTTGGGGGAAAAAGGAATCATGGTGCTCCCTGGCACTGCCAAAGAATATCTCAAGCCAAATTCTGTGATTATCGGAGAGAACAAGGACCTTATGTCCATAGCGAAAAATATTCTCTCTACAGCCAAGGATAAGGTCGAAGAAGGAGATCTGAACCGCTTGATCGCCAATGTCTCTGAATCCGTTGAGTCTATTCACACACTTTTGGGGAAAGTCAACACAAAGGTCGACAATCTCGATATGGCTCTTTACAACACCCAAATTATGGAGCTCGGTCAGGCGGGAAAAGGATTAAAGGAATTTCTTGAGGTGGCTCAGGGAGAGACACAGAATTTTTCGGCGGAGAGCCGTATGAGTCTGGATAAGTTCAATGACACCCTGGACCAGGTCAATGACACCTTGGAGCGATTGGCAGCGCTGTCCTCAGAGCTCAGCGAGATCGCCCGTGATATCAACACAGGTCGCGGAACAGTGGGTGAGCTTCTTCAAAACAAGGCCTATATTGAAAGCCTGAACGAAACCATCATACAGTTGACTGCATTTCTTGATGATATCAGGGAAAATCCCAAAAAATATGTGAAGTTTTCAATTTTCTAGGCGAATGACGCATTAGGCCCTTATACACAAGCTTTGTAGAATAGATGAGTAAGAAACAAAAGGCCTACCTGATCGTATTTGTCTTGAGTCTTGTTACTGATTTTTGTCTTTCTTTTTTGTGACGGGTGGCTCTTCGAACTTAAAATCCCGGCCCATGATGTATTTCTCCAGCCACTGGAATTCCTTGTTCATCTTGTAGAGCCTGTGCCGGAGCTCTCTCGGGCCGTGTCCCGCGCGGGGAAAGATCACCAATTCTGTAGGAACACCATTGGCTTTCAGGCCCCTGTACAATTCGTATCCCTGAGGAAGGGGAACCCGCCGGTCGTTTTCTCCGTATAAGATCAACGTTGGAGTTTTGGCTTGATGGACATAAAAAATAGGGGAGTGCTCCCGATAGGTTTTTAGGGGAGAATCAGCATGCCAAGGATCGCCCAGGAACCATGGTGTCCGGTAAATCCGCACATCACTCTGGGCATACATGGATATCCAGTTGGACGCTCCTGCTCCTGATGAGGCGGCCTTGAAAATATCCGTCTGAGTGATAAGCCAGTTTGTCATGTGTCCACCTGCACTCCAGCCCAGAGTCCCCAACCGGTCGGGATCCGCTAATCCGATCTTGATGCAGTGTTCGACGCCGGTTATCACATCGTCATCGGCGTGCAAAAAATAGTGACCTACCATATCTCGAAGGACATCATTGCCGTAACCTGTACTTCCCCTGTAGTTGGGTTTGAGGATCGCATATCCTCGTCCGGCCCTTGCGTGTGCGTAGCTATCGAACACGAGTTTGTCCGAACTTTGCGGCCCTCCATGTGTGTGAGCCAGTAAAGGATAGCGCTTGCCCTTTTCATAGTCCACAGGATAGAAAAGAACTCCTTCAACAACCTGTCCATCTGTGCTCTTCCACTGGATGGCCTCAACATTGGCTATCTTATAGTTTTCGAGCTCGGTGTAGGGATCGTATATCATACGAGGATTGAAATCATCCATGTCGGTAATCCAGAAAGTTGTGGGATTATAGGGTGTATTGACCGAATAGGTGACGGAGTTGATCTTGGGGATATAGTCAAACCCGGAGATGACGTGTTTCCCATTTGTAAGCTGTTTGACTTTTTTGCTGGTTAGTTCCAGGGCAAAGATCTCGACATGAACACCCATGTTGGCACCAAAATAGATCGTCTCTCCATCAGCTGACCAGAAAGCCTCGTAGATCTCGTACTTGAAACCTGGCAGCAAAAGCTTGGGTATTCCGCCAGTAGCAGGGACTAAAAAGAGCGCATCTTGATAATAGTGTTCGAATTTCTCGTTGGTGTCAGCGACAAACAAGATCTGAGTGTTATCCGGAGACAGTGAGAATCTGCTCTCCCAGATATTGTTGTCAGTCATCCTGATTTTGCTCCCATCTTCGAGATTCAAGAGCCATATTTCGGAATTGAGTGCATCGTCGTAATTAGGACTGGGAGCTGCTGTGAACAGGATCTTCGTTCCGTCTCTCGAGACCTGGAATTCTCTCACAGTAAAATCGCTATCCGTCAATTTTTTCTCTTTTTTGGTTTGGACATCGATCTGCCAAAGGTGGGTATTCTTTTCATCTTTTTCGAAAAGGAATGCATCGTCCTTGTCTTCTTTCTTCTGTTCTTCCTCTTCACTCAAGGCATCTCTAGCTGTAAAATAGATCTTTTTTCCGCAGGGGGACCATGTGTGCTCGAGCACGCCACCCTTATGGGAGGAAAACTCTATGGCTTCGCCTCCGCTATTGTTCAGAAAGAAAATCTGGTTCTCTTCATTAATTTCTTCATTACGTTCGGTGATAAAGGAGATGATTGTCCCATCAGGAGACCAGGTGCCACCACTTTCCCCGTCTTTGCCGTTGGTCATCTGGACAAGTCCTTTCCCGTCTATGTTGAGCCGCCATATGTGAGAAATGGTTCTGTTCTCTTCCCAATCTGCGTTGGTGACCGTGTAAAGGATCTGTGTCCCATCGGGAGAGAGACTGGGATCTGACACTCGTTTGAGGTTGATGGTGTCGAGAAAAGTCATCGGCTTTTTTCCCTGAGAGAACAAAGTCACGCTCAGGAAAATCGCCAAAATTGGTGCAAGGGATAGGATCTTTTTTGCTTTTATAGTCATGCGCACCTCCTTTAAATGGGTAATAAGGTTGAATTTAGGCGTGTATATTACTCCAATCTTTGCGTTAAGTCTAATTAATGAGAGGAGAGCACTTAAAGCTGGAGCCGCATTTTTTTCCTGAGAGTGATGTGGAGGCGGTCGAGGCAGTGTCCCATCAGAAGAACTCTTTAATGGTTGTGTTCGTATAAACTAATGAACAATGTTACAATGACAATCGTATCGTCTGTTTGTTTGAATAGAAATGAGAGGATCGCGATGAAAATTTTACTCTGGCTAATACTGCTGGTTCTCTGCTGGCCTTTAGCTCTGTTTGCCTTGATCCTTTATCCGATCGTCTGGCTTTTGCTCATCCCTTTCCAGCTTGTCGGCATTACTGTCACTGCGGTTTTTGACTTCTTTAAGGCCATCATCACCCTTCCTGCTCGAGTTTTGAAAAAAATCTAAATAATAACAGAATCCCCCATCTTATCTTGATGCACCACAAAACCGTAATAGCGGCAATTCTCGGTCACTATGTTTAGTGATCAGATTTTGTGGTGGAGAAAACCGTGAGAAGGGCTGGACGGGCATGGTACATCTCCCTTACGGAGATGTGAGGGAAGCACGGATCCGAGCGAAGTTTCCTCGCTGGGGAAACTGAGCGAGTTTTCGAAACCACATAATCTGATCATTCGAAATGTTATCCATCACTGTTTTGGCGATGTTTACATCTTATCCTTGCATCTTTGGGTCCAAAAAGTGTAATAATAAGTGGGGTTTTAATCTATATTAGAATGGGAGACGCAAATTGGCGAAAAGGATAGGCATCATCGGTGGCATCAGTCATGCATCTACGATCAAGTATTATGAATTCATTCTAAAAAAATACTTCGCTAGAAATAGGAATTATCACTATCCAGAAGTTGTCATCTTAAGCTTGGATCTGGCAAAACTGGTGGGATTTGAAGAACGTGGCGATATTGACGGATATATCAGGTATCTCACGACAGGAATCAAATCTCTAGAAAAGGCTGAAGCAGAATTCATTCTCATCGCTGCCAACTCTCCTCATGCTGTTTTTGATATTCTTCAAAAAAAAGCATCTGTCCCTCTGCTCAGTATTGTAGAGATCACTGCGCTGGAAGCGAAAAGACTCAAGATGAAAAAATTATTGCTTATTGGCATTAAGCACACGATGCAATCACCATTTTACCGTGACGTGTTTGCGAAGCATGGAATGGAGGTGATCACACCTTTGGAAGAGGAACAGGAAGAGATCAACAAGATCATCTTTAAAGAGCTTGTCCTGGGTATCTATAAAAATGCAACGCGCAACAAACTCCTCGATATCATCAACAGTTACGATGAGGACGGTGTCATCCTTGGCTGCACCGAACTTTCGTTGGCCATCAATCAGGAAGATACAAAGATCAAGCTTCTGAATACGCTGGAGCTTCATGCCCTAGCGGCGCTGGATTACTCCCTTAAAGAAGGGAGTGTGTGATTGATCGATCTCGCTATCATCTCAGGATCGGGATTTTACGATTTTCCAGGGCTGGAAGAGCCAGAGGAAAAAACGATTGAAACCTCATTCGGGAGAGTAGCTGTTTGGGTGGGGCAAAAGAGTCACAGACAAATTGCTTTTATTGCCAGGCATGGTCTCGGACACACTCATTTACCCAACATGATCAATTTCAGAGCGAATCTGTTGGCGCTGAAGAAATTGGATGTGAAGGCCATAGTCTCAACGACTATTTGTGGGGTGCTCGATGTTTCATTGCCGCTGGCTAAGCCCGTTGTTTTTTCAGACCTCTATTTCCCAGAAAACCGGCTTCCCAATGGTGAGATATGCTCGATCTTCAATGAAAAAGGTGCACCTGACAGAGGTCATTTCATATTCGATAGACCTTTCTCTGATGAACTCAGACAACAACTCATCGGTGTATCTCAGGCTCCTATCAGAGATGCTGTGTATGCACATGTGAACGGTCCCAGATTCAATTCCAAACCTGAGATTCTAGCTCTCCAATCCCATGCCTCTTTTATAAGCCAAACCGCTGGTCCAGAGGTTGTTCTTGCAGGTGAGCTCGAGCTTCCCATTGCTCTTCTCGGCTTTGGTGTCGATTATGCGAATGGAGTGTCAGACGTTCCCACTCCCATTGAGGTATTGCGCGCGAATCTCATCAAAAGCAAGGGGGTTTTCCTCTCTATCCTCGAGAAACTGATCAAGGATTTTAAAGAACCTCGTTATACCGGCTTTATCTATAGATTCGATTAGCCCGGGTGCCGACAGGGCACCTGAACTTAAAGTCAAAAACCATATCTTGGAGAACAACAGTCCTTCGAAAACCCTACGGGGACCAGGCCATATTTGTGAGAGCATCGCTTTTTAGACTGATGGGTGAGTATACCGATATTCCATTGATGGAGGATGTGGATTTCGTTAACCGTTTGAGAAAGAGAGGAAAACTTGCCTTTATCCATGAGCCTGTCGTGACAGACTCCAGGCGTTTTAGATTTCAGGGGGGAATCAAAGCGACGTTCAGGAATAAACTCACGAAGATGGGCTATGCACTGGGTGTTTCCCCGGAACGGCTTGCGCGTTTCTACTACAAATCGCGTATCGAGCAAGACAGGGATGACAATGTTTGACTCTTTATTTTCAAATTGATATTCTTTCTCCCGGAAGAAGGGAACAACTGGGAATTGGGATGATCGGTAACACAATAAACTAGAATACATAATGTATGATACATACTGAATTGTAAGTATGGCATTATAGATTAGAGCGACCGTAGTTTTAGTAGGTCAAGGAGGCAATATGAGTAATGACCAAAAAATCACTCCTGCTGTACCTGATGTGACCAGGCAAATCTCTGGCCCATCCACAGCACTCCTGATCACAGGAATCATTGGCGCGATTTTTTCTGTGGCAACATTTTTTTCTCTCATCATCGGAGCCGGACTGAGTACTTTCTGGCGGGAAGATATCCCTGATGTGTATCGAGAAATCTGGGAGGGTGCCGCTGGAATGGGGAGTTCCTTTGTCGGCATCCTGGTGGCAGGATTTATTATCTATGCTGCTCTAAAGATGAAAGAGCTCAATCAATGGGGATTGGCGATGGCAGCGAGCATCCTGGCCATGATCCCCTGCATCAGCCCGTGTTGTATTATAGGATTGCCCATCGGCATCTGGTGCCTTGTCGTGCTGACAAAACCAGAGGTAAAAGCTGCATTCCACTAATCCTCTCCATGCAGCAGGATCCTCTTAAATCTAGCCAGCAGCCCAGAAATAGCACTCACAGAGAGGGAGAACTCACGTCCCATTGGGTTGTTCTTTTCTTCTGTGCAGGTATTTTGCTGGGTGGGGTAGTGTTATCTCCTCCTCACTCGGGCTCGCCCTATCTGCATATCGGTCATATCCCGATCTCAGATACATGTTCCTTTAAAAATCTGGCTGGATTGCCATGTCCTGGATGCGGATTGACGCGGTCGATCGTTGCAGGCATGCATGCCGATTTTAGAGCGAGCCTTATGTATCATAGGTTGGGATTGCTCACATTAGCCTATGTATGTCTACAATTCCTATACCGGCTGAGCGCGATCGTTTTCCCTGTTTTGGCAACTCGAATCTTCGGCTCTGGCAAGATTCTGAACAGAGGGATCGTCGTCCTCGCCATACTATATGTGCTCAACTGGGGATACACCCTTCAAATGTGGCTATTTTGATCGAATTCGTCTAGAATTGGGATTTGAGTTGGAGGTATGAAATGAGTAGACGTATGCAGAGCCAGACGATAACACTCGTGTTGTTTGTGGGATTGATCTTCGTTTCCTCCTTCATTCTGGGATCCCAAGAAAGACAGGCGGCCTCTCCAGAGTACAGACTTTTAATGAAAGCCCGGAGGATAGAAGATCCGAATGCACGGCTCACCGAACTAGAGCGGATAAAATCCGAGTATCCGGAGAGCAAATACTCAGGAAACATCGAAAATGCCATTATAAATGCTAAGATCGAACTCAGTACGTCTTTAGAAGAGATTATAGAGCTACAGAGTATGCAGTTTCAAAAGATAAGAGGTATAAACAGGCTGCTTCTGTTCTATAATGCGGGACTTGGCATTTTACAGCATGAAAAAATTTCAGAGTTCGATAAAAAAAAGGTCACTCAAGTTATTCTTTTCTATGCGGAAGAGGCAGAGAAACTTGCCGAGAATCCTGAATTTCTGCAAAGACTTACCGAACGTCAGAAGCCATTGATCAATAGAGGGCAATCCATGCGCTATCTCATGATCTCACAGGCATATCTCAATGAAGGGAGCCCACAAAAAGCAAAAGAAACATTAGCTTTGTACGTGAAGAGCGGTGGGGAAAAAGATAAGGTTTTTTGGTACGCCCAAGGAGTCACGTTTGAGCTATCAGGTGAAAATCAAGAGGCCTTCGACAGTTTTTTTAGTGCTGCGACTGAGAATTTTGGAGACTCGGTTGACCGGGCCAAAAAGTTGTATCAAAAATTACACGGAAGCTTGGAAGGATTTGAGGACCGTTTGGAGGCCAAACAGCGTGAACTCCCTTTTCACCCGACAGAATTCAAACCCACACAAGATTGGAGTGGGAAGACCGTCCTCGCCGAGCTTTTTACAGGTTCGGAGTGCCCCCCGTGTGTGGCCTCGGATTTGGGTTTCGATGGGTTGATCGAAGCGTATAGTCCGGAACAATTGGTGATCCTTGAGTATCACCTTCCCATCCCCAGGCCTGATCCGATCATGAATGGGGCGACAAGAGCGAGAGCGATTTACTATAGCGTGAACAGCACTCCCACGACATACATTGATGGAGAGAAAAAACTTAGTGGGGGAGGATCCCGCACAAAAGCCGAGGCAAAATTCGATGAATACTCAACAGAGATCAACTCCTGCATGTATGAGATTCCCAAAGTGAAGTTGCAAGTCAGCGCAAAACGTGACGGTGATGATGTTTTAGTCAGCCTCTCATTCGATAGAGAAATATCAAGCGCAGATTACAATCTTGTCCTTGTCCAGGAGGAAGTGAAATACGCTGGGGGTAATGGCATTCTCTTCCATAAGAAGGTCGTCCGTGATCTTAAGACAGTCTCACCAGAAGAAGTAAAAAATAAAGGTTTTGCATTCAACATCCTTGATACAGAAAGGGCAGGGGCACAACGTTTAGCCGATTATGAGAAAGAGATCGATTTTTCCTTCGAGGAGAAACACTTCAAGATCGATAGAATCCGCTTACAAGTCGTATTTTTTGTTCAGGATAGGTCCTCCCACAAGGTCTACAACGCTGCTGTCTGTGATGTGGAATAAAAGTATTCCATCTGGTATTTTTTTGGATTATACTACTGTCCATGAAGATGGATTCCTTAACACCAGAAACGGGCGGAAGTTGAAGTAGGGCAAGAATTATGAGCGAAGGAACGGCAAAGCGGAACGACCAGAGTGAGGCCGACAACAATGTTTTTACCATGTCCGGTACGACAAAGAACAAAACTTCCCCCCTAAATGATCGTGTGTGGCGGTGCACTCTTTATATCACAGCAGGCAGTATTTTAGTTTGGCTGTTCCGCATTTTGTCCGGTTTCGAACATGCTGTTTCGCTCTGGCTGGCAGCACTTTTAGCACTGGCAACCTGGATGTGCGCCATCCGGATGCTCTTGATGGATTCCAAATTCAAGAAATTTTGGATTGTCTGGCTGGGATTAAGCGTGATCCTTGTTTTGATCTCTCCATCTGTATCAGGAATGTGGATCGGAGCTGGGGCCTTCGCTTTTGTCTTTCTCTTGATCCGGTTGTACAAACCATACAGACATCTCACCTCTCGTCACCGTGCTGCTTTGTATCTTATTGGTTTCATCGTCTTCTGCCTTATGACTGTGGGATGGCTTCCATTGCGGAATAATGACATCCGGATTCAATCAGAAACTATCCCCCAAGCTCAGGACTTTATGCCTTCAAGTTCGCAGCCACTCAGTTTTGTGGATCTTGGCCGGGATCTTGCTGGTTATTCTGTCTGGTCTCTCCGTTTTTTTTGGTTTTTTAGCATATTCCATATCTTTTTGAATATCCGCCTCTATTTTATGAAACTCAAACCCAAATTAGCGATAAGTGCTGTACTGATCGCGTTTATTCCGCTCCTCCTTATCAATGTTATGGGGATTCTTACAGTATACAGCACTCTTGGAGCGAGCAGAGCCACTCGTGCCCGAGCGATCCTTCAAGATTGGACCAGATTAGCTGTCCAAGATGAGAATTTTATTGATGTGATCTCTGACCGGTCTTTTGCGTATGTGAGCGATGGTGATGAAGTCCAGAAGGAAGAAAGTATCCCACCGTGGTTTCCTGAATTTCTTCAGATGTTAAACACGGACACCTCCAGAGCCGAAGCGTGGAAGCAGTCCAACCATGCCAAACTTTTCTGGGTCGGCCCAGACATATGGCTGGTTCGATTCGAAAATGTCGCCCCCCCATCATTGGATATAAAAGGGTGTCTCCTGGATCCTGCCATGATGAACAGGCTAGCCAAAGTTCTTCAGTCGGATGTCAAGCTCTCCTTTTCAAACCCCATCGATATCGGGATTTCTCGGGATGTTTTGATACGTTCTGTACCCAAAGGCGAAAAACCATCCCAGCAGGAAATATATGGAAAATATTTGGACCAACCCGTGAAAGACGATACTCCAAGAGCGACCAAGGTATCGATCTGGAGGAAGACTCTGTATTTTGGGATGACCGATGTTGATGTTGTGTCTTTTGCCGAAGGCAAGTTTGAAGACCAAAAAATTCTGTTGATGACTGAATCCAGCATTTTCAGAATTGTCCAGGCGTTGTTTTCTGAGCAGAATCCCTTATCACTTTTGGTGATGTCTGTCCTGGTAGCTCTTTTTGTCATCCTTCTGATTCTCGAGGCGCTTGCTCTTTTCTTCGGAATCAGGATAGCTGGAGGTATCACTTCTGCTGTGAAAGCGCTTCACCGGGGAACAAGACAGATTGCGAAGGGAGACTTTGACGTTCAGATTAACATACCTAATGAGGATGAGCTTGGTGATCTGGCCGTTTCTTTCAATGAGATGGCCGCTGCAGTCAAAAAGGGCCAGGAAGAGGCCATTGAACGCGAACGCCTTGAAAGGGAACTGGAAACCGCTCGCGAGATCCAGGAAAAACTCTTACCGCATGAGATGCCGATTGTATCTGGTTTTGAAATTACAGGAACTAGTTTGCCCAGTCAGCAGGTGAGTGGCGATTATTTTGATTTCCTGGAAATCGGGGATGGACAGTTGGGTATCGCCATTGCCGATGTGTCGGGAAAAGGAATTCCCGCAGCTTTGCTTATGGCCAATCTTCAGGCATCTCTGCACGCTCAAATTTTCCTGCCCGGAAAAATCGCAGAAGTAGCCTACAGGATCAATAACCTGCTCTACCGTTCCACGGACACGCACATGTTCGTCACCTTTTTTTATGGCATCCTGGACAAAAAAAGATCCATCTTCACCTCGACAAACGCCGGTCACAACCAACCGCTGCTCTTTCGTTCGGATGGGCGGATCGAACGTTTGGGAGAGGGAGGGCTTATTCTGGGATTTCAGCCGGATGTCCACTATAACCAGCAGACAGTGGCTATTAGACCGGGTGAGGTGATCGTCCTTTATACTGACGGGATCACAGAGGCCGCTGATCCCTCCACCGAGATGGTTGCCGATGACCTTTTCGGGGTGGAGCGCCTTGTGAACATCATTCAGGCAAATCTGAACAATTCAGCGCGGGAGATTCAGTCCGCGATCCTTGAGGCCATCGTTCAACACACACACAACGCTCCACAATACGACGACATCACACTTGTCGTCATCAAACGCAACGAATAACTTTTAGGGGAAAGGAGAGGAGTATGCGTAAAATCACAGTTTTTTTGTTGTTTGTGGTCCTATTGGCTTCTGCTCCAGCATTCAGCGGGCCCGGAAAGACCAAAAAAGTCGTCGCTCTGGGGAAGTACGATTTTTATCACTATTTCACGTATGATGAGCTGACGAACTATTTACAGGACATGCACTTGGCTTACCCTCATCTGACAGAGCTCAACTCCATGTGTAAATCTCAAATGGGCAGAGATGTTTGGATGTTTGTCATAAACAATCCCGAGACAGGAGATCCTGAAGATAAGCCTGGCTTTTTCTTGAATCAGATCCATTCGAGTGAAGTCATCGCCTCCATGTCATGCAATTATACAATTTGGCACCTGCTCGCGAACTATGGCAAAGATGCTGAGATAACAAAAATCGTGGATGGTGTCGTCTGGTATATCGTCCCGCGTCTGGATGTGGATGGAGCTGAGGCGTACTTAACAGGAAAACCTGCAGGAGAGGACCCCAATCCAGTGGATTCAGATGGGGATTTTCTCTTCGACGAGGATCCTCCTGAGGATGTGGATGGGGACGGATGTTTAGTCCAGATGAGACAAAAGGACCCCAAGGGAGAGATGAAGATCTCCGAAAAAGACCCACGTAATATGGTCCGGAAAGCCAAGGATGAGATCGGAGGAATCTATTATAAAATCTACTCCGAGGGGATCGATAATGATGGTGACGGCAAGATCAACGAGGATAGCTTCAGTACGAGATTCCTCTCTAACAGGAATTATCCTGGAAACTGGAGACCACAAATTGTCCAAAGGGGGGGAGGAAAGTACCCCATGGAAGAGAGTATTACTCGTGCAGAAGTGGATTTTATCGCCAACCATCCGAACATCGCCATCTATGTCCAGCATCACTGCTGTGGCCGAGTGATTTTGACGCCTCCAACAACTGCCCCTGATAAGGATTTTAAGTACAAAGGAGATCTTGAATTGTATAAGGTTGCCAGCGCAAGATGTCTTGAACACTCTGGCTGGGATTTGGCCACATCGGTCTATGATTGGAATTATCCACCAGACACACCCAATAAGAAGTCCACTCAGGTGTACAGGGATAAAGAGGGAAAATTAAAGAATGTTCCAGAGGGCATGGATCCCGAAAGTCGATTTTCTGAGCCCGGTCTTGAATTCGGAGTGGAATCCGAGGATTGTGGGTGTGAAAACGGTTACTTTGCCTGGGGCAGTTCGCTCGAGACAACCTACAATCTGTTCGGGATCTTTTCCCTGGGAGATGAACACTGGAATGCGCCGGACTACGATAAGGATGGAAGAGTAACCTCAGAAGAGCGATTTAAATGGAATGATGAGGAGATGGACGGCAAGTTTTTTGTGGATTGGCATCCCTATGAGCACCCCACTCTGGGGCCAGTAGAGATCGGAGGATGGCTCAGGAATAAGACAAGCCCTCCTGAGGGCGAGCTGATCCAGAAAGAGTGCGAGATGGGGAACAATTTTGTGGTCTATCTCGCCGGGCTCGTTCCAAAAGTTGAACTAGGGGAGACAGAGTTGACCGATAAAAAGGGCGGGATCTATCAGTTGGATATTGCTGTTAAAAACACTGGGTTTTTGCCCACCGCCACCGAACAGGCTCAAGCCTTAAAGATTGACGAATCCGTCCTTATGGAAGTTTTGCCCGATGAGAATCTCGAGATCATTTATGGAGAGGAGAAGATGAAACTCGGACAGATCAAGGGCGATTCAGAGAGCTCAAAAACCACATATATCCTTCGGGTGAAAGACCCAGAACAAAAGGCCGTTCTGAAAGTATACATCTCTTCCCAAAAAGCTGGACGCACAACACAAGAGATCGTTATATCAGAATAACCTAATCTGAATTATTCATAATAAATGTCGATCCTTATAACAAAAACGGACCGAAGGAGGGAATAGAAGATGGTTAGTTTGACAAAAAGAAATCAAACGATGTTCACTTATGGTCTTGTTTTGTGTCTCTGCATTTTTACTCTGTCGAGTTTTTCCTTTGCACAGAAGACACATCATTTTAAGCCAGTCAAGTACTACTACACCTATGATGCCAAACATGAACCAGTGCTGACTCTTGCACCCGGAGACACTCTGATCACTACCACGCGCGATGCATTCAGCAATAAAATTTCTAAAGAAGACCAGAAAGCTAGCGAACTCATCCACATGCCCAAAGTGAACGATCAAACCGGACCCTTTTATGTGGAGGGAGCTGAGCCTGGAGATACACTCGTGCTTCGTTTGATAAGCGTTCAGCCAAACAGGGATTTTGCCGTCTCCACGCACATCCCTAACTTTGGAGTCCTTTCAGCAGAAACATACACAGCACTGTTGACAAATCCTCTGCCGGAAAAAACATACATCTGGAAGCTGGATCTGGAGCGCAATGTGGGTCGACTCCCTCTGCCCAACAGTAAAATAAAGGAGATCGAAATTCCACTTCATCCGTTTTTGGGTACAGTGGGCGTCGCTCCCAACTATGGAGAGGCAGTTCTCTCCTTGACGCCCGCAGAGCATGGCGGCAACATGGACTGTGTGGAAACTAAGACGGGAACCACCTTGTATTTTCCAGTTTCAGTAAAGGGTGCATTGTTCATGCTGGGTGATGGCCATGCTGCCCAGGGTGATGGGGAGATCTGCGGAACTGGCCTAGAATGTTCAATGGAAGTCACTGTTAAGGTCGATCTCATCAAAGGGAAATCCATCCAGTGGCCCCGGTTCGAAGATGACGAACACATTATGGTCGCTGCCAGCACGCGACCCGTCATCGATGCCTTCCGGTCAGCACATGTCGAATTGATCAACTGGCTTGTATCAGATTACGGTTTCGACCGCTGGGAGGCTCTTCAGCTTGTCTCCCAAGTCGGGACATCCCGCATTGGGAATGTCGTGGATCCCAAATACACCGTTGTTGCCAAATTCCCAAAAAAATACTTGCCTCCCCGATAAAAAAAAGAAAAGGAGGGCTTTTGATTCTCCTTAAGAGCCTGCAGATTTAATTGAAACGCGCGCTTTCTCTGCGTCTCTACATTGCAATTTATCGAACGACTTGATATTCTTTTCAAGCTTTACATGTCTTGTTCCGACAAAATGATGTTGGGGAATGCCCCATTTAATCTTGATGTTTTCTGGAGAGATAAGATGGCTGAAAAGGATCTACGTTTTAAAAAAAAGGGAGTATCAGAGAGAAGACGGACAGGAATTTTGATCATTTTGATAGGAATTGGGATACCGTTCATCCTGTCTTTTTTCCAGGAGGAGGGCGAGTTTCGGTTCTACAGTAAAACTAGGATCGTAGAAAGAGGTCTTATCCTCCAGGAGCAGAAAGAGATCGAGCTGGCTCTTTACCAAAAGAAGACAAACATGTCCGAGACGCAGAGAGTGGTTGAAGAAGTTAAGGATGTTTACCGGAAGTTGTTAGGCGAGGATTATTATAAAGACAAGTGGATTTTTCGGGAATACCAAGGTTTCCTTATCCCCTATAAATATGCGCTCGCTTTTGGGATGCTTATCGGTCTGTTCGGTCTGGGTCGCCTTATCCTAGGCTAAACCTATCCTGAATTATTCATAAAATCTGCCGACAACTCTATCCAAACAAACACTTATAATTATATTGTCGGCATCTTTTCAAAATGTCTGGGTTGGGTGTATGTGTGATCTGCACCCTCAATGACCTCTAACCGGCAGTTCTCCAACAAACGCGCACATTTGATGCTCTGCTCTATGGGCACAGTCTTGTCCTCATCCCCATGGACGATCAATGTCGGGATCTTGATTTTTCTTATTGCTTCATTGCTCTTGATCGATTCAACATTCTTTCCAGTCGTGAGTAAGTCATCCCATCCTTACTCGTAGATAATCCATGGCACAGTGTGATGATAGGGGGCTTTGTGTTTTCCGTAGGATTAGAAAGCACTCCACACAGCTTAAAGCCATTGTCGTTTGAAAAAAGGAATTTTTCCTTCATGGATACACACAATCCATCTCTAGATTGTTCAAATAAACCCCTACATTATAGAATATCAATGCCAGGTCTTAAAACAGGCGAATATTCAGTACGACTTTTAGAGGCATGAGGTGTATGACTTAAGCTTCTCTCCGGAGCGGTTGTTCTGTATCTTCTTCAATGCTTTGGATTCGATCTGCCGGATTCTCTCACGGGTCACATTAAATTTTTGGCCGACTTCTTCTAGGGTGAAGTCATCTCCAGCAACAAGTCCGAATCTCATCTGCAGGATACTGGTTTCTCTTTCTGATAAGTCGTTGAGTGCTACACTGATTTGCTCTTTTAGGCTGGAGTGGATGACGGTATCAGGAGGTGAAGGAATGGCCTTGTCCTGGATGAAGACGCCGAGTGGATTTTCTCCTTTCTGGCCTGAAGGGAGGTCAATAGAAACAGGGTCCTGCGAAACATTGATGATCTCTTTGATTTTTTTTGGAGACAGCTGCATTTTCCGAGACAGTTCTTCCAGAGTCGGTTCTCTTCCCTTTTCATGGACCATAGCCCTGGTTATTTTTGTGAGTTTCTGGATGGTCTCTGACATATGAACAGGAATTCTGATCGTGCGGGACTGGTCGGCGATAGCTCGAGTGACCGCCTGTCTGATCCACCAGGTGGCATAAGTCGAGAATTTGTGTCCTCTGCGGTAATCGTATTTTTCTACCGCTCTCATCAAACCCAAGTTACCCTCCTGAATCAGATCAAGAAAAGGCAATCCTCTGTTCTGGTATTTTTTTGCAATGGAAACGACGAGCCTCAGGTTTGCAGACACCATTTTTTGCTTTGCTCTGTCTCTGATTCGAATTCCATTTTCGATTTCTTTTAATGCATCTTTTAGAAGACTTGGCGACAGACCGGTCTCCTTTCGGAATCGATCCACCTCTCTTTTTATTTCCGCGATCTGTTTTTTTACTCCATCCTTGTCAGCTGAGCTTTTTGTGTTTTTGAATTGGGAATTGAGTGTTTCTATATGCCGCTCTAGCTTATCTGTCGCTTTCAGTCTGTCATGTATCTCGTCGATGATCCGATCCATTCGCAGCGGACGAATGTTGAGATTTTCGATAAGTTGTCTCATCTGGATGATATGTCTGCATCTGGCAATGGAGTGTTTTTTTGATTTTGGAGTGCTCATCAACTGTTCACCAATCTTGTTTATTTTATTGATCTTCGACAGAATTAACCTTCTCCTTTTTTCCAGCTCTTTTGTCCCATCTCCATCTTCGTCATACTCGAACATACCCCGGATGATCTCTGGGTTCTCTTTGAGTTTTGATTCGAGCTCCGATATCTCTTTATAGATAAGCAGGGTTTTATAAAGCACATTCTGAATAGCTCTTTGGCCTCTTTCGAACTCTTTGGCGATCGCGATCTCTTCTTCCTTTGTGAGAAGAAGAATATTGCCCATATCCCTCAGGTAGAGTTTGACAACATCCGTAGTGGGTTCTATGTCGAGTGAAAACTCCGAAACAGTCTTTTGTTCCTTCTTGTGAGCTGGGTTTTGAATGGGATGAGGATCGAGATTATACTGACTTAGATTGTGAAGTTCTTTGCCCGCGTCCTCTTCTGGGAAGGAACCAGGCTCGATTTTATACTCCAATTCCTCGGTAAACAGAGACTCCTGCTCCAACTCGGGAAAAAGGAGCTGAGGATAATCGTCATGTTTGTGATCATTTTCTGAGGACAATTCTTATCTCCTTTATATAAGAATATTAACATATTGTAAACTTATTTTCTCACCATTTCGTTTCAATTTTTCAAAAAAATGTTAGCCTTTCTGTTGTCATATGTGCTGACCTTGGTATAATTCAGTGGGGTTAATTCTCAGTATTCATATAATCCCTTATTCCCAGGAGAGACTTATCATGAGAACAATCACCTATAGGCCAATTGGGATTATTCGGACGCCTTTCAAGAAGCCCGAAGGAACACCTGTATATGTTACTGTTTCTTCCTTTCCGGTGCGACAGACAGGATCTTTTTTATAAGCTCTTCATCCTGAGGCAGCTGACCGACCTTAGGAAGCCTGGGTAGAAGGATCACCCAATTGTAGTCCATGGCAAAGACCTTTTTGAATAGCGGCAGACTTTTCTCCACATTCCCTGTTGCTGCTAGAGTCACCGCCGGCCAAAATATCATCTCTGCATTATCAGGGTACATTTCCATAGCTTTTGTGTACGCCTGCATGGCCTCCTCGACTTTATTTTCCGTTAAGTACTCATCTCCCAAGTTCATGTGATTGTAGGCTTTGTTCAACTTTAGAAGTCTCCTCATTTCTTTGACGGGAGTGGGATGGTCTTCGATGCGAAGATCGTAGAGCCTGTCTTTCCACCAGACGCCTGAACTCTCGCCCCTGACTACAATGAGGGCCGCAGACTGCTTTCCTCTGATGTCGCCGCCCTCTGCTTCGGCAGCTTCCAATGCCGCTAAGAGCCTGTCCGCCAACTCCCCCCTCGTGTTTTTATAAGCTTTGGCCATGGCATCCCAGACAGTGTTTTTGAGCATCAGATTGGCCTGACAGGTGAATGTGTCACCCAGATAATGGCCCGCTTCAGGGATACAGTTCTTTCCCGTGTGGGCAGCTACCCTTCCCTTGGCATCCACCATGGCTACCTGCCGGACATCTTCGTTCTTGTCGGCTTTGATGAGGGCAGCCAGTGTTTCCTCAGCACTCTTCCCAGCCCGCATGAGTTCCAACCCCAAAGGACCATAGGACGCCTCGACGAATGATTGTGTGGCGATCGCTCCAACACCAGACTCAGCCCAAGGTACGATGGGTCCAACCGAGAACCAATGGGATTGGACTGCTACACCCAACTGTCCAGTCTCTTCATCATAGGCCACTATGGAATAGGTGTGAGTGGGGCGTAAACTCTGTTGGCTCAAACACAAGGATACAATTATAAATCCAAGCGCGATCCCGATGAATATTCGTCTCATTTTATTCCTCCTTTAAATAATCCAAGTAGTGAATATCACAGCTTAATGGTTCAGTCAATAATTGACTCAAGATCATCCCTATGATAAAAAGTACTGGGAAAATAATGATGAAGATTTAGCACAGGTCGTCCATGCTTTATAGCTTATAATCCTGCATTTTTTTGGGAGGAAAAAATTGAAGAAATTTATAATTCTTTTGGTGGCAATTGTACTGCTGTTTGAAATAACATATGGATTGAGAGGAGTTTTTATGACTGAGAATGATAAACGCATCGATTATATCGAACTTCCGACGGTCGATATCATAGAGGCCAAGAATTTTTATGGAGATGTATTTGGCTGGAAGTTTGTCGACTATGGACCAGAATATACCAGCTTTAATGATGGAAGACTGGATGGTGGTTTCAGAAAAGAGCCAAAAGTTGAGAAAGGTGGTCCTCTGATCATTATTTATTCAATCAACCTGGAACTCATAAAAGATAAAGTGAAGTCAGCAGGAGGAACAATCTTAATGGATATATTCGAGTTTCCCGGAGGACGACGTTTCCATTTTACAGATCCTAGTGGTAACGAATTAGCAATTTGGTCGGATAAATAAGTCACTCAGTAGGGACCACATTCCAGACATTCCGTTCGGGGAACTGGCCCTACAAAAAATGGATTAGCCTCAAATATGTTGATTTTATTATTCGGAAGGTTTGGCAAGCGCTAAAATGCAGGTGAGGGTGACCACAACGCCGAAAATCAACAGTGGCAGACGGGATCCATCCCGGATAAAGCCTATAGCTCCATAAATCGCCAATGCGTTTCCGATAAAGTTTAGCACGAGACCCCAAACACGTAAGGGCCACGGTCCGATCTTTCTATCTAAATTCATCATTCCTGAATTATTTATAAAAAATGTCGATCAAGACTGAGGATGACATAAAATCAGAGTAATCATATTATTATTTTAATGGAGCAAAGTAAATCTTGATTAGATATGTCGGCAGCTTTTATGAATAATTCATGCTATTTGAGCCATAAGCCGAGGCGATTAAATACATAAATAATCGCAATACAGTTGAGGAGAGTGAGCTGGAGAAGAATTCCCAGGTTCCAGAGATAGGACTTGCTCCGGTTTTCCCCGAGGACGCGACGGTCATTAAAGAGAAGATAAAACGACCATCCCACGATGTTGTTCGTCAAAGATAGAAAGGCCCCGATGGCGATCACGAGCCAAATGGGCCGCGGATACCATACAGCAAGGAATCCGATCTGAGGGAGCAAAGCACAAATGCGCCATCGCCAGGACTTGGGGTCCGGCCTCCATCCAAAAGCCTCATGGATGGCCATGGCACAAGCAAGGCTCATGCCAACTGTGGTTGTGATGGGAACGGCGAGAAAACCGACATAGAACAACACCTGGGACCAAGTAGGACCTAGGAGGGGCATCAGAGCCTGAGAGAGTTCAGAAGCCGTTTCCGGATGCAGTCCTTGCTTATGAAGAGTCCCCGCAAACACACCCATCACCAGAAAATTGATAACGACAAACGGGAGGAACAATCCCACGGAGATGTC